>Ga0105163_1002031_pt1 | contig 10004 bp, 11 predicted proteins | sample JNZ110809AmetaG_FD_81531 | JGI IMG/M metagenome (GOLD analysis project Ga0105163, IMG submission 81531) | Hot spring microbial communities from Jinze hot spring, China to study Microbial Dark Matter (Phase II) - JNZ 110809A | ecosystem: Environmental > Aquatic > Thermal springs > Hot (42-90C) >... | reverse complement strand
GTAGCTTTCTTCTTCTCGTAAACAATCTTCAAGCTCTGAAGGTACCTCAGATCAACCTTGATGAACCCGATTTCTGGGGAGTAACCGTCGAGAGATAGCTCGTTCGAATCCCACGCAACAACTCTCTCAACGCTGTAGACCTCGGTCCTCTTGAACGGAATAAGCACTCTATCATCCTTGAAGATCGCTTCTCCAACCATACAGCCCTCAGCTCCTCTGCTGAACCACTTCCCACTCTACGAAACCTCCAGGTACTCACTAGGGTCTCAGAGTTATCCACACTGCTTTCCTCTCGTAGTCAACCTTCATGAGCGCTACTTCGTTATTTCCTACCCTAAGTTATCGGAGGTACTTTCTCTAGCTTATACCAAGTGATCTCATCACGCTTTAAAAGTGACTCTAAGTAGCTCGGATCCGCATCTCCTTCTATTAGTATGTAGTAGAAACCGTCTACTACTGAGCTCTCAGTGACTTTAATCACTTCATATCTCTCAGTTATCGCCTTAATTATGTCTGACGCCAGGTTTTTGAAGTAGGTTGTGAAGTACACTGCTAGCTTAGGGGTGTTCTTTGGCACTGTATAGACCCACTTAACTACCTCTTTCAGGGCTTTAAATTCGTTGGAAAACACTTTCTCGATATCATCACCACTTAAACCTCTTGATATTTCATCTATGTTTTCGTAAACCCATGGACACATCAAGGATGTTGATACTTCAAGTGACGCTAGATTTACAAGTATTGGGAACATCTTACAGGAAAGAGGTTTCTCCTTTTGTATTTGGCATGCTCTGCTAGGAATATTGTAGAAGGGACAGTAACCATCTATGATAAAGCGATAAAAACCGTGACCTAAGTTTTTAAAGTTCAGTTTGAGATTCATGAGTTCACCTATCTTAGTATAGTAAAGAACTTCGTGCCACAAGAGTATAGGGTTCTCTCTTTCTTCGGTAAAAAAGCAGCAGTGTACGCACCTATAGCACTTAAACCTAATCCTTAACACCTCAGGTCTACGTATACGTAATCACCATCTTCAAGACCAAGGGCTCCTCTGAGGTACTTTGAGGACACTACCTCAAGAACGTTAGAGCTGTGTCTGGATAGATTCGGTCTTAACACGAGCACATCAATGGAGTCGGCAGCATCCGTACTTATTCTACCTAACCAATACTTGAATCCTCCAAATATGTCACTGCCTGATATAACGCTCTTTATGTATTGAGGTGAGCACCGTGCCTCTATCTCTTCTACTGAGAAACCGGTTTCAACATTTAGAGTCCCCGGGTACGGTTCTTCACCTAGTATCTCTGTTAAGACTATGTAGTATACGTGCTTGTTGACAAATATTCTCCCAAGACCTAACCCGCTCATCACTTTACCTCTTAGTCGCAGAAGTCCTCACCTCCTTAGATATTTTATCTGCTAAATATGTCGGCTCCGGGAGTTCGTGTTGTTTAAAAAGTGTTTTAGAAAGGATGCGTAAGTTGTTTAAGTTTACTTTATGTCCGATGCTGATGTAAAGCTCTTTTTTACCTCTATTTAGCACTAAACCTCCCACAAGGTCTCCGACAACTATGAGCTTTTCACCACCTAAGCTTTCCACTCTCCCATAGAGTAAGCTCTTGGCTACTCCTACCGAAGGCTTATCTAGGACAACACCTACGTGAGACGCTATTCCAAACTTCCTTGGGTGAGTAACACCATGTCCATCTACGACAAGTAAATCCGGTTCGTGATCGAGGAGCTCGCAGGCCTTAATAAGTAGGGGGGCCTCCCTGAATGCCAGCAAGCCGGGTATGTAAGGTACTCTAACCTCTCCTCCGACCACCACGTATTCTACGAGTTCAAGGTGAGGATAGTTAAGTAATGCTACTACAGCTATTCCCCTATCCCTAGAGTAGCTTACATCTAGACCGGCTACGTACTTTACTCTAGAGAGGTCTATCTCAGATATAACCAGGTTTGAAGATAGCTTTTGCTGGAGTCTCTTTGCCACTTCAGTATCAAACTCCATCAATCAAGCTACCGGGTAGAATTTTTCGTACGACTTATCGCGAGCTACGACAGCGATGTCAACTCCGTCTCCCGAAACAGCGTCTCTACTTATTGCCGCTCTTACAGCGTTAAAGACTAGCTTTTCCGCTTCACTAACCTCTAGGTCTTCCCTATAGCCTCCCTCGATTATACCTATAGCTATTGGTGCACCAGTTCCTATAGCTGCGTAGCTATCCTCTATTAAAGACCCTAAAGGATCCATGACGAACAGATGCGGACCTGTTTCATCTATTCCACCGAATATTATCTCCGATAGGAATGGATAGTACTTGTACTGATATAGTAGTGTTGAGAGAAGCTTTGCTGCTCCTTTAACACTTATTTGATAACCTAATCGGATTTCATACGACTTAATCTCAACTGCTAACCATCTACTGATAGTCTGTATATCAGCAAAAAGTCCTGCCAGCGCCATCCCAAACCTATCTGCTAGCAAGTAAACCTTTTTACCAGCCTTACTGACTACATAACCACCATACGAAACTCTCTTCTCGGCGGCGAGAACAACCGCATCCCGTAGTTTCAAACCCACAGCTGTTGCTCCAGTGCCCAACCTATCGTAACCCATACACTTCCCCAACGAATAAGGGGTCAAGCATTATAAGTAGAACAGGCAGTGGGCCCGCGGGGATTTGAACCCCGGACCACCCGGTCTCCCATGAAGTCCAATATGAGCCGGGCGCTCTGCCTGGCTGAGCTACGGGCCCCAAAATCATTATTACCTCAGTTTTTAAGCGTTAGCTAAATAAAGCTTATTTCACTCTCCACATAATACTACTCCAGGGCCGGTAGCTCAGCCCGGAAGAGCGCTCGGTTTGCACCCGAGAGGTCCCGGGTTCAAATCCCGGCCGGTCCACCAACTATTTCCATATCGCATGCTATACCAGGGTATTCTGTGAAAGTGGGGAGTTTAGCTCTTTATGTTAGTGTGTAGTGCTAGCTTTACTCACGCGATGGCGACAAGATATAGTGGCTCTACGAATATAGTTGCTGCTAAACCAACTATTTAGTTTAGTGTAGAACGATGTTATCAAACAATAAGCTTACTTGAGTTATTTGAGGCTAGCTCCTGAATCGAGTGTTCAGTATCTTTCGAATCAGTTGAGCTTGGGTACGAGGGATAGGAGAAGTTCTGCGTCCTTGGGTGAACGCTAGAGCTTCGACCCACGATCTAATTTCGATAGGCACCTTATACTAGGTTTCTTGATTTTAGAAATTCCTCCTGTATGTTTAGGAGTTCCTCAACAGTAGAAGCTCTCCTGTATGACTCTAGTAATTCTCTATTTAGATACAAGAACGTCTGACCCCACTTAAATTGGGAAAGCACATTCAATGATTCTTCTAGGAAACCAGTAATATACAAAGCTGCAGCGATGGCCTCTGCCGAGCTAAGCAATGAGATACGCCCGTAGTTTATGGGGTTGCCAGCGATGAGTGCTGGTAGAATCCTCTTCGGTCCCCTCCAGCTTTTGCTTAAGTTCTCCACAACTCCCAGATCGCTTCTCCACGAAGAGTCTATAACGGCTATACCGCATTTCTTCACTAGCTCTCGATCTTGTGGTGAGAGCACTTTACTTGAATATACTGTGAGTAGTACACAGCATTTCGGTAGCTCATCAATTTGAGCACGTTGGGCAAGTCCTTTTCTAACTAGCTTAAGGGCTGTAGACTTCCGTGGGTCATCAGATCCGCATCTCAATACAAACAGCTTAACATTCATACTTCAGACCTTACTTACACCACGGAACAGCTTTTTTGAGAATTTATTAGCTATAGTGACGGTATAGTAGGAGACTAGCTAGTCGCTACATAAGAGTAATCCTTAAAACTCTTAAACTTCCTTCTAAAGGAATAGGGGCATAAGCGTGAGTGAAGAGGAAAAAGCGGAGATGGAGGAAAGAGTGGAGGACGTAGAAGAAGCTCCAGAAGCACTAGAGGAAGCACCACCTGATTTTGTTGTCGATGTTAGCGGACTCGAGATTATGATTAGAATCAGTGACTTACTCTATGAGGCATCTCGCTCTAGCGAGCCGACTAAATACATCGAGGAGATAAGTAAGCTAAGCAGTGTGTCAGTAACAAGAGAGAGAAAAAAGAGAGAAAGAAAAGTCGTTAAAGAGAAGAAGGCAGCGAAAAAGAAAAAGAAATCAAGCTGATGTTTCGACCTATTTAGAGAGCAAAGCCGCTCGTAACACAACCCCGCCTTCCCGCAGGTCTCAGACCTAACCTATACTCTAACCTGCTTTCACACACATTTGCGTAGAGGAAAAGTAGAGACTGAGCCGACTTGGCTAAAAAGGTTAGGATGGAGGCCTCAAGTAACTATTTTGTGTTTCGTATTGGTTTATACTGGTTGATAGACGCAGCAAGACGTTCATGGGCATCTCTGTGTAGACCAGCATTTAGAGGCCACTCGATGAGGGAGTGAGAACCATGTAGATGAGGTGCGGGCTATCCCCGAGGACGTCCAAATGTGGAACTTTCGGAGCGCCCCTGAGTCCGATGGAACCCGAGTAAAAAATTCGAGAAGCGAGATGAGGCAGTGAATAATTTAATGCGGACTAACATTAGGGGGTTCAGCTCTGATGTGGGTTTTTATTGGTTGATTTCATTGCCTCATCTCTTTTCCCCTGCATTCCGCTCGGGTTTTCATCGGGCTTGGGGGCGTTCAGGGTGACCCGGGCACCCCACATCTTGTGTACCTTGGGGAGAGCCGCCATCTATATTATCTAACGGCTCTCGATCCCTCATCGAGACGTATCTGCGTATATCACTATATAAGGTGTTTATAAACGTCTCTATCAATACCAACCGATACGAACAGATATGAAAAACTAAACAGTTTCACGAGGCTAAACCCATTTTTGAGTTACACACGAATTCTTGGCTGGCTTGAGATAGAAGGCTTTTGGTGGAGGTAAGGATTGCGGAAGCAGGTATCATGACAGCGAATTCCTAGAATTAACTACGAATTAGTCGAAGTATTTTACAAATCAGTTCTGGTATCACACATCATATTTCAGAAATACCAGCTGTCATCATTTAGCCTTATGTTGTACTTCGGCTTGTTACTACTTGAGGATATCTCTCTTCTTTCTTTCCTCCTCGGGTCTAACCTTAACTATTCCCATGAACACCGCACAGCTAACGCAATAGCACCTCGTTACCGGGTATTTAGCTATGATCGATCCCTTCTTCTCTAGTTCATCAGCTAGTTGAGGATCCACTGGTGAGTACCATTTAGTCACACATATAGCTTTATCCTCCGGTATGAGCCTACCGCACTGGTCGCACTGTACAGTCTCAACCGACCCCTTACTTCCTTTTCTTCTGCCTCTACTTTCACGCTTTTTTGGCAAGAGATGCACCACAACCAGATAGCACAGAACTTTAAAAGCATTAGGTGCTGCCGATAATAGCAACTTCGGCTCGCGAGGGCGGTGAGTGTCTGGTGACAGAAGGGCTGTTTTCTTTTTGGTATTCACTTGGGTTGTTCGGATGTTTTGCTATTTTCCACGGTCTTTCCGTAGTGACAGAAAAGCTTACAAGCCTTACGTAGACGGTAATATTGGAGTAGGGATGAACTCGATGAGCTTGGCGAGGGGGACTCTCGTGCACTCTGCTTCACCGCAGGGAACTGGGTGAACCACGGGCAACCGCTGGAGACACACTCCCGCAAGCGGGGTTGGGGGAGGAAGAGTTGATGAGGGGTAGATGGCTGGGAGGCTGAACATAGAAAGCATGAAAGCCATCTACTAAGAAACGACGCTATACTTCCTGTAATTTGTAGGATGCGGCTTTTGAGTCTCAATAATGTAAGACCCTAGACCAGGTATAAACGCGAGAGCATGGAATTGAGGAAGTGATGTAAGCTTACTTAAGATTTTTTCATAAAGGTCCGTGTCACCAGGAGAAACTATTTTTGCTATGTATCGTGCTGTAGAGACCTCAGGTAAGGAGAACGATATTAGTACTGCTGTATTTAAAAGTAGCTCTCTCGGAATGCTATTAACATCTTGTGTTATGAGAATAGACGATATGCCGTACTTTCTACCTTCTCTATATAACCTCGATAATGCTCTCCCCTTTCTTAAGAATCTGTGCGCTTCGTCGATAACCAAAACAAGCTCTCTATTGAGGTCTTTGAACGTATGGTATAGTTCGTCGACGGCTATCTCGGATATTATGGTGGCTACTCCACTGCTCAATCTTGAGTAGTCGACTATTGTTACAGTATTTACGAACTCTACTATGCTTTTACCACCGGTTTTTAGGACGTTCTTCAACTTCTCTAGGTATGGTATGAGAGAGCGTACGACAGGCTGCGGAACTCCGAGGTCAATTTCTCCATAAGAAGCTCTCCAAACATATTCGAGGAGGTAATCAAGTCCTAAGCCTCCATGAGCAACACCATATACTTGCGATAATGCCTTCGAGAGAGCTATCCTCTGGAGGTTTCCGAGAGAGTATATTTCCGATATAGCGTCAGCTACAAACTCTGCCCGAGTCTTAGGGTCCTCTTCGTATACTCGAAATATGTCTACAGATAGCTCGGCAGCGTCAACACACTCGCACTCCCCGCACTCACGACAGTACTCGCTGTGTACGTCGAAGACGACAACAGGTATACCTAGAGCTCTAACTTGGTTAACTAAGTGCTTAGCTAGGGTGGATTTACCGGTACCAGTAGCACCAACAATTACGATGTTCCTATTAAGTCCTTTCTCAAATGGTATTAGAAGCTCTCTAGTTCTAACTCCTTTGATAACTTCGACTACTTTACCTGCTTTCAAGAAGCGGCTTCTGAGATATAGTTTAGTGGCATCACCTAGATATGGGAGAGTGGCTAGTATCGGGAGAGTATACGGTGAAAGTAGCGATAGTATAGCTAACACCACCAAGTTAGCGCTAGGTACTGCCGCAGATATGTAAGCTTGAACAATGTAAATAGCGACAGTAAAAACTAGGATTTCGAGTGATACCCCCCTCTTAATGATGACACTAAGAGGAGTTTCGAGAGGGACTCCTGCTAGGCCGACAATACCGGAACCCACTAGAGAAAATCCCAGTGAAAACATAGTGTAGTAGTAGTTAGCTGGAGTCCACAGCTTAAAATCTAGAGAGCCCCTTCTTCTTGAGAAGTTTAATACTAAACCGAGAACGTATGAAAACAGAAAGGATGTGAGGAGCTCGAATCGAGAGTAAACAGCTATAAGCACTACTATAAGTAAAGCCTCGATAAGGACTATCAACGCATTCCTTAACTTACTAGCAAGAAACCCGCATATTGCGACTATTAGCGGCATCAGAGGTAGATATTGGGGCGTAACGTAGCCGGGAGCACCAAAGGATACTCCAATGACTATGTTTAGAACCGCTATAGCGACCGCAGTTACTACTTCAGATATATACATCAAGTAGTACTCACTACGTAATTATTAAAACCACAACTCTATGTGGAGCCTCGCGCAACTGTTTCGGTTTTCATATCTGTTGATCGGTTGGTATGAATAGAGACACTTGTGAACACCTTATGCAGAGATATGTGGAGGTACCTAGATGAGGGATTCGAGAGCTGCTGTAACGCCCTAGACAACGGCTTTCCCCGAGGTACTTAGGTGTGGGGTGCTAGGGGTCGCCCTGAACGCCCCTAAGCCCGATGAGAGCCCGAGCGGAATGCGGGGAAAGGAGACGAGGCAGTGAAGTCAACCAATATAAAACTACGTCAGAGCTTAACCCAGAGAAACGGTAGCTCTAGACGCTACTTTAAGAAAGGAGTTAAGAGCTTTCTAGGTTGAGTAGTTAAATATGCTAATCGCAGTTCGTCCAATGTTTTTTCGTAATGCTACCCAGTTTTTAGCTCTAAGTGTCATATTCGAGCTAAAGAAGTGGAGCCGCGGCCGGGATTTGAACCCGGGACCTCCGCCTTACCAGGGCGGCGCTCCACCACGCTGAGCTACCGCGGCCCCTAATACTGTTGTGAATAGATTTAAATTGCTTAGTAAGGTCCACACACCAGAATTATATGTTATTTTAGCGAAGAGTTCTGCTTGCGTATTACGTGAGCGGACTCTAGTTAGTATCTTTGTGCACTACGGGTATTAAAGCATCAAACAGCAGTTGTAGGAGGTCTCTATTGCTCAGCGAGGTCTAGCTCGGCATCCTTTTAAGTTCTACGTGCTTTTAAGCTCAGCAGCATAAATGGGTTGGGCATACGGGAGTAGTACTAGCCCTAGATGATTTACCTGGCGCATGTGAAGAACTAGAGTGTTTAGGTAGACTGATTTCGATGTTTGATGGAGTTAAAGTAGGTCTACCCTTGCTCCTCAAGAAAGGAACAGAGCTACTAAGGGACATAGCTAAACTAGCTCGGAGAGCCGGTGTTCTAGGGGTTGCCGACTTTAAGCTTGCTGATATTGGGGATGTTATGAGTAGCTCTCTTGAGGCAATAGCGGAACTAGGTTATAGTGTAGCTATAGTTCATGCATTTGTAGGCGTTCGAGGAGGTTTAGAAGCCTTAGTGGATAGAGCGTCAAAGCTGGGTGTTAACGTAGCTCTACTAATTTCGATGAGTCACGAAGGATCTAAGGAGTTTTACGATAGACACTTTAGTGAGTTCCTGAAGATAGCTAGAGAGCTTGGTGTTTGGGGTGTCGTAGTTCCAGCAACTAGACCGCGCCTCGTAAGTGAAGCAAGAGCATCTCTCGGAAGCTCTACTAAGATTCTTTCGCCTGGTGTCGGTGTTCAAGGGGCTAAATACGGGACCGCCATATGTCATGGAGCAAACTACGAAATAGTTGGTAGGTCTGTAGTTAAAGCTCCCGACCCGTTTAGAGCTGCTAGGGAGGTTATAGGCGAAGTAGAGAAAGAGGTGAGATCTTGCCTCACGAGCTCTGTCTAGAGGCTGTGAAATTAGGGTTAGTGAAGTTTGGTAAGTTCAAGTTGTCGTCGGGTATGGAGTCCTATTACTACATAAACTTTAAGGAAGCCACTATGGTACCAAGCTACATTAAGAGAGTAGCATACGAAATAGGGTTAATGGTGCGAAAAGAAAACGTTGACGCACTCGTTGGAGTTGCTGTAGCTGGAGCATTGATAGCCTCATACGTGGGAGCCCTATTCGATATGCCGGTAACTTTCGTTAGAAGTGAACCGAAAAACCATGGTTTAGGGAGAGATGTTGAGGGAGACGTAAGAAATTTGAGAGTCGCTATAGTTGACGATGTCTTAACTACTGGAGGCACTATAAGGAGAGCTTATGAAGCCCTCACAAGCTCTGGAGCCATCCCGGTGCTAGCTGCTGTAGCCTTTAATAGGCAGCAAGGTGGTGGAAAGCTCGTAAAAAATTTAGGGTTAAAGCTAGTATCTCTCTGTGATATAGCTAGTTTAGCTAGTGAAGCACTAAAAAGGAATTTAATCACTAAAGAGCAGTACGACTTAATAATGTCTCAGGTAGTTGAAGATTGAGCTACGTACCGTCGAAAGTGCTATCCAACGAGCAAGTTTATGGGAATTATTACATTCTAGTTGTCAGAACTCTTCGCAAGCTCAGAAAGACGCCACTACCGCCACAGTTCTCGATGGTTTGGGTTCCAGGAGTAGACTTAATACCACTGAGCTACGCCTACTACGAAAACGGACTAGCTAAGTTCTTCTACAAGGTTGTTGGTGAGGGCACTAAGAGCCTATCTCTCAGGAAGCCGGGAGATGTTATTGCTATTTCAGAGCCTATAGGGCAGAGCTTTATAGAGATCGAGAAGCCTGTGTTCTTAGTGGGTGGCTCAGGCATAGCACCAGTGCTCTACTATACTAAATACCTCGAGAGCTTTAGTGGAATATGGGGTGTTAAGCATGGAGAGCTAGCTGAGGCTCTAATCACGAGGTTTCCAAAGCTAAAGGTTTTAGCAGTTGCTAGTGAGGACTGCACTTTCGGTTTCTGCGGTAAGCTC
>Ga0105163_1002028_pt1 | contig 10006 bp, 11 predicted proteins | sample JNZ110809AmetaG_FD_81531 | JGI IMG/M metagenome (GOLD analysis project Ga0105163, IMG submission 81531) | Hot spring microbial communities from Jinze hot spring, China to study Microbial Dark Matter (Phase II) - JNZ 110809A | ecosystem: Environmental > Aquatic > Thermal springs > Hot (42-90C) >... | reverse complement strand
TAAGCTGTGTCGAAGATCTCTTCAGCAATGAGGTGGGTTGCGTTCAAATCCTTCAAAGCCTTTTTAAATTCCTCTTTCATCAGCTCGTAAAAATTCTCCTTCGCAAGTATCATTCCAGCTCCGTTCGAAAATAACACGAGTTCTTCTCCATCCACTTCTGCAATTGTCGGCGTGTTCGTTATCTTTGAATCTACGCTCACGTTCCAGAGTTCTTCAAGATCTTCGTTTAAGCAGTAAATTCTGTTTTCTCCGCTTTTGTTCCCGGCAATGTATCCCATTGCCTATCGCTGGAGAGGTATAGGAGCTTATCGTTCCTCCAGTCGAGAAATTCCTTATGATTTCCCCTTCCAAGCTTAGTTTCCAGAGTGTTCCATTTGTGTGGGTTAAAATGTAAACGCTGTATTGTAAACAACTGGAGAGGAGGCAATCCCATAGTAAGACCTTGGTTGATCGAGGAAAAGCTCTTTTTCTATTTTCCCGCTTGTAACGTTGACCACGTAGAAATATCCATAATAAAGCCAACCTCTCCACTGTAGTTCATTCCACCAACGTAAATCCTTCCACCATAAACAGCGGGCGTTGAAGCACCTTGAATCCTTTCGTTTCTCCAAATTATTTCGCCATTGCTTGCGTTGATTGCGTAAAGCCCTGGGCTCCAGTCACCCCATCCATACCAATTCGAAACAAATATCTTTTCATTGCTGTAAACTGGTTGCGCCCCAATTAGCCCGCTGAGCTGAGTTTTCCATTCAACCCTCGGAATTATCGCTTCAGAGGTGAAATTCCCGGAGTGTTCAGCGTTTCCTTGGAATTGCGTCGCGTCTGCTATTGCTATTAAAATTATGAGCAAAGTTAAGACACGTATGCAACAACTTCGCTAAAGAAATAAAAAACTTTTGCTTTTTAGTCAAATTTTTTTTGATAACGCGACTTCCAAACTTTGGATTGATAAAAAAATATAAATACTTCCATGAGTCAAATAGAGACATGCCCTCATGGAAAGATTTCAGTAGGGAGATTATTCTCTCGGTGGTCATGGTCTTCTCGGCTGCAGGACTCGTTTACAAGTGGTTATCCGCGTTCGATAGACTTGATGCGGTAATTGTTTTTCTCGCAGCGTTGTTGATCGCGAGCCTTGCGATGTTCTTAGTAAGCATTGAACTACGAATGCAGGCAATCGCCGAGGAGTTCCAGAACGTTAAAAGGACGATTGCAATCACATCAGACGAGCTTGAGAGGAGGATAGCAAACGCTATTAGACCCGAGCTCAGAGAACTTGCAGAAAAGATCGACTCAATCCAGAGAAAGATGTTTCGATAAACTATTTAAGCAACGATAGGACTTTTGAGGGAGGTGTCGGTCTGAGTGATGAAGAGATAGTAAGGGTTAGACTTCCAGACAAAAGAAAAGGGGAGATGTTCGGAATCGTAACCTCGATGCTTGGCGCAGGGCACATAAAGGTCAGATGCGAGGATGGCGTTGAAAGATTGGGAAGAATTCCGGGAAAGATGCGGAAGAAGATCTGGATAAAAGAGGGCGACGTTGTCATCGTCGTTCCTTGGAGTTTTCAGAACGATCGTGCGGACATAGTTTGGAGATACACAAATCCACAAGTTGAGTGGCTCGAAAGGAAAGGCTACTTGAAGTTTTAATAAAAAATTAGCTGAGCTTGAACTCCTTGGCTAGTTTTTCGATTTGCTCTCTTGTCAACGGTTCTGCACAGCACATCTGCATCAAGTCGGAAGAGTTCTTGATGTAAGTCCAGTTCCAAGGTTCTGGTTTCACGGGATTTGAGGGGTCGCCGATGTAGGTTAGATAATCGAAATAGATTGCGGTCTTCCAATCTGGCGGTAGTGGAGCAACCCCTTGTATCGAGCTCAGAGACTTCGAGCTCTCGTTCCATCTCGTCATAACGATTCTCCCTGTCTCAAGGTATGCTTTAACGTTCGCATTACCGTGGCAATCCTTGCAATCCTTGGCGTTTTTCTGAATCGCATGCGTGTAGAAAGGTTGGAATGTCACAAACGTTTTGTTGTTGTAAACCGCGGTCATGTAGTTTGCTGGATAGACCTTGCCTTTGAAGTTGACGAGAACTTGGAAGCCCGCAATTGGTCGGAAAGCTCTTTTCTGATGCTCTTCGGCGCTGTCTAGATGACAGTTGTAACAGCTTATCACGGTTGATTGATGACAAGCTGTGCAATGCACCCGATCGCCATGGAGTATGTGCGCTGGGTTGCTCTTGAACTCATGACAGCTTTCACATCTAACCGCAGTATCTCTTTCGACGAGCGTTCTGTAGTGCTTCCCATCGCCCATGATGTCCTCTTTACTGTGGCAGTCCATGCAACCCATTCCACGATCCCGATGGACATCGCTTAGTTTAAGAACTGCGATCTCGGTTCTCTGCCTCGCATGACATCCCAAGCAGATTGAGTCGTTCACTTTGTCCCCAGGTGTAACGTGACAGTCGTAGCAGTCCGGAACATAAGTTGCGGTATCGATCTTTTGTCCATTTGCCTTCGTTTCTGCATGGCATTTAATACAGTCGAAGCTTGTTATGGGCTTATTCGTTAAAAGCTCCACTCCCCCGTTCTCTGCAGAGTAAAAAGTTATTTTTCCTTGTCTCGTGTAATGAAGACTCGTCTCGAAGTTCTTGGCCCAGTCCACTTTCTTCTCTAAGCTTGGCTGAGCGCAGCCCAAGAGTAGGAGCCCCAAGATCGCCAACCCAAGGAAAAAGAAGTCACTACGCTTCACATCTCTGCTAAGTTCTTTAATTTAAAAATTTTTCGCGCGAATTCAGATTGTGTCACCACCGAGACAACATTGGATGAATCCAGCTTGCCTGAGTCTCTCATAAACTCCAAGTCTATGCCATTCGCCGCATGCACAATTCTATCAGAGTCCCTATAAGCTTTTTTTCTTCGATAAGTTCGTGATAAGAACTTTTCTTTCACAATTCTCGCTCCGTTGAACGTTGTTTTAGCAAATGCAAAATCCTTAAGTCTATACACAACAATTGCGGTTGAACAATTTTATTTCTTACACTTCAACACGGACCCCCTTTGTTTCCTGTGGAGTGTCCACTTAGGGATTGGGGAGTTTACTTTCGGGCTGGGAATTGAGCAAAACGCCCGTAATTTGCGTGAAGTGAATCAAAGATTTCCTTGTATGAAAATATGGGCGTAGCGTAAAGCAATATCAAAAATTTCTTATTGACAGCATTGCCTTATAGTTGCTGTGCTCAAAGAGTTTTTCCTTCACTCAAGTGGTTTCAGAATTTCGAATTCCGAGCCCATAATCCTTGCGTCTTGGTTTTGAATGAACAACACGGAAAGATTTATTAATATCATAGGACAATATACGAAAGGCGGCGGGGTGGTTCCGTGATAACAGACAAAAGTGAGATCGAAAAAGTAGTGAGCCTAATAAAAAAGGAGATAGAGAACTCTGAACTTGCAAAGAAGATCGTTGATTTGGATTCGAAACTGGTGGAGCTTAGAAAAAGCGTTGAAAGCATAGTGATCGAGCTAACGTACATAAAGGACGAGCTAAAAGAGCTACGAGGAGATAAAAGGAAGATCGAAGTGAAACGGGAAGAGCCCACGAAGGTTCAACGTGAAAAAGTTCTTGAGAAACCATTAGAGAAAGAAAAAACAGAAAAAGCAGTTCCAAAGGTATTCGAAGAAGCAGAAGAGCAAAAAACCAAGTTAGACGACAAAGACCTCATAATCTGCGACTGAAATGTTGCTCAAGAAGATTTTACTGCGAAACTTCAAGTCCTTCTCCAAAAAAGTAGAGATCCCACTGAACCCCGGTTTCACGGTCGTTACAGGTCCAAATGGAAGTGGAAAGTCCAATATAATCGATTCCATTCTTTTTTGTTTGGGTCTCACAACTTCTACAAAGCAGTTGAGGGCTGAAAGGTTATCGGACTTGATATCTGAGGGAAAAAAGGAAGCCGAAGTTTCGATAACAATCGGAGACGAGGAAAAAAACTACGAGATCACAAGAAGAATAAAGGTAACCGACAAGGGTTATTACAGCTACTACTATATAAACGATAAACCTGCGAGCTTTTACGAAGTTCAGAATCTACTCTCTGAGTTTGGCATTTACAGCGAAGCCTACAACATCGTGATGCAAGGAGATGTGACAAGAATCGTCGAAATGTCTCCTGTCCAAAGGAGAAGGATTATCGAAGATGTTGCGGGAATTTCTGAATTTGATGAAAAAAAGGAGAGGGCCCTTGAAGAGCTTGATAGAGTAAGAGAAAACATAGAGAAGCTTGAAGCAGTTATTGCAGAAGTTGAAGGCATGCTAAAGTCGTTGGAGAAGGATAGAAACGAAGCTTTGAGATACAAAGAACTTATTGTGAAGAAGATTGAATGCGAGAACCAAATCAAGGCTCACGAATTCTTATCGCTTAACTCAAATAAAAAGAAGATTGAAGACGAGATTGAAAGACTTGAGAGGGAGAAGGATAAGCTGATGGCCAAAATACCAGAAATTACGCAGAGAACGATCAAAATAAACGATGATCTCAGGAGCGTAGCAAGTGAGATCTCGAGATTTGGCGACGAAAGATTGAGCGAGATTCAAACCGAAATTCTAAGATTGACCTCGGAGATTGAGTCGATCAAAAAATCGGAGAAGATCTATCAAGAAGAGATCAAAAGAATTGATGAGGAAATTCTAAGAAAGAGGAGCGACATAGTAAAGCTAAAGGATGAACTCGAATCGATTCAAAAGAGGTTTGATGAAGAGGTTATCAAGAAGATAAATCTCGATGAGCTCATTGCTGAAATATCCTCAAAACTCGAATCTCTAAAGAGAGAGTTGGAATCCGAGGATAAAAGCTATCAAGAGTTAAAGAACAAGCTCGTCAGCGAAAAGGAAAGACTTGAAGTGCTAAAGGAGAGAAGAAACACTCTTATATCTGAAAGAGATAGAAACATAGAGCTTCTGCGTAGAATAGAGATAGAGCTTGAGGATGCGGTTTTGGAGAAGGAAAAAATAAAGAAAAAACTCGAAGAAGACAGTCTAAATCTCGAGAGAATCTCGACAGAACTTTTAAAGTTAGAGAAAGACCAAAGAGATCTTCAATCCGATCTTTTCAATCTCGACAAGAATCTTTTCTCGCTTCGCTCAAGACTTTCCGACGTTGAGGAGGAGATCAAACGCTGTGAGGTTGAACTTGCGAAGATTAAAGCAAAATTAGCGACAATACAGAGCTATTCAAAGCCCGTGGAGATAGTGCTATCTGCGAAGGAGAGGAGAGAGCTGGCTGGAATCTTTGGAACAGTTGCGCAGTTGGGTGAAGTCGATGAGAAGTTCGCAACCGCTATAGAGTCCGCAATAGGTGGTGCATTGCAGTTTATCGTAGTTGAAACTGAAGACGATGCAGTTGAGGCGATAAAATATCTCAAAATGCTTCAAGCGGGGAGAGCAAGCTTTATTCCGCTGAGGAAAATAAGAGACATCAAGCTCGAACTTGACGAAGAAATTCTAAAGGAGAGAGGAGTCATAGATTTTGCCGTTAATCTCGTTAAGTGTGATAAGAAGTTTCTGCCCGTTTTCAAGTTCCTCCTCAAAGACACCGTAGTCGTTGACACAATCGACAATGCACGAAAATTGATGGACAAAAATCTGCGACTCGTAACGCTTGACGGTGATCTCGTGGAAAAGTCTGGTCTAATGATTGGAGGTAGTAGGGATAGAAGGGGGCTTATAATTTCAGGAGAACTCGTTGAAAGGGAGAGAGAGCTTCAGAAAAAGATAAGGGAGCTTCAGTCAGAAAAGGACACGCTCATCGCGAATCTCAACAACATTGAGGAAAGGAGAAGGAGTGTTAAGAACAAGCTCGAGGAGATAAGCGCAAGAATAAACGAGAAAAAAATGGAGATAAAGGGTATTGAGGAAAGAATTCGTGGTTTTTACCAGCAATTAAACGGAATTGAGGGAAAAGTAGCTCAAAGAGGAGCTGAAAAATCGGAATGTATTGAGAAACTTAAAAGGATAAATGAGGAAATCTTCAACATCGAGAAAGAGATACGAGATGTGGAAGCTGCGATAAGAGAAGTCGAGAGTGAGCTAAAGGGTAGCAGAATTCCAGATATCGTCGCAGAGCTTGACAGGCTTAAAGACGAGTATTCAAGGAATAGGGAAATATTGGTGGCGATAGAGAAGAAGATTGAAAACCTCGAGTTTCAACGCAAACAGCTTGAAAACACGCTGAACTTGGTTTCGAGTGAAATCTCGAATCTCTCATCGAGAAAGAGCGAAATTATGCTTAAGCTTGAAGAAGACAGGAAGAAAGCTGAAGAATTCTCAATAAAGATCGAAGAACTAAAATCTGAGGAGAAGAAATTGGGGGAGAGAGTAAGGGAACTAAGGGATAGAAGAGATAGCCTTCTAGGTGAGCTTCGGATATTGGAGGAGGAGAAGAGCAGACTTGACTTCGAACTTAGGAGGTGTGAGGATAGAATATCATCGCTTAGAGAGAAGCTGGATGTGATTTTGGAAAGTATAAGTAGTTTTGGGAGCTTTACAGTTCCTGAGAACCTTAGGGGACTTGAAGACCTCAAGGCTGAACTTCTACAGATTGAGAAAGAACTCTCGAGCTTTGGAGATGTGAACCTTAAGGCAATTCAAGACTACGAGAACGTAAAGGCAAGAAGAGATGAGTTGATGAACAAAAAGGAAATCCTTGAGAAGGAGCGTGGTGAGATAATTGAAAGAATTGAAAGATACGAGCTGAAAAAGAGAGAAGTTTTCTTCGAAGTTTTCAACGCGGTTAACAGAAATTTCAAGCAAATTTTGCAAGAGCTTGCAGAGGGAGAGGGAGAACTATATCTCGACAATGAAGATGTGTTCAACAGCGGTTTACAAATGCGTGTGAAGCTGGGAAACAAGCCGATGCAAAAACTCGAAGCTCTTAGCGGTGGAGAAAAGAGTCTTGTAGCTTTGTCGTTTATTCTCGCAATCCAAATGTTCAAACCTGCTCCATTTTATGCGTTCGACGAAGTTGACATGTTCCTCGATGGTGTTAACGTTGAAAGAGTTGCGAAGATGATAAAGAAGAGGTCAAAAGATGCTCAGTTCATCGTTGTATCTCTTAGAAAGCCGATGATTGAGAATGCAGACACGGTAATAGGGGTCACGATGGGAGGTGACAACTCATCGATAGTGACGGGAATAAGGATGAATTCACCGATCCAATCCAAATCCTCTTAGAAATGGCGAGAAGGGGCGAAATAGACCCTTGGAACATCGACGTAATTGACGTTACCGACAAATTCTTGAAAAAAATTGAGGAGGCTAAAAAGCTTGATTTGCGAGTTTCAGGTAGAGTTCTACTCTACGCGGCAATTCTTGTCAGAATGAAAGCAGATGCAATCGTCCCCCAGCCACCTGCCGAAGAGGACTTTGAGATAATAGAATGGGATGAAGAGGAGGAACCTGAGATCAACGAAGTTTTTATCGATGAAGTTCTAAGAGCTCAAAGAAGGAGAATCCGAAGGATTAGTACGCTGAAAGATCTGATAAGAGAACTCAAAAAGGCTGAGGCGATTGAGAAGAGGAGAAGAAAAAGAAAGGAGCAGATCGAGTTTGAGTACGTGACTTCAATACCACACGAGGAGAACCTGGAGGAAGAAATAGCGGAAGTTGAAAATCTCATCACAAAAATCTTGCAAAAAAAGAGATTTGTTACTCTTTTCTCGATTGCAGACACGAAGGAGAAGATCATAAAGTTTTATCTCTCACTGCTTCACTTGGTTCGAAGGAAGAGACTCGCAATCGAGCAGAAGGAGTTTTATGGCGACATCGAGATAAAGTTCTACGAGCAGAATTGAACCTGTGGAAATTTCGAGTTTGTAGATCCATTTTCACGCTGTATTGGCGATTAGATTCCCTTATTTGCTTCCACAAAAACAATTGGTCTGCGTTTAGTGGGTTCCACAGGAAACAAAGGGGGGTCGGCTAGTTTTGTACACTATCACTTAACCTTTCAGGCTCAACACCAAATTGGAAAGAGAATCTTTAGAGTTTTGCACGAGCTAAAACTCAGTGGAGAATTGAGATTGTTTTGGACTTGTAGAGAAAGGCTTTAATTTTCTGTGGAGAGCTCGGTCAATGGAGTCGCAAAGAGTTAGGGACGTCTCAACCTCCATGATCAGAAGAATGTTTGAGATCGTTGAAAAAGCGAAAAGGGAAGGTAGAGACATCGTAAGCCTGACGATTGGTGAACCAGACTTTCCTACACCGCAGGAAGTCGTAGAAAAAGCGATTGAAGCAATTAAATCCGGGTATACACACTACACATCGAATCTCGGAATTGAAGAGCTGAGAAACGCAATTGCGGAGAACTATGGAGTTTCGAAGGAAAACGTTATGATAACTGCAGGTGGAAGCGAGGCGCTGATGAACGCAAGCCTTGCGTTTATTGAAGAAGGCTCAAAAGTAGTGATATTTTCGCCGTCTTTTCTGAGTTATTTCACATACGCAAAGATTTGTGGAGCAAAGGTTGTGGAGATAAGAACCCATGAAACTGGATTCGTTCCCGATTTGGATCGCTTTTCTGAGTCGATGAGCAAAGATGTAAGCATTGTTTTCCTCAACTATCCGAACAATCCCACCGGCGCAGTTGCAGATGCGAAGATCTTGCGGGGAATTGCGGAGATTGCAGAGGACTACGGGGCACTTGTGATCAGCGATGAGATATACGACAAGATCTACTACGATAAGAAGCCGGCAACGCTCGTTGATTACGAAAACGTCGTTGTTGTCAACGGCTTTTCGAAGTCCTTGGCGATGACGGGGTGGAGAATAGGATACGTAATTGCGAGAGAGGAACTTCTGAACTCGATGTTGAAGGTGCATCAAGTCAACGGCGTCTGCGCTCCGGCGTTTGCGCAGAAAGCGGTTGCGGAAGTTATGCTTAGTGGGGAATTTGAGGAAATCGTTTCGAGAATGGTCTCGGAGTTCAGGAGACGTAGGGATTATGTATATAGGGAGCTCAGCAAGCTATACTGGACTGTTAAGCCAGAAGGGGCTTTTTACATGTTTATGGACGTTCAGGAAAGCTGTATGGATTTCACGGAGAAGCTGATAGACCATGGAGTCGCGGTCACTCCCGGGGTTGCGTTTGGCAGTGGAAACGAGAAGTTCATCAGAATAAGCTACGCGAACTCCATGGAGAATCTGAAAAGAGCGGTTGAAAGAATAAAGGCTTACCATGATAGTAAGACCGCTTGAGAAAGAAGACGTTGCAGAAGCGGTTCGAATTCTGCTTTTATCTTTTGACAGAGAACTTTCCGTTGTTTTCAAGGACATTTACTTCGCTGGCGAAATTCTTCGCGAGTTTTTCAGCAAGAATGCAGAGGGTTGCTTTGTTGCGGAGAAGGAGAGAATTCTGGGCTTTTCACGCATATCCTTTGAGAAACATGACGTTTCCAAATTTCTAAGAGAAAAGCTCGGCCTTTTAGAAGGATTGAGGGCGTTTCTTCTTCTGAAGTTCTTTGTTCGAAATCCAAAAAAAGGGGAGGCATTTATAGATTTCATTGCAGTTTCTCCACTAAGAAGGAACGAAGGAATCGGTTCTGCAATGATGGAAAAGTTGATAGAGGTTGCGGAGGAGAAGGAAGCAAGGCGGTTGAATTGCATAATTCGAGCAGACAGTGATGCGATCTCGTTCTTTCAAAAGTTTGGCTTTGAAGTTGCGAACATTTTGGAGAACAAACTTGCCGAGAAATACTTCTCTTCAAAACAGTGGCTCTTGATGAGCAAAGATTTATCTACCAACGAGTAAGTTGATCATGCAGCGTTTAGGTATTCTCTTCGTTGCAGTCTTTTTAATCCTCGAAGGTTTTGCGAACGTCCTCCTCGGAGCTGGAATGATACTTGCGAAGGAGAATTTTTACGAGCTGATGAAAGAGGAATTTAAAAAGGCTTTGAAGGATTTGAACGCAACCCACCTCATTGCTGAAGAGATCTTCGACACAGCTTA
>Ga0105163_1002026_pt1 | contig 10017 bp, 7 predicted proteins | sample JNZ110809AmetaG_FD_81531 | JGI IMG/M metagenome (GOLD analysis project Ga0105163, IMG submission 81531) | Hot spring microbial communities from Jinze hot spring, China to study Microbial Dark Matter (Phase II) - JNZ 110809A | ecosystem: Environmental > Aquatic > Thermal springs > Hot (42-90C) >... | reverse complement strand
TTTCTATTAAAATAAAATTCGTAATTATGCTTTGTGGCTTACTGCCCTGTTAACGATTAAGGGTAAGGCTGGCGTACCGAACCGTTATGTTGACGTCTTTTGTGGTCGCATCTTAGGAGGGATTTTGGCTGAGTATTATACGGACTTTAGCCTCGAAAGGCTTAAGGAGGTCTATGATAGGGCAAACCTTAACGTGTTGACCTTATTCAGCGGGCTTAAACGCTTACACCCAGCTTAAAGCCTTCATGTATTGCTTCATGCATGGACCGGGGCATTACCGCGTCCCCTATTAAGTATAGCTCGTCGCATAAGTACTCTAAGGCTCGGTATAGTTCTCCACGCGGTTTTCGAGGCGTGGAGATAACAATAACGCCCGCCGGCATGGTTTTTTCGTCCCCACTACTAGTCCTTACCTTTACGGCGCCCTCGGTTACATCTACTACCTTCGCTTCGGCCACGACCTTTACGCCTTGCTCCTTAACCCACATGGCATGCCTCCACTTAAAGGTGGGGGTTACGTCCTCGGCTATCTTCTTCGAGGGTTCAACAATCCATACGCTTTTACCGTTAGCTGCAAGTCTTTCCGCGGTTACAAGTCCAACCTTGCCTCCGCCTACCACCACTACGTTATCGTTAACCTCCACCTTGCCCTCGAGCACGTCGAAAGCTGAAACTACGCGGCCCTCCTTAACCCAGGCCTCCTTAGGAAGCTCAATGGTAGCCCCCGTGGCTAACACGACGACGTCGGGCATGGCCTTGGCTACTAGCTCCGGCGTTACCCTCGTATTAAGGTAAACCTTAACGCCTAGTTTCCTCAGTTGAGTGTTGTAGTAGGCTAAAAGCCTTCGTAGGTCTTCGCCACCCGTTAATTCATTTTTAGCAAGAAGTCTAACCTGCCCACCTATTTCGCTGTTTTCATCGTATACTTCCACCTGATGCCCCCTCGAAGCCGCGGTTACCGCAAACTCCAAGCCGGCTGGGCCGGCTCCTACCACCATGATCCTCTTCTTAACCACCGCTTGCTTCACCTCGTACCCTGGCTCGTACTCGTGCCCCAGCCTAGGGTTAACACAGCACTCGTAAGGTAGGCTTCTAAACAGTCTGGCTAAGCAGAGGAGGTCGCCTATACATGGCTTTACGTCCTCCTCGCGACCTTCCGCTATTTTATGCAGCATGAGTGGATCGGCTAGGAAGGGTCTACATACCTCCCATACGTCGAATAAGCCCTCGGCTAACGCCTTATCCACGAGCTCGGGGCTTGCTCCAAGCCTGGGCCCGAAGAGTATCGGTACCTTAACCTCCTTCTTCACCTTTTCCACGTAGCCCCCATACCTTAACCAGTAGCCCAGCGGCACATCCCTTCCTAGGGTTGAGTGGCGTGATTCGTGCCAACCGACTAGGAGGCTAATGTAGTCGACGCCTGCTTTTTCAGCCAGCTTTATTATCTCTAAGCATTCCTCCGGGGTGTTCCCCCCGAACTCGTCCATGAGCTCCACTACGTTAAGCCTTATACCCAGTAGGTACTCCTTTCCAATCCTATCCCTCATGGCCTGTACCATTTCAACCATGAAGCGGGCCCTGTTTTCAACGGGGCCGCCGTACTCATCCGTTCTCCTATTGGTGAACTTGGATAGAAAGTTTGCTACGTGGTAACCCATGAATCCGTGGATTTCAACGCCGTCGAAGCCTGCCCTTATAGCTCTTTCAGCTGCTTCAGCGTGCTCCTTAATGGACCGCTTAATTTCCTCCTTACTCATCTCCCTAGGCGGCTTAAAGTGCGGTAGTGTCTGCGGAACAGCTGAGGGCTGCACGCAGTAATCTAGCTCAATACCTCCATACCTACCGCAGTGGAGAATTTGTTCAATAGCTATGGCGCCGTACTCATGTATTAGGTTAGCCACTTTTTTAAGGCCTGGTATAAACTTATCGTCGTATATGGCGGCCTGCCTTAAATACCCCTTACCTTCACCTCTGGGATCGGGGTAGGCGCCCTGATTCGTTATGATGCCGGCGCCGCAACGAGCTATTTCAACCATCCTATAGTACTCCCTATCCGTTAAGAAGCCATCGCGCGTACAAAAATTTGAAACGCTACAAGCCGCGAACTTAACCCTATTCCTCGACGTATACCTACCAAGCCTTATAGGCTGAAATATGTGCGGGTATTTCTCATACCCCTTTAACGCCGCCACGTTTAGCGTAACTAAAAGGCAAACATTTAAACTTAAGTTGTTAAGTTTTGGCTCATAAACTTCACGAAGTTACGTGCGCCTCCTTCATTAACTAAGGGTAGCGGAGGCATTAACAGCGAGGGGGCGTCGAAAAGCTTTACCCTTAAGCGGGTTAAGCAAGGAAAACTTAAGCTTGAAAAGGTAACGATACCGGGAGCTGATGGACTTTAACGTCTGAAGGAGGCTAAAAGCTACTTATAAAGTCGAGTTTAAACCCTTTAAACGAGCTCTTTCAAGGGTTGCAAGCGCCTTTTCAACGCTTAAGCTATGGGGAAGCCGTTTTCCTCCTCTTAGTAGGAATTATTAACCCGTAAACCCCGTGGAGGCCTATAACTAAGCCCGTAAGCGATGCTGAGTAGATCGTGAAGGAGAGGATGATGCGCGGCGTGATAACGTTGACGGCCATAAGTAGCGACGCGAAAACGCTTAAGGATAGTAGGAGAAGCCCCACGGCTACCTCGATGTGCTCCTTACGCGCTTTAATCATATAGCCAGCACTTCACGTGGTGGCCTTTACTAACCTCGATTAGCGGCGGCTCTTTAACGTTGCAAACGCCGTTAATAAGGCTTGGACACCTAGGGTTAAAGCGGCAGCCTTTAGGCGGGTTTAATAGGTTTGGAGGCTCACCCGACGGGATGCTCCTCGTAACGAAGCGGTTTAACGGATCGGGGTCCGGTATAACGCTGATTAACGCCTTCGTGTAGGGGTGCATCTGCTTACTCAGTATTTCCTTCGTTTCCGCGTGCTCCACTACGTGGCCAGCGTACATTATGTAAACCCTGCTCGAGAAGTAGCGCGTTGTTGAAAGGTCATGGGTAATGTATATGACGCTTAACCCGTACTGCTTCCGAAGCTCCTCTAGCAGTTGAAGTATTTCCACTCTAACCGATGCGTCCAGCATTGAGACCGGTTCATCGGCGATTATCATCTTCGGCTCTAAGATAATGGACCTGGCGATAACGAGCCTTTGCTGCTGCCCACCGCTTAACATGTGTGGGTATTTTCCGGCGAAGTCCTCGACCGGCGTTAACCTAACCTTTTCTAAAACCCTTCGAACCCTTTCCGTTCTTCCGCTTTTAACGCCGTGCACTATTAACGGCTCCTCGAGGATCCTCCTCACCGTCATGAAGGGCGGTAGCGCCCCGAAGGGGTCCTGCTGAACCAAACCTGTTTCCCTCCTATACCACTTCAACTCCTTCGGCTTTAAGCGCGTTACGTCCCTCCCGTCAAACTTTATGCTACCCTCCGTTGGGCTGTAAAGCCTAAGTATCGTTTTACCCAGCGTGGTTTTACCGCAGCCGCTTTCACCAACTATTGAAACCGCTTCACCCTTAGCAACGGTTAAGTCCACTCCGTCAACGGCCTTTAGGTACGCCTTTCCCCCAAGGAAACCCTTCTTCACCTCGAAGAACTTCCTTAAGCCCTTAACGCTTAGCAGCGGCTCGCTCACTGTTTTCACCCGTAAAGCCAGCATTTAACGCTGGAAACCTTATCCACCGGTATTGTGGGAGGCTCCACCTCGCACTTTTCAAACTTAAGACTACACCTCTCGTAGAAGCGGCAGCCTTTAGGCGGGTTTAACAAGCTTGGAGGCGAACCAGGAATGTAGGCGAGCTCCTTATCCCTTCGAAGGGTTGGAACGCTTTGCATAAGCTTCTGGGAGTACGGATGCTTAGGTTCTAGGTAGAACCTATCGGCGCTGCTAAACTCTACGATTTGCCCAGCGTACATCACCGCGACCTTATCCGCTAACTCGCTCGATAAGCTAACGTCGTGCGTTATGAACATCATGCTTACCTTCAGATCCCTCTTAACGGCCTTCAGCAGGTTCATGATGCTGGCCTGCGTTAAAACGTCTAGCGATGATGTGGGCTCGTCAAGTATCATTAGGTTCGGCCTCAACGTGAGGGACATGGCTATGATGACCCGTTGCTTCATCCCTCCGCTTAACTCGAAGGGGTAACGGTTTAAGAAGTCCTTACTTATACCGACCGTAGTTAACGCTTCCGCGGCTTTCTCGATTGCTTCACGCTTAGCTATGCCTAAGCGTAAAACTAATGGTTCGATCATTTGGTCGCCCACCTTAATAACGGGGTTTAAGGAGTTTAAAGCAGCCTGCGGAACATAAGTTATCTTAACCCACCTAACCTTCCTCGCGAACTCTTCTTCGCTTAGCTCCATCAGGTTTAAGCCGTTAAGTAGGACGGTACCCCTGTAAACAGAAACGTTCCTAGGCAGCAGCCTTATTATTGCCTTCGCTAAGGAGCTTTTCCCACACCCGGACTCACCGATAACGGCTACCGTTTCCCCCTTAAGGAGGGGGAGGGAAACGTTGTCAACGGCTTTAACCTCACCCCTCATGGTCTTATAGTACATCGTAAGCCCTTCAACGGAGAGCTGCTTCCCCTCCATCTTCACATCTCCTTCAACCTTGGGTTAAATATCTTGTCAAGCGCGAAGCCAAGCATAGCGAAGCTTAAGGAGGTCAGCGTTAACATCGCCGAGGGCTCCAAAACCCAGTAGTATAGGCCTTTGTAGAGGGCTCCATTCCTGTACGAGTCGTTAATAACCTTCCCCCAGGTAGGGGTTAACGGATCCCCGAGGCCTAGTATTGCTAACGCCGCCTCCAAGAAAACGAAGTCAGCGACGGAGAGAACCACCGACGGTATGATGGTGGGCAGTACCTTAGGGATTAAGTAGCGCGTTAAAATCCTGAAGCTACCGGCTCCGTAGGCTTTAGCGGCCTCCACGTAGGGAAACTCCTTAACCTGGAGGAACATGGCCCTGTAGTTTTTAACGCCGCCGCCGAAAACGCTTAACGCTATTACGACAAGTAGAAGCACCCATATGTTGAACTTGTAGAAGGTTGAAATCATTATTAGGATGGGTAGAAAAGGAAGTATCATAATGATCTCCGTTACCCTCTGCGTAACGGTGTCAACGCTTCCCCCGAACCACGCGCTAACAGCGCCTATAAACATCTGTATGAGGGCGATTGAAACGGCGGCTATCACGCCGAAGGATAAGGCTATGGGCGTACCCCATAAAATCGCGATCCCTAAATCCCTCCTTAAATGGTCGGTGCCAGCCCAGCCGTACACCTTACCGTAAACGGTTAGCTTAGCGTCCACGTCGACGCCCGTTTCAAAGGCGCTTCCCTCCATCCATAGCTTGTAGGCCCCCTTCATGACCTTCGCGGTCCCGGGGTTAAGTAGGTCTTCATCCTCAACGGCGAAGAGCAGCGTTGTAACCGGTACCTCGTACTCTATGGTCTTGTTAAGCTTACCCGATAACGCTGACCTAAGCTCCTTAGCCAGCGCGTCATCGTTCGAAACGTAGTAGCTTCCCTCCTTAGGGATCTGCAACGTTTTTAGGGTTACGTCCTCCCCGTTAGGCTTAACCCAGTGCACGGTGACTAATGGCGGTGAAGCGTTAAAGCTGGCCTTAAAGAAAACGTTTAGCTCGCTGGGGAAGTCGTCGTACCCGTAGTTGAAGGAAAACTCGATTTTAACCCGGCTGAACCTCCCGGCTACTGGGACTACGGCTTTAGAAACCCCTGGTTGCGGCTTACCAGTATCGAGTATTAACGTCTCCGGTAGGCTTCTCCGGGTTAAAAGGCTTACCCATGAGGGCATCGCGTTACGAGGGTTATCCAGCCACTGCTGCTCACCAGCCCTCCAAAGAAGCGCTGCCTTATCGTAGGGGATGGCGACGACCGCGTAAACCGATATAGCCACTAAGGCGAGGATAACCGTTAACCCGATTAAAGCGGATTTATAGGTGGAAAGCTGCTTTAAGAGCTTAACGCTCAAGAACCTTACGCCCCCACCCTAATCCTCGGGTCTAGGATGGCGTACACGAACTCGAGGACCAAGACCGTTAAGGCTAATAGGTAGGCGTATATGGTTACAAGACCTACGAGCACCGGCGTGTCGAAAAGCATTGAAGCATCGTAAAACAGGCTACCTATCCCAGGCCAGTTAAACACCGTTTCAGTTACTATTGCGCCCAGCCAGGACGCGATTAAGCGTAGGGAGAAGTCCGTTACGATTGGTGGAAGCGTTGGCCTAAGCACGTACCGCCTTAAAATTAAGCCCTCAGGTAAGCCTTTAGCCTTCGCGAATTCCACGTAATCCTCGCTTGAAAACATTAGGAAGAACGTCCTCCTCACGTACACCTCTATGAAGGAGTAAGCGATTAACCAGGATAAAACCGGTAGAACCATATGCTTTAAAACGCTTAAAGAATACCCTAACGCGTCAGCTGGAGGGGGGACGTCAAGCATCCCGCCGTAGGGTAATAACCTGAAGAGCGACGCGAATATCAGTATTAGAAATATCCCGTAAAACCAACCGGGTAAGGATGAAAGGGGGGCGAGGAGTACGGATAACTTATCCGCTAAGCTTCCATACCTCCTGGATAGGATTAAACCGGTGAACAAGCCTATGAAGAAGAGGCAGAGCTGCGTCGTCGTAAACAGGAGAACGGTGTTCGGCAGCCTCTCCGCGATTATTACGTAAACGCTTTTCGACCCACTATTACTACTTATAAACAACGCCCTTCCCAAGCTTAACGATAACGCGTTGGATAAGTAAGTGAAGCTTCGGTAGATGAAGGGCTTATCGAAGCCCAGCCTCTTCAGCTCGTTATGGTACGTGGCGTTAATTAACCCGCTAACCACCGTTTCGTTAAGGCCCCTGTAGGCCGGGTTTTGGCGTATGCCTTGAGAAACCTGAAGGTATAGTTCACCTTTAACTATTTCGTCGACGTACCCACCCATGTTAGCGATTAAAACCGTTATGTATACCGCGATAATAACCGCCACGAACAGTATGGAGCCGCGCTTTAACACGTACTTTACTAATGGCAGCATCTTAACTTCAAGAGAAAAAAAAAGAGGTGATATTAATTACTTTTTCCTTCTAAGCGCGATTGGTAGGGCTATCGACAGTATGATGGCTACCACCGCTACGCCGATGGCTACCTGGCTCGTCGCCGTTAACGAGCTTAACGCCCCGCTTAACGAGTCTACCTTGGAGCTTAAGGAGTCGATCGTGGTTTTTAAGCCGGATATTTTAGCCTCGTAGTCCGCTTTAACCTTACCTATCTCGCTCATTAAGTACTCGGTTACGCTCATAACCGTGGTTGCGCCCTTAGCGAATACCGGGATGGCCACGAGCTTCGACACGGTTAATACCTCAATATCCAATGGTCCAGCCGCCAACATCGAGGTTTGGGAAGGCGTTAACTTTATCCTCCACTCGCCGTCCTTAACAGCTTCGGCGTTGCCCGTTAAGGTAACGGTCGGGCTTATAAGCGTGTACTTCACGTAGCTGATGTCACCCGTTCCGTAAGGCTTCCCTTCAAACGTTATTGAAACCGTGACTTCAGCGGGTAACCCGGGAGTGATAGCGGGGGCTGAAACTATTTTAACCTCAGGTACCTTCGGCTTAACAAACCCAACCCATTTATCCGCGGCGTCCACGAACTCCCTGTAAGCCTTTAACACCAAGATCCTAGCCGTTGGATCAACCTTATCCACGTAGAAGGGCCCGTTACCCACTAGGAAGTGCCCCTTAGCCTCGTACCAAGCCTTTAGGTTTCCATACCTCTCCAAAGCCTCCGCCTCACTGAGGTATTTGCCTAGCGCCTTCGGGTACGGGATGAACTTCTCGCTAATGGCTTTAGTTAAGTAGTCCTTTAGTATCGGTAGTGAGGGGCCTGCGATGAAGTTCATCCATTCAACCTTAAGCTTCTCGGCTTTATCCGCTGAGAAGGCGAGCTTTTTATCCGCTTCCCCTAGCCATCCTATCGATATGGTGTGCCAGGGCCCGGGGCCATAGAGGTAGTCAGTGTAAAACATGCGGGCTGCATCATACGCTATCCACTCAGCGTCTAGGTATACCATGTCAGCGTAATACTCTATGACTAAGGGTTTCGCGCTTAATATCTTAAAGCCTTTAAAGTACTGCTTAAAGGCTTCGAATGCGGGAACGTAGGATTCATCGTATACCGGGCTTTCCGGTTTAGCCCTATCGAAGGTTAATATGTAGTTGAACACTACGTCCGCTAGTGAGAACTTGCTCCCATCGTGGAACTTCATGTCGAATAGTTCATCAGCGTAGTAAACCACGGTTTTAGTCTTTGCCGTTGTCCCTGGAGGGGCATAAACGATTTCCTGTTTTTTAGCGTCCCAGTCATACCATGCGTCCGTGGGAACCTCGATCTTATCCACGAACTTTAACGATACCCAATCCAATGTAACCCCGATGGGAAGCCCTTTCAAGGCGTAGACCTCGGCCTTTTTAACCCTCTGCGGCCGGTATAAACCGGTGAAGGGGTCAGGGATTAAGGCTGGGTCCGATGCCGCACGGTAGTACATGGCGTCGTAGATCCAGTCGCTTCCAGCAACGGGGTTTACGGGGTCAACGAGTAGGTCTGTAGACGCCACCTTTACAACCCCGCCAACGCGATCAGCGTACCTAATCGTGTAAGGCCATAGCCTAGCGCCGGAGAAGCCAGCGGCTAAGTCGTACGTTAACGATACCTCCTTTCTAGCTGGCCAAGGAGCGAGCTGGGTTACGAGCCAAACCCTTACGGAGTCCTTCATTGAAAGCTCTAAGGCCTTCTTCACTAGCTCGCCCCTTTCCTCAATCGATGAGAAGTCCCTGGCCCATAGCCTACCCGCTACGTAATCGAACTCGGGGCTTGGACGATAAGCACTCCATAAGGGCCCTAAGGCAGGCCTCGGCGTATAGAAGTAGCCGAAGTTATCCGCTTCATCCCTAGAAACCAGGGTCGTTATCCAGCCGCCGGTGTAAATATGCCACTTTCCATCAGCCGGGTTGCCCCTTATCCATAGTGGTGCCGCCTCCCTACTGGTTTTATACTGCCTATCAACGGTAAAGCCTACCTTTTCAAGTTGGGAAGCTACGTAGTCACCTATCTGCCTTCTTTGATCCTCAACCCTTATTAGGAAGGTTAAGGTAACCGGTTCGCCTTTATAGTGCCACTTCCCATCCTTTAACTCAGCGCCTAACTTAATCATCTCCTCGGTTATTATCGCTTTAGCTTTATCTAGGCTGTACGCATATGATGCTTCTATCCTCCTAACCGCGTCGGCGTATCTAGCGTAATCCGGGAAGGCCGGCGTTAAAACCGTGTACCTCGGTACCGCCATCCCAGCCATTATCTCATCAACTATGTACTTCCGGTCAACGAGGTAGTTAATGGCCTCCCTTATTCTTGGGACGGCGAACGGGTTTAACTTACCCGTTGCCGGGAACACAGGGCCTACGGGGTTAAAGGTTAGCTCAAAGTATAAACCGTAGGACATGGCGTACCAAAGGTCCGGTGAAGCCTTAACGGCTTTAAAGAGCTCAGGATCCCTTACGTCCCTGAAGTACGCTTGCATCTCGTTCTTCTTTAGCATATCGACGGCCTTAGCTTCCTCAACCTCAACGAAGAAGTCGACCTCATCAACCCATGGGCCTTTAGGCGGCGCTTGAGAGAGAACTTTCGGCGCGTAGCTTAACAGTAAAGAGGAGGCCAGTAAAACCGTTAGAAGAAGCGTTGACGCGCTAACCTTACCCTCCCTCATACTTCCCGCTCCCGTTTAGAATTCATTCAAGTTTCAGGAATATATGCTTAACCTTCATTAAGCTTAAGCTCATTGAAGTCGTTTTCGTTGATTATCTTATCCACCGCCTTCTCCTCAAGCCTCGGCTCGTAAAACCGGTAACCGAGTAGCAGTTCCTTGAGCTGCTTTTTGTCCATGCTGGGAAG
>Ga0105163_1002025_pt1 | contig 10019 bp, 9 predicted proteins | sample JNZ110809AmetaG_FD_81531 | JGI IMG/M metagenome (GOLD analysis project Ga0105163, IMG submission 81531) | Hot spring microbial communities from Jinze hot spring, China to study Microbial Dark Matter (Phase II) - JNZ 110809A | ecosystem: Environmental > Aquatic > Thermal springs > Hot (42-90C) >... | reverse complement strand
GGTCCAAGCCTACGCCACCATTGCCAACAGTCAAGGTGAACCATGTTCCGATCGTAGTATGTTATCGTGTATGATGATGAATAGAAACCAGCAACGTAGTATGGATATGCCGGATTATAATAGTTCTCATCACGATAGTTCAACACTTTCACAATAACCCGTTGACCATGCCCTGAGGCTGGTATCCACCACCACCAATTTTCTGGAGCTGTCGGATAGCTACTGTTAATCAGACGCCCTTTATTTCCTTCCCTATCTAGTGGAACCCCGAAGTACATCGTGAGGGTTGGGTAGATTATGTTGTCAAAGACTTCGGCTAGGTACTGGCACATTTCGTCTGTTATTGTGAAGTTTAATGGATAGTTATTTCTGGGGTCATTGTAAGTTTCGTTGAACGGGAACCTCAAGTCGTCCTGCACCCATATCTCACAGTATTGCCCAAGCGCTCTAAGGGTCATGGTAGCTTTAGGTCCACCATAATCGTTTCGACTTATAGACCAAAGGTACCAATCCCAAACCTTGGTGCCAACTTGTAGGTCACCAGACGCATGTACTTCCTTCAAAGTTGGAAGTGACGCATCAAAGGAGGTGGCAGCAAAAGTTTCCATGTCTATGTTGAGCTCTAAGCCCTCCGGTATGGGAAACTCAATGTGTCCAGCTAAGCCGCTTTGCCAGTCTACAGGTTCATAGTCTGGGAGAGTAACCGTTATGTCGGAGGCTAGGTCACCTTTAGCTAAGTAGACGATGACGCTAAAGAGAACACTAATCAACAGAATTGATATCGTGAGGAGACTTAACACTTTTCCAAATGTAACTAAGGTCCATTCATGAACAAGCAATTAACATAAGGATTTCTAGACATTAAAGAAAAAATCTAAAGCTTAAATGCTCGCAAATTTAACATTTTCAAACATAGAAATTTAGAGTTTTACCCGATTCTTTTGAATAAGATTTGAAATAATGACCAAAAAAGTCTGAATTTCCATCCTCTGAAAATTTTAGAGGAAAATAAGGCGAGATGAATGAAATTCCATAATCTTCCCCCTCAACTTTATTTAAATTTTCAAAAGATTATTCATTAGAATGGACAAAGAAGATTTACAAGTGCCTATTGAGAGATTTCTGGAAGAACCTTATGCTACCATAATTTGTTATCCTAGACCAAGTAGGGTTGAATTGCAGAAACGATTAGAGGAACTTAGGAGGCTTGGCATTTCAGCCATAGAATTCTGTGGGGAGAAACAGGTTTTAAGTCTTTGTGTTTTGGGGAAGGGGTGTGTGGGTTTGGTGGTGAAGGCCTATAGGGCGGATGGTGAGGCTGTTGCCTTGAAGGTTAGGCGGGTTGACGCCGACCGCGCTATGATGCTGCATGAAGCCGAAATGCTTAGGGTGGCTAATTCCGTCAATGTTGGTCCGAAGCTTTTGGATGTTAGCAAAAACTTCTTGGTTATGCAGTTTGTTGAGGGGGATCTGCTCCCAAAATGGCTGGATAAGTGTAGAGGCAAGATGCGCTTGAGAAGGGTTTTGAGGGATATCCTTGAACAGTGTTGGCGCCTCGACAGGGTGGGTTTGGATCATGGCGAGTTGAGCCATGCTCCAAAACACATTATTGTGGATGCCCGCGAAAAGCCTTTCATCGTGGACTTTGAAACTGCAAGCCTAAACCGTAAACCGTCCAATGTCACCTCAATTGCACAGTTCCTTTTCATAAGCGGTGCAGTAGCCGAAAAAGTAAGCCAAAAACTTGGCGGTAAAGAAAAGAGCACCATCATAGAGGCGTTGAGGCGTTATAAGGCTGAGGGAGGCCGCCGAAACTTCGAGGAAATCCTGAGGGTTTGCGATGTCTAAACTACATAATCTAGGCTGGCTTTGCCATCTTCCTTTGTTCCGCCGTCGGCCAATTCAACTTTTAACTCGTTCAAAAGCTGAGTTAAATCTAGCCAAGTCTCCACTTGAAGCTGCCTGGCGACGCGTCTCTTCTCGTAAAGCAGTGGAATGAAGTCAACGAAAAGCCAACCGTAGGATTCTGTCAAGGCTTTTCTCTCCTTTCTCCCACAACCAAAATGGGGCTTTCAGAATATAACCCTGTATGGAAGAAAAGAATAGAAGAAAGTTCTATATCTCTGCGCCTGGCACTACGCCACCACGTCCTGTATCCGCCCTTCCCTTAGGGCTTCCTTTATCTCTAGGGCTATTCTTCTACCGGCATACATTCCCTCGCCATACTTGAGATAGGTGTACGGTGAGGTGCCTATGCCCACGTTTGTGCCGGCGACGATCCGCGCGGAAATTTCAAAGGTGTAAATCTCCAAGTTATCGGTGACGACGGTTTCCAAGCAGAATGGACCAATTATGCCTGGTGGAGCAAGCTCTTTGGCCGTTTTCTGAACGTTGTCACCCATTCTTAAGAGTTCGGGCAAAAGCGACTCGCGGAGGGTTAGGGGGATGTTTCCAACAATAGTGTAGGTTGGGCTTACATCTATCTCAAGCTGTTCAGCCGCTGGCACCCTTCCAATGGCGTCCACCGTTGACTCGTAGCGTTTGTCCACGCCTAAAAATTCCACGTCGTCATGGATTATAGACGAGAAATAGTGGGGGTAAACGTTTACGCCTAAAACGTATTCTTGTAGATGTATATGATTCACGTCCTCTTCCTTGAGCAAGCCGCGGCGAATCATTTCCCTAACTTTTCTGTGGAAAACCTCAGGCGAATTCGCCAGAAAATAGCCTTTTCCACCCTTCGCCCCTGGAAGTTTGGCGATAACTAAGCCGCTTATCTCTTCCGGTTTTTTGAAGGTTTTGGGAAGCCTAAGCCCGGCTCTTCTAAGCCACTCCGCCTGTTTTTCACGGTCTGCCTCCCACTGAAGGAGTTGGCGGTTTCCAAACATGGGAACATAGAAACGGTCCATAAGCTCCTCGGTGCTTAGGTAGGCAGTGAAAGAACCATGAGGCACTACAATCGTGTTAAGCCTTCTAAGCCTTTCCTGCACCCTATCCTCAAGCAACTCTGTAAAACTGTCCACTATTATTAGCTCGTCTGCTAAAGGGAACTTTTTATAAACGATTGTGTCGCTTTCCCTGCAGATGCAGACTGTTCTGAAGCCCTCCTCTTTGGCGCCCTTGAAAATGTTCAAAGCTGAATGAGAGCCTATGGTGCCTATCGTCAACTTTTTAAGGTCGTATTTGACTATTAGCTTGCTTATCTCTTCCCGGGTTATCATGTAACTATATCCTCAAGTCTGCCCTCTTTAATTGCCCGCTTTACTTCCATGGCAACCCTTCTGCCAGGTCCAACCTCCATGCCATACTTGTACTTCATGTATGGCGAGGTTGGCTCTACACATGGGCATCCGGGCACTCTGGGGCTTACGTCAAACACGTAGAATTCAAGGTTTTTGGTAACTGCCCCCTGCAGTGCAAAAAGCCCTATTATTCCAGGGGGATACTCTTTTTTACATATTTCGACGAATCGTTCTCCGGCTTCAAACACTTTTTCCAGTTGGCTTTCCCGCATGGTTACGCCCATGTGTCCGATCTCGATGTTTTGGGTGGTTATTCCAAGCTCTAGTTGTTCTTGGGCTGGAAGGTCTAGTACGCCATCTAAGTCTGTTTGGATTCGCCTGTCGAAGCCTAATAGGTCAAGCTCGTCGGTTAGGGGTGACCAGAAAAAGTTTGCGTTGAACTTGGCGCCTATCACGTATTCCTCGATGACGGCTTTTTCAAGGGCTTCTCGGCTTATGATGCCCTTTGCTATGCGTTCCTCCGCTTTCCGCTTAAACTCTTCCGGCGAGGAAGCATAGAAGAAGGCTCTTTCAATTGTGCGGGTTTTCTCGGGAACCTTAACTATGACAAGGCGATCTATCTCATCCGGCGACTTGAAAACTTTTGGGGTTAGAATTCCCGCCTTTCCCAGAAGGTAGTACTGGTTTCTTGGAACATTCCGCTCCTCAGTTTTAAGCATGAAGCGGTTTCCCATGATCGGCACTGTGAAACGTTTTTCAATGTTCTCGTAGCCCACGTAAACCGAAAAGGAGCGGTTTGGCACGAAGATGGTGTTTAAGGCGCGAAGCTTTTCAAGGTTTTCTTCGCGTATCACATCCGCAAATTTGTCCAGCAGAAGCACGTGGTCGAAAAGGTTTCGATAATATTTTGTGTAGGTTTTCTCCCGTCCCTTCTGGCAGACAACAACGGTTTCGAATCCCTCTTGTTTGGCGCCGTAGGCTATTTCCAACGCCGAGTGGGAGCCTAAAACCCCTATCCTAATGTGGCGTTCGTCATACTCGCCGACTATCTTATCGATTATTTTCTTGTTGATCACGCCCTTTCGCCCAGATACTCCTTGTATTTTTTCATTGTTTCAGCGAGGCTTGGCACATCAAAAAGCTTGCGGTTGGTGATGGCGTTAGCCGTTGCCATATACATTTCGCATATCAAGGTTTTCAGTTTCGGATCCAGTTTGGGAGGTTTAGTTTTAACCAGTGATTTCCAGTTTTCCAGACCTTGTTCTCTGGCTTTTTGTTTCGCCTCTTCCACTTGTTTCGCCCACTCCGTCCGCCGATAGAATATTCTGGCTACCTCCTTGCTTACATGTAAGCCTTGATAGGTGAATCTGCACTCGTCCAGTGTGCCGACCACGTCTGCCACCATAAGCCGCCTCTTATCGTCGAAGGCTAACTCTATCTTGCCGTCCTCGTTTACCAAGCCAGCCCTTGAGGCGATTTCGGTGATGGTTTCATCCACTTTCAACAGTATGCCTTTTACTTCTTCCAGTTCACTGTCCGTTAAGCCCGCTAACTGTTGGGCTTCCCGCCATGTTAGGTAGCGGTCGCCTTCCTCAAGCTTTGTGCTAACATCGAAAATGGGTTTGGCAAGTCTCTCGCCGGGCTTAGGATAGTGGTCCAAGCCTAGATCTTCAAGGGTTATCAGGCCTTGTTCTAACCTTTTGAAGACCGACGAGCCTTCTGGCAAGCCATTTCGGTAAATGATCTCCAAGGGTATTAGGAAGTTTTTCAGTTTGGGCGTGTAGATGCTGTAGTCATATTTTAGTTTGCCATCCTCCCCCACGTAGGCTTTGGGCTTATAGACGTTTACTAGGTGGAACTCCATGATGTTTGTGGGCGCTTCAAGCTCGTCGAAGCGCACAAGTTTACCCCTTTTGTCCACGAGTCCACGGTAGTGGGTTCTAACGCCCTTCTCTTCGAGTCTTTCGAAGCAGTAAGCGCCCATGAGGCATAGGGCGGCGCCCTTTCCCTCTATTTGGTCTGGCATTTCTCCCCAGTCGAAAACTGAGTAGCGGTCTGAAAAGTGGAATCTACCTATGCCCATCCGGGTTTTTGTTGGCTTTTTCACCACTTCAAGGTCTTTAACGCTTCCCATGGCAGATACGTCCTAAATTTTGGCTTTACCCTTTTTAACGGATTCATCTGCCCTTTCAATCTCTTCCTTTTTTGCTTTTTGATAGGCTTTCACTCGCTCCTCAAGCTCTTTGTCTGCCAATGCGAGGATTTTAGCCGCAGCGATGGCGGCGCCCTCAGGCTCTATTATCACAACAGAGCCTATGCCGCTTGGAACCCTAAGCGAAGAATAAATGTCCGCTCCGGCAAATTTATCCGAATAGGGCGGGCAGGCGATAACAGGCTTGGTGGTGTTAGCGTCCACAAAGGCGCTTAAAGCATTAGACCTTCCAGCCACTGTGATGTAAACAACATTTTCACTCTCGTATTCCTTGAGGATTTTTAGGACTTTTTCCGGCGTCTTATGGGCTGAGGCTACTCGAAACTCGTAGGTTAGGTTGAAGGCTTCCAAGTGTTTGCCTATTTCTCTTGCAAAATCTAGGTCTTTCTCAGAACCCATTAAGACAACAACTTTGCCAGCCATCAAACTCCACGGAACAGACTTTCACCAAACATCCTTATTAGCCTTTTACACACGTAAGTGATAGCGAAACCCTTAAGCCTAAGCATTCTATTCACTCTAACTCGGCGGGGAAAGCCTTGTCCGCCGAAAAAAGGCGAAGACGCAGCCTCATAGACGAAATTTTTGGCGGCTCCCTTTTCGATAACATGGAGAACCTCTTTAAAGATTTAGAGGAAACCGAATTTTCAACGGGATACTCCATAAGCGTGGTTCAAACACCGGAAGGCACAAGAGTGAAGGCCAAAGTCGGCAAGGATGTGGATGTAAATGCCCTCCGCAGACAACTTGAAAAACAGTATCCAAACGCCAAGATAGAAATAGAGGGCGGACGCCAAGAACCATTAATAAGGGAAATTTCAACAAAACCCATAAAGGATAAAGGCGAAACCACAGAAACGGATAACGGATAAAAGGAGGACCCTGCACTAAAACATTTGAGGACGGCTGCCGAAAGTGAGGGTTAAGGTCGAATACTTGGGGCATATTAGGGAAATAATACACAGCGGAAGAGAAGAAGAGCTGGACATGCCCGAAGGAGCCTCCCTAGGCGACCTACTCTTTATGCTGGCGGAAAAATATGGTGAGCCCTTCAAAAAAGCCGTTTATGAACCGGGCGGCGCTGACGTAAAGCAGAGCTTCATAATCACAGTTAATGGATACCTGCTGAACCAGCTGGAGAACGGAGTGCAGACAAAACTTAAGCATGGAGATCACATCATTCTAATGTCCATTGTAAGCGGCGGCTAAATCATATTCAAAATGCTGAAAGCCTCTTTTTAGGAAACGATTTTATATCCAGGTAGCGCCTATAGACGCTTTTCTATGAAGGGGTGAGCCTTGGATAGGATAACTCTTTTAAAGAGGAAGGCTTTCGAGGAAAGGGGATTCGATGGCTTTCTGGTGGTGAATGATGCAAACATGCTTTATTTCGCCGGCTTCCCCGGTGCCACATGTCTTCTATTTCCAAGGGACGGAGAAAATGTGCTGTACGTGTATGACGTGAACTATGAGCAGGCCAAGGCTGAGGCGAGAGGCTTCCGCATTGAGCTTGTTAGGCGTGACGAAAATTTGATGGCTAAGGTGGCTGCTCAGGCTAGGGATTATGGCATTAGAAAACTGGCCTTCGACACCTTAACCGTTGAAAACTATAAAGGTTTAGCCAAGGGCTTGAAGGGGAAGGCGAAACTCAAATCTCTGGGAAAGCTGGTTTGGGAGCTCCGCAAGGTTAAGGATGCCAGCGAAATTGAGCTCATGCGAAAGGCTGGAGAGTTAACATGCGAGGGCATGAAGGCTGCCCAAGAAGTGATTAGACCTGGACTGCGGGAGTATGAAGTGGCTGCCGAGATAGAATATGCCATGCGGATAAAAGGCTCTTGGGGAACAGCCTTCGACACCATTGTAGCCTCCGGAGTACGTTCAGCCTTTCCCCATGGAGGCTGCACCGAAAGGGAGATCCGCGATGGCGACCTCGTCGTGGTTGATATAGGCGCTTCCTACCGCTACTACCGCTCAGACATGACTAGAACTTTTGTGGCTGGGAAACCCTCGGAGAAACAGAAGCAACTCTATGAGGTTGTTAGGAAAGCCCAACATAAGGCTGTTCAAGCCGTTAAAGCAAAGGCGAAGGCGAGGGACGTGGACACCGTGGCAAGAAAAATAATTGGGGAGGCGGGTTATGGCGAAAACTTTGTCCACAGCCTTGGACATGGGATAGGCTTGGAGGTGCATGAACCCCCAGCCCTAAGCCAGCAGAGCAAGGATCGGCTGGCGGCCGGCAACGTTGTAACCGTCGAGCCTGGCATATACATCGTGGGCTTCGGCGGCATCCGCATAGAAGACACGGTGCTGGTAAAAGAGAGAGAAGCGGAGAAGTTTACGGACGGCTTTTACACTCTCGAGGTTTGCCAGTGAAACGCCCAAAGGCGCATTTACTTAACCATCGAGGCGAACTCCTCTGAAATTCGCTTGTACATCTCCAGCTCTTTTTGGGATATGGGCTTAACCTTCTTCAAAGCCTCTTCAAGGTGACGCCTGTAGATCTTCACGTTCTTGACGTTTTTCTTCGCATCTTCCGGGTTTTTGTTCGCTAATATATGCTCCCTTATCGCCAGCATCACTGCAGTGTTGCATACAGCTGCCAGATCGGCACCCGTGTAGCCCTCAGTGCGCTTGGCGATCTCGTCAATGTTCACGTCCTCCGCCAAAGGCTTCTTCCTCAAATGTATCCTGAGAATTTCTTTCCTCGCCTCGAAGTCTGGCGGCGGCACATAGAGAAGCTTGTCAAATCTCCCGGGTCTCAAAAGTGCAGGATCAATTATGTCCGGCCTGTTAGTGGCAGCTATGACGACGACTCCCCTAAGCTCTTCAAGGCCGTCCATCTCGGTTAAAAGCTGGCTTATCACTCGCTCCGTCACGTGAGCGTCGCCGTAGCCTCCGCCCCGCACAGGCGCAATAGAGTCAATTTCATCGAAGAATATTATGCTAGGCGCAGCCTGCTTGGCTTTCCTGAAAACCTCTCTCACGGCTCTTTCAGATTCGCCAACCCACTTGGACAAAAGCTCCGGGCCCTTTATGCTTATGAAGTTGGCCTCGCTTTCATTAGCCACAGCCTTCGCCAACAATGTCTTGCCGGTTCCCGGAGGCCCGTAGAGAAGAATCCCCTTAGGCGGTTTAGCATCCAAGTGTTCGAAGACTTCCGGATATTTGAGCGGCCACTCAACAGCCTCTTGGAGTTCGAGCTTAACATCTGCCAATCCGCCTATATCCTCCCACTTAACAGCGGGAACTTCGACAAGGACTTCCCGCATGGCTGAAGGCTCCACATCCTTCAAGGCCTCCATAAAATCATTCATGGTGACCGTTATCTTGTTCAAAATCTCAGCGGGAATAGTCTCCTTCTCAAAGTCTATTTCGGGGAGGATTCTCCGCAGCGCCCGCATGGCAGCCTCCTTGCAGAGAGCTTCAAGATCTGCGCCCACAAAGCCGTGGGTGATGCTGGCTATCTTCTCCAAGTCCACATCCTCAGCCAAGGGCATGCCACGCGTGTGAATCTGCAGTATTTCAAGGCGGCCCTGCTTGTTTGGCACACCTATCTCAATTTCACGGTCAAAACGGCCCGGCCTGCGTAAGGCTGGGTCTATGGCGTTCGGCCTGTTGGTGGCGCCTATAACCACAACCCTGCCCCGGGGCTTCAAACCATCCATCAAGGTTAAAAGTTGAGAAACAACCCTTTTCTCAACTTCGCCTGTCACCTCTTCCCGTTTGGGTGCAATGGCATCTATCTCGTCGATGAATATTATGCTGGGAGCGTTTTCCTCAGCCTGCCGGAAGATCTCCCTCAGGCGTTCCTCGCTTTCGCCGTAAAACTTGCTCATGATTTCGGGGCCGCTTATGCTGAAGAAAGCCGCATTAGTCTCGTTGGCCACAGCCTTAGCCAGCAAAGTCTTACCTGTTCCAGGCGGCCCATAAAGGAGAACCCCCTTAGGCGCATCAACGCCAAGCCTTTCGAAAAGCTCCGGATACTTCAAAGGAAGCTCAACCATCTCCCTAATTTTTCGAATTTCCTCCCGAAGCCCACCTATATCCTCGTAGGTTACTCTGGGAACCTCCCGCACCACAGCAGCCGGTTTCTCGCCTATAGTGATCTCCGTGTCCGCAGTTATTATAACGGCTGGAGCCGGCGGCTGAACACTTGTAACCATCAAATCCACTTTTCTACCCATGATTCCAATGGGGATGTAGTCGCCCCTAGTTACAACCCTTCCCTCCAGCAGCTGAGCCAAATAGTCTTCAGCGCCTTCAATGCGTAATGGCTCCGTGGGCGCAAGCGTTATTCTTGTGGCTTTTTTGGCTTCCACCTTCCGCACGGTAACCTTCTCGTCGATGCTCACGCCCGCATTATTACGGATATAACCGTCTATGCGAATTATCCCCTTGCCGGCGTCCTCGCTATAACCAGGCCAGCAAATAGCCACAGTTTTCCGTTTACCGGAAATCTCCACAACATCCCCGGGAGTTAAACCCAATTTCTCCATAACTTCAGGGTCAAGCCTAGCAATCCCTCTACCCACATCACGGCCACGAGCCTCAGCAACCCGCAAACT
>Ga0105163_1002022_pt1 | contig 10030 bp, 3 predicted proteins | sample JNZ110809AmetaG_FD_81531 | JGI IMG/M metagenome (GOLD analysis project Ga0105163, IMG submission 81531) | Hot spring microbial communities from Jinze hot spring, China to study Microbial Dark Matter (Phase II) - JNZ 110809A | ecosystem: Environmental > Aquatic > Thermal springs > Hot (42-90C) >... | reverse complement strand
TAAATACCTTTTGAACTTTTTTCAGAAGATAAATTAAACTCGTATATTCCAGAGGAAAGTTTACTTGCATCCATCTCTTTTATTCTTCTTCCAATTGCATCATAAAGATTTATTCTTAAATCACATTCATAAGGTATTGAAATTGAGAATTTGATAGGTGAATTTGAAGGAATCATATTGGATTTAATCTTTACCTCAAATTTTCCCGGCAGATTTAAAGGCTTTCCATTGCTTAAAATGAAAACACCAAGAGAATTTGTATAGGAGTAAATATAATTTTGCTCTTTGTAGGTTTCACATTCAACAATTTTCCCATTCTCCATTTTATACACTATTAAGTTTTCGCCACTTTCGCCAACATAAAATTTAATCTTTACAGGATTTGAGAAAACAATATTTGAATGACCAATTGAATATACACAAGAAGAAGGAAGATGGTCTGAATAATTGCAAGGAAGTTTTGTTGCAATTACAAGCCCTCCAAATCCTGAATTCTCTGGTATTTCAAGAATTATTTTGTCATTTAAGAAGGTGTATATTCCTCCACCTTCAATCTTTTTCACACTTATTGTGTCATAGAAAATTTGGAATTTATTTCCAACTAAATCCTGTGCATAGGAATAAACAAGTATATCACCTTTTATAGAGGAAGGAAGAGTATAAGAAGCTGTATAAATAGCAACTGAATCGCCCGTTTCAGAAAGTTCAATATTAAATGAAGATAAAGGTAATTTCTTATCAAAAGGTCTTAAAATTACAAATGGTAAGAAAGTAGCAATTGCATCACCATAGAGTAAGTCTGTTTTTTCACCTACAATATAGAAATCAAGGGCATTTGTAAATACAGGATTTTGAACTATATATTTTTTGTAAATAGAAGGAGGAGTTGCATCATGGGAATAGGCAAAGTATCCATCAACTCCATAGGTATTCAAAACTGCATAATAATAACTGCCTGGTGGAAGAAGTTCTGAAACAGTATTTATTGCTCTATTTATGATTGGAATTGTGTCATTCAAATATTCTTTTAAAGTATCAAACTGAATTTTTGTAATATTTTTATTTACAAGGTCAATTCTATAGACACTGAAGCCATAAGTTGCATCTCCAAAACCATCTTTAAAATCAAGATTATAGTAAAGTGTATCTATTGCATCTATCTTTCTTAAATATCTTGGAGTTAATGGTGGCAATATGTCTGTTGTTATAGAAGATGTGAATTCCCTTGTAAAGGTTCCAAGATTTGTATAATCAAAAATACTGTCAACTCCCTCATAGTAATAATTAAATTCAGGATAGTTGTCAAGCAAGTTTGCAAGGAACCAGGATTCAATGAATTCTGAAAAAGATGAATTTATCTTTGCTAAATAATATTCAAAAAGTGCTTTTCCGTCCCTTTCTTTATCCCTCATCATAACTTTAAAAATGAAACTATCAGCAGAAGATTCATTTCCAAAATATTTGGTAAGTTTTTCCCTTAAATATAAAAATAGATAAGCCATTCTCTCTCTATCAAGTTCCCTTGAAACGGGTGCCCTTAACCAGTTCCTTGTATAATCAAATACAGATTTTGCAATCCTATTAACAGTACTTCCCCAATCCCTACCAGGTGTTATTCCAATATTTTTTGTCCCGTTAAATATGTTAAATCCTGCAAGATGAAGAGCAAGCATTGAAAATCCGCATCTTACAGGTTTTGATTCATTATGTTCTATTGACCAATTTGCATACTCACCAAAAAGATAAGCAAGATATTTTGCAAGAATTCCGAGTTTTAATTCTCCAATTAAATAGTCCTTATAAAGAATTGTTGTATCATAGTTCATATTCAAAACAAAAATTTCCTTTAAACTTGCATAAGAATTTGATGGATCAAGGTCATACTCATCAAAATAACCATAAAGTGGCTTTGCAATTTTCACAGTAGTATCACCAGAAACTTCAAGTTTATAAAGAATTATGTGAACCACTGAATCGGCATTCATATCCCACAATTCTTCATCTTTGACTTTCAAAACATCTTTAATCTTATTGAAAATATTTCCACCTGTGTATTCTTCCATTACATATTTAACCTGTTCAACCTCATAATCTGCAACGAAATTTTTAATCCCCCTGCTTTTATTTTTCCATTTATTTTCTGACGGATCAAACTGCCATATCCCTTGTTCATTTCCAACAAAAAGCTTATTTTTAATGGAATCAAAATAGATGGCTGTACAGTTTAAAGAGCCATAATTTGAAAGATATTCAAAACCGTTATTTATATTTTCCCAACCCGAAGATGGCGAATTACTCCTATATACACCATTTCCTAAAGAGCTAATCCAGTAATAGTTATACGCATATTCTATATCATAAAGATTGTTTCCCTGAAGAACATGATTCCATGTTCCATCATTATAGAAAAGACCGTCTTCTGTAAGAACAAAAAGGATATTGTTAATAAACTTTATCTCATTTACAGTGGCAGTAACTTGTGGAACTTCAACCCATGAAGAACCTGTCCAATGCCATAATTTTTCACCACCTGCATATATTGATTTATCAACAGGATCAACTGCTAATGCTTTAACTGTTTTATTCAAAGTGCCAACAGGAATCACATCTGCAAGGGAATCAGGATATTGAACAGTATTTTTTCTTACTCTCAATTTATAAACTCCGTTTGAGGTTCCTGCATATAAAATTTCTATTCCACCTGAACTTGTTATAGGGCCTGTGCTATCAGGATGAAAAACTAAGGAATAAACAGGTTCACCTATAAATGCTATTTTGCCAAAATTACCTGTAGGCGGAACATTTTGCCTTTGTGAATAAACTCCTTTATCAGTCACAAAATAAACAACTGACCAGTTCCCAACAGTTTGAGGTGAGGCTGGATTTGTGAGAATTTTATATATATCCTTTGCACCTGTTGCACCGATTCCTTGTGTCTGCTGTTCCCAGTACTCACCTGTTTTTCTTCTTGATGAAAAATAAAAATCAGAATCGCTTGTTGCAATAAAATAGTCAAAACTGTCAGGATATGCTATATTTATCCAGTTTCTTCTCACTATATCATTTATTTTTATTTTGTCTCTTGGTGTTACAATTGTGAAATTATCTCCAGCATATCTTACAACACCTGTTTTTTCTACCTGATCCCTATAAAGAATTAGCATGAATCTATTTACATAAAATTTTACAGAATCACCCAGATGGGGCTTTGCAGCACTTAGAATTCCTATGAGTCCCATTAAAATTAAAATTACCCTTTTCATTTACCCTCCTTTTAAAAATTAAAAGACAGCCCCACCCTGTGAATATCGGGTAAGGCACCAAAATCTGAGAATGAATAATCAAGGTTTGTTCTTTTTGCAAGAGAAAGTCCAAATCCAAAGGCAAGACCACCTTCATCTTTGTTTATTGTATATCCCCCTCTTAAAAATAGCATATTCATATAGGAGATTTCTGTTCCAAAGGAAAAGGTTTCAACATTATCATTTGGATGTTTTCCTTCAAAAGAGAACGTCCATTTTAAAAATTCTGTTTCAATTATTTCACCAGCAATTCCAATTCTAAAAATTATTGGAAGTGGATAATCCACATATTCTTTCTCAATATCTCCCCTCATTGTATATTTCATAAATTTTCCAGAAGGTTTTAAATTTGGACCAAGATTTTGAAGGGACATCGCTACTCTTAAAGAGCGCCACCCTGTCCAGAAAAGTGTTCCTGCATCTATTGCAAAGGAATAGCAGGAAGTTACATCTGCATAATCTTCATATATTCCTTTAATATTTATACCAAAAGAAAATAGTTTTGTAAATTTCTGAGAATAAGTAAGCCCTGCCTGAAAAGCGGTGTAATTTACCTTATTCCCTGTAAGATAGGGGCCATTAATTTCATCAACATATGCTTCTTCAAAATTTGGGCTATAAAGATAACCTGCAAAAATTCCCACTTTACCATAGCCCATATAGTCCTGAACATAGGAAAGAGAACCAAGATAATTTTCTGCAATATAATGGGTATAGGAAAAACCAAGAGATCTTGGAGATGTTATCTCTGCAAGTCCTGCTGGATTCCAGAAAACGCAAGAAGGCTCTCCAAAAAGTGCAGTATATGCTTCTGAAAGTCCTGCTCCCCTTACATTCACAGGAATAGAAAGGAATTTTGCACCAGCAAATCCAACCTTTCTTTGAGCATTCAAAGGCACAAATATTGCTCCTATAATGAGTATAGCAAAGACCTTTTTCATCTTTACCTCCTTATCTTAAAATCATAAATTTACCAATCTTATAATTCCCTTTTTCGTCCTCAACCTTGTAAATATAAACTCCACTTACAACTTTAAGTCCCTTTTCATTCAAAAGATTCCATTCTATACCACCTTCACCCGTTGTATTTACAAGAGAAATAACCCTGTCTCCTGAAAGAGTATAAATCGTTATCCTTGCTTTTCTTGGAACATTCAAAAACATTATCTTATCACCTACTTCTGTTGCCCTTAACCATGGAGCAGAACCTCTATATGGATTTGGTGCAACATATACATCTTCAACAGATTTTCCTGGTGCACCTTTTAACATAATTGAAAGAGGATTTCCCTGAGAATCTTTTAAATAATTGTTGCAGGCGCTTTCAAGACTATCTTCATCATAGGCAGTAACAGCATAATAAAGTGGAAAACCTATTAAAGCAGTTGTATCTGTATATGTTCTTACAACACCATTTTCAAATGGAAATTCTGCAATTAACTTCCATCCTCTTGGTTCATGCAATGCTCTATAAACTCTATATCCTCTTGTATCAACAACACCTTTTAATGGGTCAGGGGTTCTTTCTGCAATATCATCCCATACAAGTTTCACTCCCTGAGGTGTTGCTGTATAATTCAAATGAGGGGGAGTAGGTGGAACAGGAACATAGAAATGCACATCTTCGTTGGGAGCACAAGGGTGAGCAGGGTCTGAATTTTCTGAACCACCATAATAAACTTTTAGTGCCTTTTCATAAGCCTGAGCAGCACCCATAAGCCAGCCTCTTCCCCAGTATTCGTCAAGCCCTCCATAAAGTCCCTGTCCAACTCCTGCAACCCATACAAAATGCAAAGTCTCTTTATCTGAAAATGTAAATGGTCCTACTGTATTTAAAAATCTATAATCAAATTCAGCAGCACCTAAATCATATGGATGAGGAGCATATCTATAATTCTGGGTTGCTGGATGTTTACCTTTTTGATAAGCATAAACTGCATCATCAGTTGCCGGGTCTGATTCCCAGTTCCACCACTGATGAGACCATGGTCTTATTATCCTAAAATCTCCACTACCTATAGAATCTGATGGTGCAGGAGGTGTATAAAGCCATCCACCAAAACAATACCCTGCGACTGCACCATCTTCACCTGTATCATTTCCTGGTGTTCCTGGATTATCAGAATCGTATATGTATGAAATACCTCTTGGAATTAAATAAACATAAAGGCTTTCTTCTCTCCAGGGAATATAAATTTTGCGAGCAGAGGAAGTATCAATAATTATCTCTCCTTCTTCATCTCCCCATACAAGATAATGGTCATTTATCTCGTCAGAACCTTCATAAAAGGAATCAGGAGTTATTGTTAATTTATCAATTGGGTCCCTTATAACAAACTTTGGATTTCTCCACTCCCCGTTTGTCCAGCCATCAAATCCAACAAGGTCATCAATATGAGGATCTGATTGATCAGCACCACCAACGTCGCAATCATACCACATGGAAATATAAACAGAGTCAAGGGTTTCACCCACATTTGGAATATCACACTGGTCTTTATTCCAGACAACTTTCATCCAGTAAATTATAAAATCATTATATGGTTCATGTGGCCACTGCATTGCCCTTACAATGAATACAAGACCTGTTCTTCTTCCTGCTCCATTTCTTGTATTTGTTAAGGAATCGTGCCATACAACAACAATATCATGAGGAGAATATTTTGGACCTTCATAAAGAATAGGACCTATCCCCCATTCTCCATCAGGATAGTTATGCATTGTTACATAAGGGGTTCCACCTTCTTTACATCCAACTGTAAAATATGAAAGCCATAGATAATAGTTATTAACTGCTGCACCACCTGGCCAGGAAAGTCCATAGAGACCTGCATTTGCCTCTCCACCAAGACATCCATAATTTGTTATATAATTCCATGCCTCTCCATCGGTTTGGTTTATAATTTTTTTCTCAGCAAGAATATTTGGCGCTGATTCCTGTTTATTTCTTGCATATAAAACCGAAATTCCTATAAGTAAAGGCACTAACAATTTCTTCATCCTTCACCTCCTTTTTAAAGTCCCTTCATTCTTAACTCAACACCTATTCTTGTTCTTCTTCTTGGGCTCCATACTGTCGGATCCCTTTCTTCTCCTTCTGGACTGTTGAAATATTCATACCATTCAACATTTGCAAAACCTCCAAGGTCTTTTCTGTTAAATACATTGTACATGTCCATAAATAATGTCAAATAAATGTTCCTTATTGATATTCCCTTTGCAATTCTCAAATCTGTATTCTGATAACTTGGCAATCTTTTTGCATTTATGTTTTCAACTGCTTCACTTATTGTTCTTATGGGAGGAGTATATGGAAATCCACTTCCATAATTATGAACAACTGTAATATTTATATCATCTAAACCCTTCATACCAAAAAGAGGATTTCCTTTTGGAATATTATAGGATAGTGTAAATGTTATTTTGTGTCTCTGATCCCAATCAAGGGGTGATTCATGAGGAGGAATTGGATATCCTCTCCATGCCCATTCATAAGCCTGCCTTGGGGAGGAGAATGAACCTCTTGCTACCTGGAAGGTATAAGTTATTGAACCAGCTAAATTGGGAAGGAATGGTCCTCCCGGTCTTTTTGAAAATTCAAACTCTATACCTCTTGAAGAACCATAATCTTCATTTACATAAGTTGAATAATTCTCTCCTGTAAGACCTATTGGAAACATTTTAAGTCTTGTCCAGGAGAATATGTCTTTATAAAATGCAGTTATATCAACTATTATGTTTTCAGTAAATCCATGTGTAACACCAAATTCATAAGAGATATTCTTTTCAGGCTCTATATCCGGGTTTCCAATAACAGGGAATGCACCTGAGAATACATAAGAAGTTAATAATTGGTTGAATGGCGGAATCTGATAATAGTGTCCATAAGTAAAGTGTAAAACATCCCTTTCAGTTATTGGATGGGAAATTCCAATTCTTGGTGATACATACCATTTCTTCTCTGTTTTCTTCGCATTCTTTAAAAGTCTTATTCTCTCAGAGAGCCATAAATCATCATATGTAAATGGTTCGTCAGGATTAGAGAATACATATCCTTCAGGTGAATAGTAATCAAATCTGAAACCAACTTTTGCAACCATTCCTTCAATCTCTATTTTATCCCTTATATATGCTGCAAACTCCCATGGATAGGAAGGATGGTCATCAAACCAGTCAATGAAATTGTATGGGTCATTTGGTCTTCTATCAAGGTCAGGATTTACAAGAGTCATATAAATGTTTCCTCCTGAAGCATAATCAACAGCATACCTTTTTGTTGCAATTTTCTTAAATTCTGAACCAAGAAGAATTTCGTGATTTCTCGTAATCTGTGATTTCATATCCCATTTAAGGGTATATAATCTTGAGGCACCTATATAATGCTGAACTCTTGGATATGTCCAGGGAGTTGGAAGATATTGATTTCCTATTAATAGAGTATCAAATGTTGGTGGATATGTTGAAAAATCTGGAACAAGGGCAAAGGTATCTCTATTAGTTCTTTGTCCCCATCCCCATCTGTTGTATTTATAAATATGAACTTCTCCATAAACAGTATCTACTTTGCCAACTCCACTAACCGGTGTATCAGAAACAACTGGTTTAAACAGCTGGTAATAAACATATTTTGTGTCAGGTTTTGTTGGATCAACCCAATATCTATCCCTTGGCCACCATCTTGGTCCTGAACCTATTGTTGGATAAATTGTTTGAACTTCATATTCCCACCAGTAGAAGGGAATTTCAACATATCCCTTATCTCTATAATATTTTACAAGGGATGGGTCATATCTTGAATCATTTTTCCATACAGAATCAGGAGTTATTTCAATCCATCTTTCCTTGATTGAATCAATTCTTCCACCTGTTCTAAATGTATCCATTCTTAAAGCCTGGAAATAAGTTAAATCAACCTCTACAAGGCCATCAGCATCCCTATCTGCAAAGTCATCAACCCCGTCATAATCAACATCTTCTTTAACGCTATTATCAAAGAACCTGTCATAATAACCTGCTCTGAATTCCATAAAGGTCTTACCAAAAAGAAAATCAAAACCACCAATCAGTTGAAGATGTCTATCATAAAAATTCCAGAGATTATCAATAGCGAGTCTCCATCCAGGATCATATCCTCTTCCACCTTGATAATCTACATAATATCTATAAAATCCACTTGTAAATAGTTTGAAAACTTTTGTGACAGGTATTGAAACTTTCCACTGGTATGATTCACCCCAATTCTGTTTTTCATCATAAGTATAAATTGGAAAGTCTTCATAAGTATAATACCTTTCACCTGAAACAAAGAACTTTGCTCCTTCTCTCCACATAGGGAAAAGAGGACCACCTAAGGAAAACTCATATCTTTTTTCCTTATTTTTATATCTTCCATGAATACTTTTTAGATTTTTAACTCTTCCAAGTAAATAATCCTGATATGGGTCACCCTGCTGACAATCTAAGAAGTCAAAAATATCCTTTCCAAGGAAAGAGAGGTCCCTTGTGGAAAACCTGAATTGAGCATCATATTTATCTGTTCCCTCTTTCGTAATTATTGATATTGCGCCTGATGAAACTGTTCCCTGGTCAACATCAAATCCACCTCTATCAACAGCAGCTTCTTCAAGGGCTAAAAGTGGGACTCCTGATTGTGTATAGTTAGAATATGGGTCTCTTATTTCAACACCATCAACAACATAAACAACTTCATCAGGTCTTCCACCTCTTACATATATTGTTCCCTGTCTTATAGTAACTCCTGATGAATAGGAAACTGCCTGCTGAACCTGTGTAACAGGAAGGGATTGGATCTGTTCTGATTTTATCATTGTTCTTGATTCAGTTTTATCCTTTCTTATTACAATCTCCTTTGCTGTAATTTCTTGAACTGGTAAAACTATTTCGGTTGGCTTTAATGGAAAGTTAACTTCAATAGTTCTATCAGCAAATACTTTAATATTTTCAACTCTTAAAGTTTGATAACCAGTATAGGAAGCAGATAGCGTATATTCACCTGGTGGAACATTTAAGAATACATAATAGCCATCAATATCTGTAATTGATATCATGGTTGTTCCTTCAATCTTTACTGCTGCCTGCGGGAGCCCTTCACCTGTTTGAGAATCGGTAACTCTACCCGTTATCTTTCCATACAGACCACCATACAGGTGGTTTATCCCAAGGAGCATTAAGATAGCTCCTGGGATAAGTATTTTCCTCCATGACATTTTTATACCTCCTTTTATTTTTCCAATCTAAAACGATATGGCTGAACAATTCTCACACTCACAGGCTGTCCCATTTGCTTTCCTGGTCTAAATATCCATTGCCTTACTGCTTCTAAAACTGGCTCATTTAAAATCTCATGAACACTTTTTATTATCTCTGCGTGCTTTACTTTTCCATCAGGACCAACAATCATTCTAACAACAACCATCCCTTCAATTTTTAATTGTCTTGCTATTTCAGGATAAACAGGATCAACTTTTTTAATGAGAACAGGTGGCTCCTCAACTTCGTATTGTTCATAAACTTTCATTTCCGGTAAAACCGGCAATTCCTGTGTTTCTACAAATGTTGTAGTAGGTGCTATTTCAACCTCCTCCTCTTCACCCTCTCCTGTTGAAACTTCAACAGGTAAGATTGGTTTTGGAGGAGGTGGAGGCTCTTCAATTTTAATAATTTCTTCAGGAACTTGTTCAAGAATTGTTTCTTTTGTTTCTTTAGGC
>Ga0105163_1002019_pt1 | contig 10035 bp, 10 predicted proteins | sample JNZ110809AmetaG_FD_81531 | JGI IMG/M metagenome (GOLD analysis project Ga0105163, IMG submission 81531) | Hot spring microbial communities from Jinze hot spring, China to study Microbial Dark Matter (Phase II) - JNZ 110809A | ecosystem: Environmental > Aquatic > Thermal springs > Hot (42-90C) >... | reverse complement strand
CCCGTAGAAGACGGGTTTGATGGGGCGGGGGTGTATGCCTGCCGCTCCCAATAGCCCGAGGCTGACTGCTTGAGTGAGTGGTGCTGCGTTTTAGGGCCTGTGTGCGGCGTCCACTAAGCTTAAATTTACATAGCCTGACTCTTCTAAGGGAGTATTGAAAGTATTTAGGAGAGCGTACCTAGCTCTAGTCAAGTACCTAGAGGCGGCAGCAAGCTTTATCTCAGATGATGAAGTTGAGTCTCTAGTGAGAACCCTCGAGCAAGTGTATAGAGATGGTAGGAGGGTGTTTGTTGTCGGTGTAGGTAGGTCGGGCTTGGTTGGTAGAGCTTTCGCTATGAGGTTGATGCACTTAGGCTTCTCTGCGTACGTCGTCGGCGAAACAGTAACTCCTGCCGCTAGAGCTGGTGACCTATTAATAGCTATATCGGGCTCCGGGAGGTCGGCTGCTGTAGTAGCTGCTGCTGAAGTAGCCAAGAGCTTAGGTGTAAAAGTGGTGGCACTTACATCATACCCTGACTCGCCACTATCAAAGATAGCTGATATGGTTGTGTCTATTCCTGGAAGAACGAAGGTGAGCCACGAAGATAGGTGGGAGGTCAGGCAGCTCCTCGGGCTTCACGAACCACTAGCTCCCCTGGGGACGCAGTTCGAGCTTGTAGCCCAGGTGGTGCTAGACTCGATAATCTCAGAGCTCATGGAGAGGCTCGGAATCGATGAAGAAGACTTAAGAGAGCTTCACGCAAATGTGGAAGTCTGAAGTTCTTCGGTATCTATGCTACCCAAGTTACAGTAGGGAGTGTATCGAGAAGAGAGTAGCTGAGCTCAGAGGCCTGGGGATAGTAGGTGTGAGTAGGTTAATCGGAAAAGGACACTCTTCCACAGTACTCGAGGTTCTCCTATATAATGGAGCTCGAGCAGCACTGAAAGTCCTGAGGACAGACTCCAAGAGGGCAGATCTACTGACAGAGTGTAAGTTAGCGGAGAGAGCTTACCCACTAGCTCCAAAAATCATAGATTGCGGAGAGCACTACGTATTGATGGAACTAGTAGAAGGAGTATCGGCGGCGGAGGCAGTGCTCAAAACCGAGAGAACCACCGCATTAGTGCTTAAAGTAATCTCAGCGGGGAGAGGACTAGATACCCGACGGATAGAGCACAGAGAGCTAAGTAGAGCAGATAAACACGTACTAATAACAGTAGACGGCAAGGTCAAGATCGTTGACTACGAGAACGCAACGATTTCTGAGCGCCCTAGGAACGTCTGTAGACTGACCTCGTGGTTACTACGCAGAGTACTGCGTATCAGCCTAGAGACCGGTGGATTACTCGAACTGCTAAGAAGATACGGAAAGGCAGACGAAGGAGAGAGAAGAAACCTTTTTCCAGACCTTGTAAAACAGATAGCCTTAGTCGTCGACAGCATAGCGTGAGGTTTAAACTCAACATGAATTACACCATCTCACCGAAGACTTTCGTCTTTCTATAATACAAGCACTTTGTTGTGAGTTATCCCTGTTATGAGCTCACGCTCACTCTGAGATCGAATGCTGTAGCTTAAGACACCAGTGAGCAAAGGCGAAAAGATTTAAGCCATAAGAGGAAAACTACACACGACGGTGGGCCGGTAGCTCAGCCCGGAAGAGCGCCGCCCTCGCACGGCGGAGGTCCCGGGTTCAAATCCCGGCCGGTCCACCACGTAGGACCTTCAGAATACTCACGACGCGTCAGACCACTAAGGTTCCCTCAGAACTTCAAACCTCGGAGCTGGCTCTACGCTGAAACGTAACCCCCTGATGGGGGCTCATATTCCCGCCATGAGGCTTCAAGAGAACTCCGTAGCATAAATATATGCTGTCTCAAGAATAAACTTAGGGTGGAGCGTGAGATCGTATCTGATGTTTCTACTACTAATGCTCATAGCTTTGTCGCTCAACGAGTATACTGAGACTATAGTAGTCGAGGTCATTGATATAGTCGATGGTGGGACTGTATCTCTTGTTCAAAGAGCCATCGAGAGACTGCCATCGAATGGGCTTCTAGTTCTCTATTTAAACAGCTATGGGGGATACGTATATTCTGCTGATAGTATAGCAGAGCTCTTAGTCACTCGTGGTGTAGAGTGTGCTGCTTACGTACCACCCGGTGGGAAGGCTACTTCAGCCGCAGCGCTCGTAGCAGTAGCGTGCGGCAGAATCTACATGGCGCCTGGCTCCGTGATAGGTGCTGCCAGACCCTATCCCGACGACCCTAAGGCAGTGAACTACGTGGCTTCCCGCTTTAGGGCTCTAGCTTGGAGAGCTTACGGAAACGAAACAAAGGTAGATATAGTCGTGAGATTTGTAACTGAAGCTCTAACTCTAACAGATGAAGAAGCTACGGCACTCGGACTAGCTGAGAAAGCTCTCTCTTTAGATGATGTAGTTAGAGACTTAGGAGCTCCGGAGCCCAGTAAGATATTTAGAAAAGATCTCTGGGATAGAGTTCTCTCCGTAATATCCGACCCTCTGATCTCTTCGATCGCTTTCAGCCTTGGGGTTTTTCTAATTATAGCTGAAGTACTAGTAACAGGGTTTCAGGGATACGCCGTAGCTGGTGTACTACTAATAGCAGCAGCTCTCTATGGTATGAACATAATACCACCAGACCTTCTCGTACTAACCCTAATGCTTTCCGGTGCTGTATTAGTGCTTGTAGAATTCATGAGCCCCGGACTCCAAGGCTTCGGGATAGCTGGCCTCATATTGCTCACTCTAGGATTGTACACGAGCTTAAGAGGGAGACCTGTCCCTACGATAGAGCCCTCAGTAGTCGGAGTCGCTATATCGCTCGGATTTCTAGGAGCTTTCCTAGGCTTCATAGTTTTTAAAGCAGCTCAAACCACTAGACTCAGAAAGCCTAAACTCAAGGAGGTTCTCGTAGGCTCTATAGGGATAGCTAAAACAGACGTAGGACCAGCAACTCCTGGAGTAGTTCACGTTAGAGGAGAGGAATGGTCGGCCTATTCGATCAGTAACACGATCCCAGCAGGCAGCCGAGTTGTTGTTAAAGACGTAAGAGGACTTTTCCTGTACGTCGAGTGTGTTTCAGAAAAGCGCGAACAGTAGAACAGCAGTTAGTACCAAAGCTGGAAGCATGTGAAGACACCCTGCTAGGGAGGCTGAGCAGTCTACCTTCAGTTAGTTGCTGAGGTGCTCGATGTCGTCAGTCTCTTTGTCTATATCGGGTATTTGATTTGTCAGGCACTATTTATTTAGGTTTCACAAATTACTTGGGTGAGCGTTTGGATCTATTTACCTTGATAGTCTTAGCTATAGTAGTGATAGTTATAGTATCGATTATCGCAAGAAGCGTCAGAATAGTACCTGAGTACGAGAGGTTAGTAGTTTTTAGGCTCGGTAGAATGATAGGTGTTAAGGGCCCCGGGCTAGTGGTTCTTGTCCCTATAATAGATAGCGCGATCAAGGTAGACCTTAGGGAGTTTGTAATAGACATCCCACCACAAACGTGTATAACGAAAGATAACGCACCGGTAGATATAGACCTACTTGTCTACATCAAGGTATTCGACCCGGCCCTTGCGGTAACCTCGGTTAGCAACTACGTTACGGCATCGACCGGCATAGCCATGACTACTCTTAGAGCAGTGGTTGGGGACCTCCTCCTCGACGACGTCTTAGCTAGGAGAGAGTACATCAATAGCACCTTGAGAGCGAAGCTAGACGAGATTACGGATAGGTGGGGAATAAAGGTAACTTCAGTTGAGATAAAGGAGATAAAGCCTCCAAGGGACGTCCAGGAAGCAATGATAAAGCAAATGGCTGCGGAGAGAAATAGAAGAGCCATGATATTAGAAGCCGACGGTAAGAAGCAGGCGGCTATACTCGAAGCGGAAGGATATAGAGAGTCCCAAATAAAGAAAGCTGAAGGAGATAGACAAGCAGCTATCTTGAGAGCTGAGGGTATATCGAGGTCTTTAGAGTTAATAAACGAGGCAGCATCGAAAGTTAGTTCCAATACGCTATTCCTCCAGTACCTAGAGGCTATATCTAAGATAGCCGAGAGTCCAGCAACAAAGATAGTACTACCAATGGAGCTAGTAACAGGTCTAACAACCATAGTTCGCTCAATTAGTGCTGGCAGGAGCTCTAATGAGAGGCAGTCTTCGGAGTAGAAAGTCGGTGCTCCTAGAGTGTGCGCCTATTATAAGGAGTACGTAGTGCGAGACTTCCTTAAAGTAGTTTTAGTTTGCTCTGAAGAGCCGCACGCCATAGGAGATATACCGAGCTTACCGTACTGCTTTGGTTGCGATAAGAGCATTTCCGTCGGCAAAGATAGGGTGTGTTACTCCGAAGAGATCACTCTACCGTCCGGGAAAAAAGTGGTTATCGAAGGTGCGGAAGTCCTTGGAGTGCTTAGGTCTATATCTTACATAGTTAAAGAAATAGAGTGCTCAATTAATCCGGAGGAACTATACGAAGAGATATCAGCTTTCATCAGAGAGTATTGTAGAGAAGACCAACACCGCGACGTTACGACCTCAGAGTAACACTGATAAGGCATCGCTACCTACTTGCCGGGTACACATCATCGGCTTCACCTTGGTTTCTACTTCAATGCTTTTATTTTAAGCACCAACGTAGGGTGGGGTCGGTATGCTCAAAGCGACTAGAGAAGCTGTTTACAGGTTTAGAAAAGGAGGAAAGGAAGGAATCTGCGAGGTTGTATCTACTCCTCGTGGAAGGTTCTTAGTTCTACATAGCTCACTTAAGGGTAAGTACTTAGTAGGAGATAGAGAAGAGGAGTGGGACTTACTAGAGCATTCTTCGTTTAAAGACGTGAAAGAAGTCGTAATAGAGTACAAAGATTTACCTCTCGACATCAGGAGGGCCCTCTCTAAAGTGGGGTAAGGCCATAGTCTCTCTGGTAGCACTGCCTAAACACCTCGTAAATATCGTATGTAGTTTAGCGGAACGTTACGGAAAAGAAGTTGTTGGTTTTGGTATAGGTTTTAGTGAAGGTGGGCGAGTACTTGTCGAAGATATAATTATAGGTGAGAATCTGTCTGAAGAGGTCAACGAGTTTTACCTAGACCCGGTTGCCATAATTGAGGCTTTTAAGTATTCCGAGCTCGGAGGATACGAAGTTGTTGCCCTAGTACACACACATAGACAAGGAACTTCACCGAGTTCGCTGGACGTAGAGGGCATGAGACTCTGGCCGATTCCGTGGATAATCGTTGACGAACTAGATTGTTCGGTGAAAGCGTGGATCCTTAAAGAAAAAGGTGAACTGGAGGAGCTAACTGTAGAGCTGGTTCCTACCTAAAGCCGGGTGCTCTCTGGTTGATTACGCTTGCGTTAACTAGGTTGGGTGGAATCTGCCCCTTATAGAAGGATATCAGGTTATTGGCGACTGCTTCCGCCATAGCGTGTCTTGCTTCATATGTCGCACTTCCTATGTGGGGTACTATCACAACATTCTTTAGAGCTGTTAAGGGATGGTTCGGGTTTAGTGGTTCTTCCTCGAAGACGTCTAATCCAGCACCTGCTATCCAACCATCTCTTAAGGCCTTTACGAGGGCCTCTGTGTCTACTACAGCTCCTCTTGAGGTGTTTACTAAAATGGCAGATCTCTTCATAAGTTTAAGCGTTTCCTCGTTTATTAAGTGCCTAGTTTCTTGAGTGAGGGGTACGTGTATAGATACTACGTCTGCTTCTTTAAGTAGCTCAGGTAGCTCCCTGAACTCTACCCCTAGCTCTCTCTCAGCTTCGTAGTTTCTAGTAACGTCGTAGTATATGACTTTCATCCCGAAACCTCGAGATCCTATCTCAGCTACACGCCTACCTATCCTACCGAGTCCTATGATTCCCAATACCTTACCCTTGAGTTCTACTCCTAACATCATCTTGGGATGCCACGCAGTCTTAACTCTATACCACTCACCCCATCTCACGAACACGTCGGACTCCACTATCCTCCTGCTAACAGCAAGTATTAGAGCCCAAGCGAGTTCTGCAGTCGACTCCGTTAGGACTCCCGGTGTGTTAGTTACGTATATCCCTAGCTTAGTAGCGCAGTCTACGTCGATATTATCGAAGCCTACAGCGTATTGAGCAACTATACGAAGCTTAGGTGCGTTCTGGAGGAGGTGACAGTCTATTCTATCAGTAAGTAAGGATACTAACGCATCTACCTCTCGGACTTTGTGGAGGAGTACTTCGTAAGGAGGCTGCTGATATCTATCCCACACGTCAACATCGTAGTACTGCGATATTTTTTCGATTACGTCATCGAATAGCTCCCTAGTTATAAAGACTTTGGGCTTCATTAGGTTCTCCAGTTAAATACTTGCGGTTAAGAAATAAGTGCTTACAAGGCTGAGCAATTTCTCATATAGTTCTGTGTTCTGTAATGAAACGGCTTTTTATAGCTTAGGGGTAATCTAGTGATGGAGGTAGTCTATGAAGGCACCTACTCTTAACATGAAGCCGATAATTGCTGAGCTTTTAGGTGAGGTAGCTTTCGTGTATATAGCTAAAGCTCGAGAACTCGAAAGAGCGGGCCATAAGGTTATAAGCTTTGGAGTAGGACAGCCAGATATTCCAACATTTCAACACATCATTGATGAAGCTAAGAAATCTCTCGACGCTAAGTTTACAGGATATACCGAAACTCCCGGAATCAGGGAGCTTAGAGAGGCTATAACCGGGTACTTAAACGATAGATATAAGGCTGATGTGAAAACGTCAGAAGTAATAGTGACACCAGGTGCCAAGGGTGCCATATTCCTTGCGCTTTCAGCTTACCTAAACCCTGGGGACGAAGTGATAGTACCCGAGCCCTCCTACCCGGCATACCCCGAGGTAGCTAGGTTTATAGGGGCTAAACCCGTATTCGTCCCGCTTAAGTGGCTAGGACCTACCGGGGGGTTTGCTCTAGACGTTGAAGCCATAGAGACTGCGATAACTCCTAGGACTAAGGTCATTGTAGTCAACAACCCGCATAACCCAACGGGAGCACTTTTCACTCCATCGCAAGTCGAGAGAATATTTGAGATAGCTAGAGAACATAATCTAATGCTGTTAGTAGACGAGATATACGATAACTTTATCTACGATAACCAACCGTTTAGGTCATTTCTAACTTTTAGTGACTGGAGAGACCACTTACTCTACATAAATGGCTTTTCTAAGACGTTCTCGATGACCGGGTGGAGACTGGGCTACCTAGTCGTTAGAGAGGAAGTAGCAACAAAGCTGACTAGGTTAGCTGTAAACATATGGTCTTGTCCTGTGTCGTTCGCTCAGAAGGCAGCTATAGCGGCACTAAAGGGACCTTGGGAGCCCGTTAGAGAGATGATAAGGCTCTTCCAGTACCGTAGAGACGTTATCGCTAGAAAGCTAAGTGAGATAAAAGGCTTTGAGGTGTGGCCAAGCACTGGAGCGTTTTACATCTTTCCGAGGATTAGGAAGGTGCTCGACTCAGCTGGACTCACTGTTGAAGAGTTCGTTGAGAAGCTACTCTACACTAAGTACGTAGTCACTTTACCTGGAACAGCGTTCCCAGATAAGGCTGGCAAGGACTTCATAAGGCTTAGTTTCGCAGTCGACGCCAAGCTAATTGAGGAAGGTGCGGAGAGAATTAAAGAGTTTGTAGAATCCTTAGGCGTATAGCGCTCAGCAATTCTTGATATACTGTTTTTAACTTTTAAACAATGTAGCTTTATGGTGATGAAGAAGAGCCGAAGTGAGACAGGTGAACTAGCTATCCTTGGCTGAACGCTCATCGCACTAAAATCAAGGTCGCAAAACCATGACGGGACAACTAACTGAAGGCGACATAATAAAACATAAAGACGGGAGTGTGTGGGTAGTAAAAGGTTGTGTACACCCTCTTGAGGGTTTCGTCGCTATACCTAGGGTAGTAGATGGTAAAAAGCTTAAACGAGTTGTTGAAGTTGAGGAGCTGATTAATAGGTATTACCTCCACTACATCAAGAATCTTCCTGAGATAGGCAGAGATGTTCCAATAGTCCCGAAGAGAGACGTGTTTGAGGTGCGTAGATGGTCTATCGAAGGACGGAACTGCAGTAATACCTTCTTGCAGCAGCTTCTTCAAACTTTCGATTCTCTAGGGTTAAATTGCGGGATAGCTGGGTCAAACTTAGGTGGCTATAGTAGTGCTGAGTCAGATGTGGATATACACTGCTCGAGCAGCCCAAATGCTTACGATAAGGTATCATCTTTATATTCCCAAGGGGTGCTTAAACACTTAGACTTCGATGAGGCGATTCGTGAAGTAATAGAGGTATCGGAGTCTCTCGAGCTAAAGAAGCACGCAGAGTTGATTACAAAAAAGTATCTTCAGGGTATGTACAAGAGAAAAAGGGTAACCATAAGGATAATAGATTGTGGTCGATTAAAGAAGTTTCTCGGTCCCTATGAAGACCTTAAAAAAGCTGAACTAGTCGTTAAAGTAGTTGAGAGCGACTATAGAACCCCAGCTATCCTGAGAGCTGACGTAGTAAGGGCTTCAGTTTTAGTCGACAAGCACGTACATCTACTCACTCATAGACTAAGGTTTGTAGAACTCCCGGTAGGGACACTACTACACCTAGAGGGAACTATCGCTCTTAACACCTACGGCAACTCGATAGTAAACCTTGATGAATCGAAGATAGCATGGCTGCTAATCCCTGACCGAGGTAGAGCTACAGAAGAGGAGAGGTCGCATATGTAGCTCAACGATGAGTGGAGCTCTTAAATTTAACAAGTATACCGCAACAAATAAACTAAGCTAATGGAAGTTCGCCTCACGCAACTGTTTCGGTTTTCATATAGGTTTGTATTAGGTGATGTTATTCTTCTGCTATGATTAGTACGTATACTTCTTTTCCGTGTAGATGTTTTATCTTTTCTTTGTCTCTTCCCAGTGGGTAGAGAACGTAGTCTCCTCTCCTATACTTAATGATGCTACATCTAACCATCTCGACTCTAGCCATATATCCACCTATACAGCTATGGAGAGAAAGATTATAAACTAAACTCTAGAGTCTTGGGTGTGGTGAGCTACTCAGTGAGGGGTGGAGAGCTCGTCGAGGCTCTTAAGGTGAGGGCTCTCCCCGAGGGTGGTGATGACCGTTATGCGTTAATTGAGTTTCTGAAGCTCTACCGTGATGCTGTACAATTCGTTGTGAACAACCTGTGGAGCTTGAATGAGGTACCTTCAATCAAGGCTCTACACAGAATGTTCTACTCGGAGCTAAGAAATCGTGGTTTTAGAGCACACCACGTAAAGCAGGTATATATCTACGCTAAAGCAGTTGTTAGAGCTACCAAACAGAGCGGTGGAAAGAAACCGGTTCTCAGAAGACTAACAGCTAGGATAGATAGGTACGACTACAGGCTAGACCTAGAGAGCAGAATGCTTATCCTAAAGATACACAATGGTAGGGAGGTTAGGCTGAGACTGCTGACATCTACTGAGAGAATAGAGAAGTTTAGGGGTTGGAGTAACTACGAAATAGCTGTAAAGGTAGTTGAGGACGAGGTCTATGTAGCAGTATACTTCAGGAGAGCGGTTAAACCGAGGAGAACTAGAACCGTTATGGCTATCGACGTTAACTTCGACAACGTTACTCTAGCTGTTTTCGCACTAAGTGGGGAGTTACTGAAGCTAAAGCGGTACAAAACACCTCTCAAGAGGATGTTGACGCATAGGATATGGGTCGAGAGGATTCAACGAAGGTACTCTAGGTCATGGAGGTTCATCAGAGGTATTAGGAGAGCGATTAGAAGACATGGTGAGAGGATCAGGAGTATAGCTTGGGACTATGCTCACAAGATTGGAGACTCTATAGCAGAACTTACTAGTAGGTATAGCTCTATCGTAGTCTTAGAGAACTTAAACCACCTGAGGGATAGAGTCAATGGTGGTAGCTCACTCAACAAGAAGCTATCCCTATGGTTCTACAGAAGAATGCAGTTCACAATCAGCTATGAAGCATTAGAGAGAGGACTCGCAGTTAGATACGTT
>Ga0105163_1002005_pt1 | contig 10082 bp, 11 predicted proteins | sample JNZ110809AmetaG_FD_81531 | JGI IMG/M metagenome (GOLD analysis project Ga0105163, IMG submission 81531) | Hot spring microbial communities from Jinze hot spring, China to study Microbial Dark Matter (Phase II) - JNZ 110809A | ecosystem: Environmental > Aquatic > Thermal springs > Hot (42-90C) >... | reverse complement strand
CTCTATCCCCACTCCACCAGGGACTCGAAGGGCAGGATGAGGGTCGCTGCCGCGATCGGCGTGAAGCCCGATTACCTCGAGAGGGCCAAGGCGCTGCTGGAGGCTGAGGTCGACGCACTGGTGATCGACGTGGCCCACGGTCACATGGAGATGGTGCTCAGCGCGCTGAAGCGTCTGAGGAGGGAGTTCGGCGACGACGTGCAGCTGGTCGCCGGAAACGTCGCGACACCCGAGGGCTTCGAGGACCTGGCGGCCTACGCGGACGCCGTCAAGGTCGGCATCGGCCCGGGAGCCGTCTGCACCACGCGGGTCGTCGCCGGTGTGGGGGTTCCGCAGCTGACCGCCATCATGAACTGCGCCGAGGTCTCCGAGAGGACGGGGGTCCCGATGATCGCCGACGGTGGGATCAGGAGCTCCGCGGACCTCGTCAAGGCGCTGGCCGCGGGCGCATCGACCGTCATGATCGGGATGCTGCTAGCAGGTACCGACGAGAGCCCGGGAGCCGTAGTGGTTCGCAACGGGAAGAAGAGCAAGGTCTACCGGGGGATGGCATCGTTCTACGCGATGCTCGGGAGGGAGGCGAGGGAGAAGGGCGATCTGGACCTCGACGAGGTCGCGGACTACTCGTTCATGGCCGAGGGGATCGAGGCGTACGTCGATTACCGCGGCTCGGTCGCCGAGGTCCTCGCACAGCTCGTCGCCGGCCTCAGGTCCGGCATGAGCTACCTCGGAGCACGCACCATAAGGGAGCTGAGGGAGCGGGCGGTCTTCGTCAGGATCACGGAGGCTGGGTACAGGGAGGGGCTGCCGCACGACGTGGAACGGGTGACGTGAGCTGCCCTCGATCACCGTCATCGGCCTCCAGTGGGGCGATGAGGGGAAGGGCAAGGTAGCAGCATATTTCTCCCGGTCGGCGCGCCTCGCGGTCAGGTTCAACGGAGGCCCCAACGCCGGCCACACAATCCTGTACGACGGAAGGGTCTTGAGGCTACACCTGATACCCGCAGGTGGCGTCGTCTGCGGGTCGGCCGCGATCTGCGCCGGCGTCCTGGTCGACCTCAGGGTCCTCAAGGAGGAGTTGGAGGAGGTCAGGAGGGTGAGGGGTGAGATCGAGGTCTACCTGAGCCCGAGGGCGTCCGTGATCAGGCCGTCCGCGTCGATCGCCGAGGAGTTCCTGGAGGGCCTCAAGGGTCCCAGGCCGATCGGGACCACCAGGAGGGGGATAGGCCCGACGTCGGTGGAGAGGTCTGCCCGGCTCTCGGTCAGGGTGGCTGACCTTCTGGAGCCCGACTCGCTGGTCGCGAGGCTCAGGGAGCTCAGGGACTTCTGGCGCCTCGGAGGCCCGGACCCAAAGCAGGAGGCGAGGGAGCTGCTGGGGGCGTTCGAGGGGCTTGAGGTGAAGGTGGTCGAGACGGGTCCCGTCATCTCAGGCGCGCTTAGTGGAGGGGGGACCGTGGTCTTCGAGGGAGCTCAGGGGACGATGCTCGACCTCCTCTTCGGCACCTTCCCCTACGTGACCTCCAGCCTCACCACGTCCGCGAGCGCCGCTGTGGGATGCGGTGTTCCGTTCAGGAGCTTGGGAAGGGTGGTAGGCGTTGCGAAGGCCTACACGACCAGGGTCGGCTCTGGCCCCTTCCCGACCGAGATCCAGGGGGAGCTGGCGGAGCGCATCAGGTCTGCCGGCGGAGAGTACGGCGCCACCACTGGCAGGCCCAGGAGGATCGGGTGGCTCGACCTCCCGCAGCTGAAATTCGCGGTGGAGCTGAACGGCGTCGACTCGGTCTTCCTGACGAGGCTCGACACGCTCTCCGGCCTCGAGCGGGTGAGGGTCTGCGTCTCCTACGAGGGAGCCGTCTCCTTCCCCGAAAGCCTCAGCGGCCTGGAGCGCGTCAGGCCCCAGTACGTCGAGCTGGAAGGGTGGCCTCCGATCGACGGCGCGGAGCGTTCGAGGCTGATGAGGGAGGGGTACGGAGCGCTACACCCCAACGCGAGGCGTTACGTCGAGTTCGTCGAGTCCGAGCTCGGGGTTCCCGTATCTCACATCGGGATAGGACCGGGGATCGAGGAGGTGCTCGAGCGGTGAGGCACAGGCTCCTCGCCCTCTCCCCCGTCGACGGAAGGTACGCCGACCTGGTCGATGACCTCAGGCCCCACCTCTCCGAGTTCGGCTACATACGCTACCGACTTCTGGTCGAGGCGGAGTACCTGAGGGCCCTCTCGGAGTGGGGCGTCGCCGAGCTCGAGCCGGGTGCCCTTCAGTACCTGAAGTCGCTTCCCGAGCGGTTCGGTCCGGAGGAGGCCGAGGAGGTCAAGGCGATCGAGGCGGATGTTGGCCACGACGTCGAGGCCGTGGTCCGCTTCCTGAAGGCGAGGCTCAGGTCCCAGGGATACGCGAGGGCCGCCGTCTGGGTCCACGCCGGTCTGACCTCGGAGGACGTCAACTCCAACGCGTTCTCGTTGGCGCTGAGGGAGGTCAACGAGGGCGTCCTGGTGCCGGAGCTCTCGAGGCTCTGCGAGGAGCTCGCGGAGCTCGCGCTGAGGGAGAAGGCGACGCCGATGCTCGCCAGGACCCACGGTAAACCCGCTGTTCCCACTACGCTCGGGAGGGAGCTCGCGTACCACGCGATGAGGGCGCTGGAGTGGATCGAGAGGCTGAGGGGCTTCAAGATGCCAGGCAAGGTTAGCGGTGCCATCGGAAGCTACGCCGGGCTGATGGAGGTCCTGGGGGAGAGGACCCTCGAGTTCGTCGGGCGGTTCCTGAGCTCGCTGGGACTCGAGCCGGTCCTGGTGACGAAGCAGGTCATCCCAGCTGACAGACACTCGATCTACCTCCACCACCTCTCCTCCCTCTCGATGGCCCTGACGGACCTCGCCAGGGACCTCTGGCTTCTCTCGATGCTGGGGTACGTCTCGCTCGAGCCGACCAGGGTGGGGTCCTCCACGATGCCCCAGAAGCAGAACCCAGTCGAGGCGGAGAACGCGGAGGGGAACCTCGAGCTGGCAGCGGACCTGCTCGCTTTCGTCGCGAACCGCCTCCAGACCTCCAGGCTCCAGAGGGACCTCTCGGACTCGACGGTGAGGAGGAACGTCTCCGTGGGAATCGCACATCTGCTCATCGGCGTCCGGCAGCTGAGGAGGTTCTTGAGGAGGGCGAGGTTCGACGCGGAGAGGATGAGGGAGGACCTGATGCGCCACGAGGAGGCCCTCGCGGAGGCGGTCCAGCTGAGGTTCAGGCGCCTGGGGATCGACGCCATCGACGAGCTCAGGTCCCTTCTGGCCTCGGGCCTGAAGCTGAGGGAGGCAGTCGGGGAGCTTTGCAGGAAATACGGCGCGCGGGTCGAGGACGTGATGCCAAAAGATCCGTTGGCGTACACTGGCCTCTCGGTCGAGATAGCCGAGATGGTCCACCGGGAGGTCACGCGTAGGCTCGGCACACATTCGGGTGCTGAGGTCCTTGAGGCCGGTGCAAGGCGCTCCACCTGAAGCCGTCTCGATCGGCTTCGTCGAGACCTGGATCGGTAGGGTGTACGTGGTCGTGTCGCGCGGCGACGTGACGCTGGTGTCACTCGTCGACGAACCCGAGATCCTTGAGGGCGCTCGATCGAATTCGACGGATCCGGTGCTGAGGGAGGCGCTCCGCCAGCTGGACGAGTACTTCCGGGGATCGAGGAGGTCCTTCGTGCTGCCGGTCCGACCCGTGGGCACACCGTTCCAGCTCAGGGTCTGGCGGGCCTCCTCAGCGATCCGCTACGGCGAGACGAGGACGTACGCCGAGGTCGCCCGGTCCATCGGCGTGCCAAGCGGTGCGAGGGCCGTCGGCTCAGCCCTCTCGGCGAACCCGCTGCCCGTTCTGATCCCGTGCCACAGGGTGGTCAGGTCCGACGGAGGGGCCGGAGGCTACTCTCCACATCCGCGCCTCAAGGTAATGCTATTGAGGTTCGAGGCGGAGAACGCTGGGAAGGAATGGTCCACAGGCACCGGGCGATCGAGCGCTTCCATCCGGTCGATGAGGTCCTGAGGGAGGTCTTCTCCAGGATCTCGCCCATCGTCGAGACGGAGAGGGTCAGGCCGCTCGACGCGATCGGAAGGGTTCTCGCGGCCGACGTCTTCTCGCCGGTCTCGAGGCCGCCGGCCGACGCGTCCCACATGGACGGTTACGCCGTCAGGTCGCGGGACACCGAGGGCGCCTCGGAGGAGAGGCCCGTCAGGCTGAGGCTCGACGGCCACGTGAACCTACCCAACGTCTCAGGACCGCCGCTGGCCCCCGGAAGGGCGAGGAGGATCCTGACCGGGGGATTGTTACCGGAAGGCGCCGATGCGGTGGTCCCGCAGGAGGAGGTGGAGGTCGTCGGGGAGGAGATCGCGCTGAAAAGGCCCGCAGCGCCGTACCAGTACGTCGATCGGAAGGGGTCTGACGTCGTGGAGGGGCTGCTGGTGGCCAGGAGAGGCGAGGTTGTGAGGCCGGTGAAGGCGGCGCTCCTTGAGACCCTCGGCGTGAGGCGGATCGAGGTCTTCAGGAGGCCAGTCGTCTCGGTCCTCGCGATCGGCTCGGAGCTGACGGACGACCCGGAGGAGGCGGGTGACGGGAAGACGCTCAACACCCACGCACCTATGGTGCTCTCCTTCCTCTCTGCCCTCCCGTGCGTCCCCAGATACGCCGGACTCGTCCCCGATGACCTCGGTCTGGTCTCCGGGGCGCTCGAGCGTGCCCTGTCCTCCTCGGACATGGTGCTGACGATAGGGGGATCCAGCGTCGGCGACACCGACGTCACTTCCCTCCTTCACGGATCTGGCAACTGGTTCTTCGTGCAGGGCCTACAGCTCCAGCCCGGAAGGGTCGGAGGAGTCGCGGTGATGAACGGCAAACCAGTCGTGATGCTCCCGGCCCTCATCCACTCCACCGTGAACGTCTTCAACTACCTGGCCGTCCCGATACTGGGCAGGCTGGGGTCCTTCGACCCGGAGCAGCTCGTCCACACGACGCGGGCCGTGCTCGCCGAGGGCCTCAGGTTCACCAAGTACGTCGATTTCAGGAAGGTCGTCTGGGTAAGGCTGGAGCGCGACGGCGAGAGGACGCTCTGCCGGCCCATGGTATCGGAGTCCTCGGCCTTCTCGACCATAGCCCTCTCGGACGGTTACCTGGAGGTCCCTCCCTTCAAGGATGTGCTCGAGCGCGGTGAGGTGGTCACCGTGAGGAGACCGAGCTGGGTCTTCGCGGTTCCGGCGAGGTGACGTCCTCAGGGGTCCGAGGCGATGGCCCTGAAGGTCTCCTCCGAGATAGGCTTCAGCGAGCCCTGGAAGTAGGCGTACCACTTGGACCTGTTCTTGACGAACTCGAGCCTGTGGAGGAAGCGCTCGAGGGGCTTCGGCTTAGGCCAGAGGATCGCGGTGACCTTGAGGTAATGCGTCAGCATCGTCGACGGAACGCCCTCCTTGAGCGACTCGAGCGCCGCGTCCGCAGGGATGGGCCTGCTGTTGATCGTCAGCTCCCCCATGAACTGGTTACCCTCCTTCCCAAGCGCGAGCATCAGGCCCCTGTCGCCCTGCTCGACCCTCCTCGCGTAGGGGTTCCTCGGGTTGATGAACCAGATGCCGTACCTCACCCTCCGCTCGATCACCGCCTGCGCGGGTATCTGGGCCCCCTTCTGCCTCCCCCTGTGGTCCTTCGCGATCAGAATCCAGTACTGCGTCACGACGTTCTACTCTTCGGAATCGTCAGATATTTTTTGCTCCCGGACTTTCGGGTGGAGGGGATTGAGGTTAGGGAGGAGGGCCTTCATCGCCGCCATCGCAGCTGGAGGGTTAGCGGCCGCCTACCTGGTGTTGAGCAGGAGCTCGACGTGGGAGAGGAACGGAGGCACAGGTGGTCCCGAGAAGCTCGAGGTGAACGAGCTGGTCACGGGGCTCGAGATCCCCTGGTCGATCGCCTTCCTCTCCGGCGACGAGGCGCTGGTCACCGAGAGGCCTGGAAGGGTCAGGCTGGTCGATCTCGGGACTGGAAGGTCCGAGGTGCTCGCGACCGTTCAGGTGTCCCACGTCGGCGAGGGAGGGCTGCTTGGGTGCGAGGTGGTCAAGCCCGGTCCACGGGTCGTCCTTTACAGGACCGTGACGTCCGGCGGATCTCTCGTCAACGTCGTGACGTCCTACGACGACCTCACCCTGAAGGACGGTGTGGACTTGCTTGGGCCAATTGAGGGATCGAGCGTCCACGACGGCGGCCGCGTCAGGCTCGGTCCGGACGGCAACCTCTACGTGACCACCGGAGACGCGAGGAGGCCGGAGCTCGCCCAGAGGCTCGACTCGATGGCGGGGAAGGTCCTGAGGATCAGGCCCGACGGATCTCCTCCCGGCGACAACCCCTTTCCCGGGTCTCCGGTCTACAGCTTGGGCCACCGGAACCCCCAGGGACTCGCCTGGAGCCCGAAGCACAAGAGGCTCTTCGCGACGGAGCACGGGCCGACCGGGGAGTTCGGCGCGTTCGCCCACGACGAGCTGAACCTGATAGTTCCGGGCGGGAACTACGGCTGGCCCCTCGCTATCGGAAGGGCGGGAGACCCCAGGTTCATCGATCCCGTGCTGGAGAGCGGGAGCGAGACCTGGGCGCCATCGGGCTGCGACTTCCTAACCTCTCCCGACCCGCCGGAACTCAGCGGTTGCCTGCTCTTCGCCGCTTTGAGGGGTAGTGCGCTCCACGCGGTAAGGTTCGACGGCGACGAGCTCTCACCTGTGGAGCACTTCACGACGCTCCGGGGGACCTACGGAAGGCTCAGGGACGTCAGGCAGGGACCGGACGGTGCCATCTACGTCCTGACCAGCAATCGGGACGGGAGGGGGACGCCGAGAACCGGCGACGACAAGGTGCTCGTGCTCGGGACGAGGAGATGACCGGCTCCGATCGCAGAGGACTCCCGACGAGCCCGGGTCTCGAGGGGAAGGACCTGTTGGAGGTGATCGAGGGCCACGTCTTTCTTCTGCCGGGAAGGCTGATCGTGGTCCACTGGTTCGAGCGGTCGGGGAACGTCACCAGGCCCGGAACCCTGGTGATAGACGTCTCGGGCGTTCGCGTGGAAGTCCTCGGCGCAGCGCCCTGCATGTCCGGATGGCTCTACGGGGTCAAGCTCCTCTCCGACAGGCGGAAATACATCCTGCTCGGCCCCGACCCTCGTGGAGGCAAGGGGCATTCCGGCAGGTCAGGCTGATCTGGGAGAACTCCAGAAACACGGGTTGAGGGATTCCGAGGGTATTAACGTGGACAGTCGGCGTGGATACGTGGAAAACGGTCCGATCGGCGCTGGGTCCTGAGGACATTAGGGAGGACAACTGCGTTGAGGCGGGATGGTGATCCCTCTTGCCGAGGCGGAGAGCCTGACGTTCAAGTGCTACTACCACCCGGACAGGTTCGCACCGAGGAGATGCGGACTCTGCGGCAGGCTGATCTGCGTCAGCTGCACGGTCCTCCACACCTCCGGGCCGGTCTGCGCCCTCTGCTACATGAGGAAGGTGTTGCTGGAGGAGGCCCGTCTGAGGATCAGGCTCTCGGCCATCGAGGCGGGCGCCCGCTGACGTTGGGATTCAAGGGCCTCTATCCCGGAATTCCCCTGAACCTCGCGGGATGATATCGGCCTGATGCTGGAGATCGACCTTTATACTCCGCAAAGCGCTCGGAGCGGTGGAGATGCTGGTGGGTGCGGAGCTCACGACGCTGCTGGCGATCGGCGTGGTGGTGGCGATACTGCTGGTCTTCGTAATTCAGGTCCTCGGGTCTGTCAGGAGGCTGACGACCGAGCTGAAGCTGATGCGGGAGGCCCTCCAGATAACCGTGCGAGAGGTGCCGCAGCCCACGAGACCGGAGACGCCGGCGGAGGAGAGACCAGTCCCCGAGACCCCAACCGAACCCTCCACCCCGAGCTCCCAGGAAACTGCGAGACCCGAGACCCAGACGTCGCAGGTAGAAGGGCCCTTGTCGCCCGAGCCCCAGCAACCCGCTCAGAGGACTCTGACCGTGACCGCCGCCGAGCCGGTGAAGTTCGAATCTCTCGCGGAGATCGCGCGGCACTTCAACCTCCAGGGAGTGGTCCTCTTCGACTCGGCCGGTCAGGTCATCGATTACGTTGGCGACGTGGAGGCGGAGAAGGTCGCGGCCCTGCTCGCCGAGGCCTACTCGGTCATCTCCATGTCCAACGAGGGCGTCAAGATGGTCCTCCTCGAGGACGACGTAACGGAAGCCGTTGCGCGGCTCGAGGCGGTTGCTGAGAGGGAGGTCTTCGTCTACGTCAGGCCCTTCGGCAGGGTTCCGGCGGAGACGCTGAGGAACGCCGTCAGCTCGTGCTCCTCCTTCCTCCGGTCGATGCTGGGGGTGAGGGGGGAGTGAGCAGCTACGTCCAGGACCCTGAGACCCTCAAGAGCTACCTCGACGAGATAATCAGGGTCAGCAGGGGAGCCCTGGAGGTCCTGATGGTGGTGAAGCCCGACGGAACGCCGGTCGCCTACGCCAACACCATCTCCCTCAGGCCCGACTTCCTGGCCGCCGCGGTCTCGACCGTCTCGGGCGTGGTCACCTCAGTCCTTGACATGATGAGGCTCGGCGACTACAAGAGGATCTACGTCGAGCTCGAGGACAGGCGTTACATGTTCGCGCTCCACTATCGAGGTGACATCGTCGTCGCGATCACCAAGCCTAACCCCAACCTCGGCTTCATCAACATGCTCCTCTCGGTTTACTTCAAGCACTGAAACAGCGCATCGGTACCGATCGCTCCGCCGATGGCTTTCAGGGTGCACCTTGCAGCTGAGAGCGGAAGAAATGGACGATCGGGCCCGCCGGGACTCGAACCCGGGACCTCCGGCTCTCCCCCTTCCCGTCCGGAGGCCGGCGCCATATCCATGCTAGGCCACGGGCCCCTCCGAACGCCGGCCCGCTCAACCATTCAGCGCGGTTTGGTTAATATCCATCGCCAGGGCTGTCCCCAAACTGCCCGATGCAAGGGGGTCCAGCGGCCTCAGACCTCGACGGTGAACATCGTGGTCGTGTTGTTCATGTTGATCTCGGTGAGGATCCAGAGCTTCCGGAAGTAAGAGTCGAAGAAGTCGGCCCTGACGTCCTCTGAGACGGCGACGATCACGTCGTACATCCCGAAGATCTCGTACGCCTCCATCACCGCGTCTATCTCGCTGAGGAACCTGCCCCAGAGCCTCGGTGCGGCCGGCCTCCTGATCTTGATGAAGGTGTAGGCGCACTTCCGCTTCGATCTGCTCTCCGGCTTCTCGAGGGAGAGGCCTCCAGGGTTCACGATCAGCGTGTTCGAGTCCACAACGCCCGACCTGTAGAGCCCGTCGAGGACGGAGTTCAGGTCCTCCAGGCTCGGCACCACGACCTTAGCGATCACGTCGTAGGTCCCCCACAGCAGGTAGGCCTCCTCGACGTTCGGAAGGTTCCTGATCGCGTTGAGCGAAGAGACCAGCTCGCTCCTGCTGCCGACCACTCCGAGGACGAAGGCCTTGATCATCCGCTGAGACCTCATCGTCCCCCATTGAAAACGCTTATGCGTAGTCGAATCAGAGGGGACCCGAATGTCGCTGGAGCTCTACCGCGAGGTCTACGAGGAGTCCATCCGGGATCCAGAGGGCTTCTGGAGCAGGGTGGCGTCGGAGCTGAGCTGGTACAGGAAGTGGGACGTGACGCTGGACAGCTCGAACCCTCCCTTCTACAGGTGGTTCGTCGGCGGCGAGCTCAACGTGACCGAGAACTGCCTCGACAGGCACGTGAAAGAGGGCAGGGGAGGAAGGACTGCGCTGATATGGTGCGGCAGCAACGGCGAGACGAGGAGGCTCACCTACTCTGAGCTGCTCGAAGAGGTCAGGAGGCTCTCGGCGGCCCTGAGGGAGCTGGGGATCCGGAGGGGAGACAGGGTAACCATCTACATGCCGATGGTGCCCGAAGCGATGGTGGCGATGCTCTCGGTTGCGAGGATCGGAGCTGTCCACAGCGTCGTCTTCAGCGGATTCGGCGTCGGAGCTCTCGCGGAGAGGATCAGGGACTCGGGGTCGAGGTTGGTCGTGACCGCCGACGGGATGTTCAGGAG
>Ga0105163_1002000_pt1 | contig 10098 bp, 14 predicted proteins | sample JNZ110809AmetaG_FD_81531 | JGI IMG/M metagenome (GOLD analysis project Ga0105163, IMG submission 81531) | Hot spring microbial communities from Jinze hot spring, China to study Microbial Dark Matter (Phase II) - JNZ 110809A | ecosystem: Environmental > Aquatic > Thermal springs > Hot (42-90C) >... | reverse complement strand
GAACCAACGTGTCAAACTTGTACTGGGTAAGGACGCCCAGGATTCCTGCGGCAGCGAGAATTTAGAGAGAAAGGTAGGGCAGCTCATAACCCTCCTCAAGGATCTCTACAGCTGGCTGCAGCGCTTCGCCGTAGGATCGCTTATCAGCAACGGAGAAGTCTGCTTTACGAATCTGATCGCCGAGACTGTTGTGAAGGAAGTTCTCTACAAGCTGGTTTCCTCGATGTCTATCCAGGAGGCGGCGAAGTTCATTGCAGAAAACCCAGCTTTCCTCATAAGCGAGATCGTTCAAAGGGCTCGCGGCGCTGCCCGCTATAGAGGGAACCTCGTTATCGTCCGCGTGAACCCGAGCTTCTTTGAAGAGAACAGGGGTGAGGTCATTGAGTGGTAGGAGCGATGCTGGAAGTGAGTACCTCAAGGCGGAGGTCGTAAACGTCTACCCGGTCATTACTAGTGGGGGAGGCTCAGCTTATGTAATGCTTCTAGAGGCTGCGGAGTGGAAGGGGAGGGTTCTACCCATATTTATTGGAGTCAGCGAGGGTCTGGCTATTCAGAGCGTCCTGCTGGGTATTAGGTACGAGAGGCCTATGACTCATGACCTTCTCGTTAACATTCTCGAAGCGCTCGGCGTATCGGTCGAGAAGGTGACGATCGACGCTTTGCTGGGCAACTCGGTGTACACGGCGACGCTCTTTCTCATCCGCGAGGTCGGAGGGAGGACCGAGCGGATACAGATCGACGCCCGCCCCAGCGATAGCGTCGCGATAGCCCTTAGGACGGGCGCACCCATCTACGTTGCGAAACACTTAGAAGTAAACACGAGAAAGCCTGAAGAGCTAGGGCTAGGCTATGAAGAGCGGTGAAGGCACTTACGAACTGCTTGGGAGTAAGACGAACTCGGAGCTTCTGGAGCTGTACATATCCCACCTGGTGGCAAGGAACAGATCCAGTAAAACGATCAAGAGCTTCCGAAGCATACTCAAAATGTTCCTTGAATTTCTGGGCAGCAAGCACGTACGCGAAGTAACTGTTTACGACATAGATCTATTCCTCGCGAAGCTCCGCGAGATGGGGTGGGGGCCTAGTAGCCTCTACACTGCCGCCGTGGCGGTAAAGCGCTACCTGGAGTTTCTCGGCCTGGGAGACCAGATAGCGGGTTTCGAGCTTCCGCGGAGGGAAAAGAGGCTGCCGCGCTACCTGGAACCCGATGAGGTTGTGAGGATGGCAGCTTCGTGCAGTAATCTGAGAGACAGGCTGATTCTTCTACTCCTGTACACTACGGGGCTGCGCGTGAGCGAGCTGGTATCGCTAAAGCGAGATGACATAGATCTCGAAAGGCGTGCAATCAGAGTGAGGGGTAAAGGTGGGAAAGAGAGGATAGTGTTCTTTCCTGAGAGCTTAGCAAGCATTCTCGGGAACTATCTTTCATCCCTCGGAGACGGGAGCGAGTACGTATTCCCCTCGTCATCAGGGCACATCCACTACACCACCGTTGAGCGCATCGTTCGCAGAGCAGCTGAGGCTGCCGGTATCAAGAAGAAGGTTTCCCCTCATGTTCTCAGGCACTCTTTCGCTACTCATAGCCTAGCTATGGGGCTCGATATCAGGGAGATACAGGAGCTGCTCGGTCACTCGAGCTTGAGCACGACGCAAGTCTACGCGCACATCTCTAAAGAGAGGTTGAAACGCGACTACGACCGCGTGTGGAGTAAGGCTGTCCCGCTAGAGGGCACGGGCCGCGTTACTCTGGAGTAAACACTCTCATTCTTGGTTTGAGCTCTTCCTCCAACTGCCTCAGCAGCGCTGCTAAGCGGGCTCCGCGCGGAGTTAGCTTGATGAACCTGTTGGCCGGGCTCCCGCTTCTTCTCTCCTCGACTAAACCTGCGCTTAAGAGCTTGTCCACGTTCCGGTATATCGCGGTGGTAGAGAGACCTGTTATTTCCCTCAGCTTGCTAATCATCTTTTCCCCATCGTACAGCGCGAGAAGGATGAGATCCGCTTCAGTGAATATTAGTTTTTTCTCGATTTCAGATACGTTCTCCAAATCGACCCCCACAGGGCTAGCTCTTCTGCGATAAAAATTATAGCGCTGACCCCCCTTCACGCGGTGTGACTACGGTCAAGCTCGATGTTTTCAAGCAACTAGATATTAGAGTCGCTAGGGTGATCAGCGCGGAGAGAATTAAGAGAAGCGATAAACTTCTTCTGCTGAAAGTAGACATAGGAGGTGGTGAGGTTAGGCAGATTGTCGCGGGGCTCGCCCCCCACTACTCGCCCGAGCAGCTTGTGGGCAGAGAGGTTATCGTCTTGGTCAACCTTGAGCCAAAGACTCTCATGGGGTACATCTCTCAGGGTATGCTCCTCGCTGCCGTAGAAGATGATAAGCCTGTGCTGATAGTGCCTGAAAGCGAAGTGAAGGTTGGGGCTAAAATTACCTAATGCAGCCAGATTCGAGCAAAGAAAAGGGATTAAAGAGAGGAAAAAGGTATGTTTACCTGATTCCGAGCATTAAGCTCCTGTTAAACTTTTGCGTGTCAAGGTCCCTGTAGCTAGCGAGCAGCTTCCTTATAGCTTCTCTAATAGCGTCGCTTCGATTCTGGAAATAACCTCTCTCGATCAGCTCGTCGAGAACCTCGAGCAAGCCGACGGGAAGCTTTACGCTGATTACACGGGTAACTGCCGTGTAATCCTCGCGGCGTGTTACGTACTCACTTCCACGTTTCTGCCGTGGTGATGACATCATTCCCTCTATTTCCGAGGAGAGTAATTAAGGTGAATCAATACGCCATGGAGACTGTTGTAGGACATTTGAAAATAGAGGCTCCGGGAAACGTTATAACTCCCTGGTAGGGAGTATCCCGGATTAACCATGCACTCTAGTGCCGCGGCGAACTACGAGAAGGTAAAGAGCGAGCTGAGAAAACAGGCATGGGCGAGGCTGGAGTCTTACGAGGTTGTTGTAGGACCGAGACCCTGCTACGGTAAGGTTCCGGGCTTTCTCGGCGGGATAAGCGCTGCCGGGAAGATCGCTAAGACGAGCTTCTTCAAGCAGGCAAGAGCAGTATACTTCACATCTGACGGGGCCAGCAGGCCTCTTAGAGAGGAAGCCCTTCGGAGGGGTAAAACGATAGTGCTCTCGCAACCCCTGCTGAAAGGCTACGTGGTCGTCCACGGGTCGGAAGTTAGCGCGAGAGAAGCGCGCATGCTATCAACGCTGAGAGGTGCACTCCAGATGGGTGAGAAGCTGACTCTGCTGGAAGGGATAAAGGTGGATATGGTCGTTATCGGCAGCGTTGCTGTCGACAAAAGCGGTGGAAGGTTGGGTAGGGGAGATGGGCTCTACGACCTCGAGTACGCGCTCCTAAGGGAGATGCGTGCAGCAGAGGAGAAGACCCCGGTTGTAACCCTTGTGCACGACGTTCAGGTTCTCGACGCAGAGATACCGATGCTACCTCACGATGTACCTGTGGATATTATCGCCACCCCTTCATCTCTCCTCATGATCACTGCCCGGAAGTACCCTAAGCCGAGTGGTGTAATCTGGGATCTTCTCCCCATTCAAAAGATAAAGAGTAGCCGTGTTCTCAGCATGCTTTTCGGCTTATCCTAGCGGCTAAACGCGGAGTAAACCGGGGGCTGCGAGACTCAGTTCTCTCACGCACCTACTACAGAAGAACGCACTCTTCCTGTCGACATCCACTACAGAGTTGCTGAATCTCATCACGCAATTGTTGGGGCAGTGCTGCAACCCGAAGCTGTGGCCTAGCTCGTGAAGAGCCTCCTTAAGCAACCGAGCCCGAAACAGCGCATCGCTGGGCGTCTCGTGGTAAAGCTCTGGGCGCAGCCTCTCGGTGAACACTACGCCGCCCCAGCCCTCAGCAGCTATGCCGAAGACGAAGTTCAACCCCTCCACGTAACCATCCCCATTAATCACCACTAGGACTCTCTGGTAGGGCAGTACTCCGAACTTTGAGTGCAACGCGTGTAAAAGCTCGTCAGCACGGATCTGCCCTCTATCCTCATCAAGGTGTTCGAGAATCAAGCCCATCGGCAGGGAGCCTGCCGCTATCACCTTGATGTTTAGTAGGCGCGTTAGGCTCTGCGTGAGAAAGTCCACGTATTGCTTCTCAAGCTGAACAGAGTACAGTACCAGGCTGTAGCTACTGCCAGCCGCCACGGTAGTAACACCACCGTAATCTCCCAGTTTTCCACGGCTAGAATAAAGTGTTGCTTTATCACCTCCGCTCCACCGCTTCCGCTTACGGGTATGAACTGGAGGGATGCTGTCGACACAGCTGTAATTCACGCTGAAAGGAGCACTTACCTGCTGCTCGCCCTCTCGGTTGTACTCATCCCTATTTACGGTGTAACGGGCGAGCCGCAGTTTCTACTTCTCCCCTCGCAGCTTACCGCTTCCGCATTCGTAGGGTTGCTCGCCTACAGCTACCTTAAGAGGTTCTTCGAAGAGCAGCAACCAGGTAGGCGGGCTTTTGCAGCGATCATCCCATCATACTCGGCCTTGCTGGGGGTCTTCGTTCCACTCCTCAACAGCGCACCAGCCTCACTAGTTATGATCTCCACCGTGCTGGGAGTTATCCTGAGCCTCAAACTGTACTCTGCCGTGAGGGAGTACGAGGTAATTATGAAGGTTTGAGGAGGCGGTGAACTAACTGATATATTAGGGCTTCATGGAATTACGCCCAATATGACCCCCAACCCCGATAACGAAGTACTCCCTCTCCTTCTAGAGCTCGCCCGCAGGGGATGTCTCTACGCGCCGAGAAGGATCAGCAAGGTCGAGGTAGCTAAGATTCTAGGCATGAGTCCATGGAAGCTGAACAAACTTCTCCAGTTCGCAGAGGAGGATGGCTATGTGGAGAAGAAGAGGATTGGGAGAACGTTCTCGTACCAGCTAACTCCACGAGCGGTAATATTGCTACACCGCGTTCACAGGCTTCTTTCATCGGTTCTCAGAGGTCAGCCTTTCGCCAGGCTGAGGGGCTTCGCCGTAGCGGGCTTAGGCGAGGGGGCTTACTATATGAGCATCCCCAGGTATGTGGAAGCGTTTAAGGAGGTGTTGGGGTACCAACCGTACGCGGGAACACTCAACGTAAAGCTCGATGAGGAGAGCGTTAAGGTTAGGAGGGATTTAAGATCCCAAGGTGTAGGCTGCAGGATAGAGGGTTTCACTTTAGATGACCGAGAATTCTGTGGGGTAACTGTGTACAGAGCGGTGATCACGGGCAACGGTATCAGTGTGTCGGGCGCTGCTCTAGACATAGATAAGACCAAGCACGGCGACGATATCCTCGAGCTGATCGCACCTGTAAAGCTAAGAGACGTTCTCAAGCTGCGCGATGGAGACCCGGTAGAGGTTCTAATCCTGGAGTGATCAGGGAACCTTTACTGCAGCATGTACCTTATAGTGCACTCGCCCGCGCCCCTAACCTCGTGGCTTGCGAGAGCTACACGCCTGGAGGTTGCTTTTCTCACGTAAGCGGCAATGTAGAACGGTAAGGGGCACACTTCCTCTAGACTGCACTCAGCCCCGCACTTCACGTCGACGCGCAGCCCCCCCTCCTCTATAGCTGCTCTGCAGTCGGCACAAAGCTCTCGCACCGCGTTGCTTACCGCTTCTGCCACGTCGCTACCTCGCGCCTCTACTTTCTCCATGACGTACAGCTCAGTAGCGATAGCTATCTGCCCACGCGTGAGGGAAAGCCTCCCGTAGAGTACTTTAAGAACTTGTGGAAGCAGGTTCTCGGCAACTTTGCATCCACCGCCCATTCGCTTATCATCCTCCCCCGACGTGAGGCAAGACCTTAACAGTATCGCCCGCTTTCACGAGAGCCTCCAGCGTGGAAGGGGTGTCGTTCACCAGGATTATCAGGGAGCTCTCGCCGAGCTTGATTACTCTCTCGGCTATCAGTTCGCGCACGCGCACCGAGGCCCCGTCTCTAACGCTAACTACGTTTTCTCGAGTGCCGGCTAAGTCGGAGAGGTAGCCGTAGTACACTACCTTAACGCTCATGGCGATTACGGTGTCAGCCGGATGTACTTTTCAAGATCACTCTTCACGTCCGCTAAGCCCAGAGCTTCCAGTGTGGAGGCGCGCGGAACACCCCTGAAGTCCCAGCCCCTCATGCTGTAGTAGTAGCCGAGAAGCTCATCATACTTTACCGGGTCTAGCCGGGCGCCCCTCAGCGGGCCTGCTGTAAGCGGTTTCTTGAACCACTTTGCAGGTGGGTGGTCTAAAACTCTAGACCACTCCCGCCCCTCAGCAGTATACTCCCTGACCCAGAAGGCTCTGATCAGGTTATAGATCCTGTCAGCAACTTGGAAGTGGTCGGATAGGCTCCAGCTTAAGCCTGTGACCGCATTGAAAATTCTCATATACCAGTCGAGCTCTAGTCCGACTTCGACCCAGGGCAGCCTGCAGGCCACAAGGGTCTCGAATATTCCTCCCCTGATCCTCTGAAGCTCGATTACGCGCGCGGCTTTTCCTCGGCTGTACTCGAACCGGCCGTGGGCAACCTCCCAGGAAATGATCCATGCATCCTTGTGGTGAGCACCAATGGGGCTTACACCGTAAGACAGTGCCATGCCGGGGGCAGCATGGCAGTCGTAAGCGGAGATGCTTAACCCCTTTACGTGCATCGCGTACTCGGACCCCCCGAGCTTGGAGGAAGCTTCGAGAAGGCCTCGAGCAAGAACATCGCCGACTCCACTTCTCTCCACAATATCGCGTGCAAGCGCGAGAATCTGGTCGAAATCACCCCACTCAATCCGCTCACCCAGCAGACCGTTCTGCGAAGCCTCCACAGCGTAGCTGAGCACCGCTCCTAAGTTAATGGTGTCTACACCCCACATGTCTGCAAGCCTGTTCAGCCTCGCTACTCTCGCGAGGTCCCCTATGCCCAGGTTCGAGCCCAGCATCGCCACGTTCTCGTAGTCCAGCTCGGACACCTCTCCCTCGTCGTCGAGGACGTAGTTTCCGCACGCCATGTTGCAGTTGGGGCAACCCCTCTGCCCTTTCTTCACCTTCTCCATCGCGTAGCCGTCGATCGAGCCGCTTTCCTCGAACACCCCCTCGCTGAAGTTAAACGTTGGGAGAACGCTATTCTCCTGAGACCACTGAATCGTCATCATTGTTCCCTGCCTCATCCAGAAACCGTACTGAGGTCTCCGCTTAATCTCCCTGTAGGAGTCTGCTGCCAAGCGTCTCAATGCTCCTTCATCAGCTACCTCTACTCCCTCCCTACCATTGAACACCACAGCTTTCAAGTTCTTGCTACCCATCACCGCGCCTACTCCCACTCTTCCGCCGCTACGCCCCTCCTGCGAGATCACTGTGGCGTAAGCAACTAGCCTCTCACCCGCTGGACCTATAACGAGGGCTCCCGCTGCTTTACCGTGTTTCTCAAGCAGCTTTCTCTCAGCGGAAAACGCGTCGAGACCCCACAAGTCCTCTGCGCTAAGTACCTCGGCTTTCCCGTCCTCAACGTACAGGTAGACAGGCTTCTCCGCTCTACCTTTAACTACGACAGCATCAAATCCCGCGCGCCTCATCCCGACTGCTGCACGTGTACCGATGTTCCCGTCCCCGTAGCCGTGCGTGAGAGGGCTCTTCGTCGCTACTACAAGCTTACCGGTGCTGGGGCCGGGCAGCCCTGTCAGTGGTCCTGCTGCGAAAACCAGAAGGTTCTGGGGTGAGAGCGGGTCTGTCCCTGCTGGTACGTGGTCCCACAAAATCCTTGCGGCGAAACCTCTCCCCCCTACATACCTGCGCGCGAAATCCCCAGAGTACTCCTGAATCTGGATCTTCCGGGAAGAAAGGTCAATCCAGAGAATCCTACCTGTCCATCCCTTCATCGCGTGGTTTACGCCTCAATGAGTTATTAGCTTTTTGATAGAAATGCTTATAAACCCACATGGAGTTACTACCCCCCTCCATGAAGCTGAGAGTTGTCCTGATACCCTACGAGCTCCCCCAGAGCCTGGCAGTAGTGAGCCCGGACACCGCTGCGCGCCTCGAGCTGAGAGCCAACGATAGGGCTAAGATCTCGTGGAATGGTAGGACGGTGACCGCTTTCGTGGCTGTAGCCCCCGGCTTTCCCGAGGGGGCTGTAGGCTTATACGTGAACGTGGCTAGAGCTCTGGGCGCCGAGGAGGGTTCTGAAGTTCACGTCGAGGCCTGCGAGCCTCCCGTTTCAGCTAAGGCGATCAGGAGAAAGCTTGCCGGAGCTAGGCTCGCACCAGAGGAGATTCACCAGCTAGTCCGCGACATCGTCGAAGGGAGGTTGAGCGAAGTGGAGCTTACAGCGCTCGTGACTTCGCTTCACTTTACTGGCATGTCCCTGGAGGAGGCCAAGGCGTTCACGGTGGCGATGGTTGAAACCGGCACTAGGCTTGTGCTGAACCGGAAGCCTGTCCTGGATAAGCACAGCTTGGGCGGTGTACCAGGGGATAAGACGAGCCTACTTATAGTTCCGATAATCGCCTCGCTGGGATACACTATACCTAAGACCTCCTCGAGGGCGATCACCTCGCCGGCAGGCACTGCCGACAGAATGGAGGTGCTCGCACCTGTCAACTTATCTTTGGAGGAGATGAAGCGAGTGGTGGAGAAGGCTAATGGCTGTATCGTCTGGGGAGGGAACCTGAACCTCGCTCCTGCCGATGACATCATCATTCGAGTAGAGTACCCTCTCGGCATAGACCCCTTCTTCGTCCCCTCTATTCTGGCGAAGAAGCTGGCAGTCGGCTCTACTCACATGGTTCTAGACATCCCGACCGGCAGGGGGACGAAAGCGCCCACGCTTGAGGACGCTACGAGGGTCTCTCGCGACTTTCTCGAGCTCGGGAGCGCGCTAGGGCTCTCAATAGAGGCTGTCGCCACGTACGCGGAGGAGCCTATCGGTTACGCTGTGGGGCCCGCGCTAGAGGCGCGCGAGGCTTTAGAGGCTCTCTCAACGCTAAAGCCCGGGGACTTGGTCGAGAAGGCTGCCGCGATAGCGGGGATTCTCCTCGAGATGGTGGGCGTCGAGCAGGGATACGAGGCAGCGCTCCGGGCACTATCTTCGAGAAAGGCTGAGATGAAGCTCAGGGAGATAATCGAGCTTCAGGGCGGTGATCCGGGGGTGAAGCCTTCCGACGTGCCTGTCGGCGATAAAACACTCACTATTTACTCGGAGGACGAGGGGCTGGTACAGTACGTCGATAATGCCGCTATCGCGCTGCTAGGCAAGCTTGCTGGCGCGCCGTCCGACAAGGGGGCCGGAGTCCTGCTTCATGTGAAGATAGGGCAGCATGTGAGGAAAGGTGACCCGCTGATGACTATCTATTCCTCGAGCTCGGCCAGGATCCAGGCCGTAGAGAAGTCGATCGCTGACGGCTTCCCGGTCTTCAGGGTCAGCCGCACGGTAGGTAGGAGAATGCTGCTGGAGAGGTATCCCTCAGCGCCCCAGCGGATCGGGCTCGAGAGATAGCTAACTATTTTAGGTACCGGCCAGTAGCCGCTTGTGGCTGAGATGGTGTCCGAGGATTTTGTGAAGATATTCGCTGCAAACCTCACGAACTGGATAGAAGCGCAGAAGAACTTCCTCAACTCCGCTACCCTCATGGAGAAGCAGCTTGAGAAGGCGGACCGACTGGAGCTGGTGCTCGCAACTAGAGCTGCTTTCGCCCACATAGTGAAGACTGTTGAGGCTTTTGACAAGTGGCTTCAAGACCCCTTCATCGTGGGACACATGCCGAGGGAGATGCTGATAGAGATACAGAAAAGCGTGTGGGAGACTTTGAAGAAGCTGCTCGAGCTAGACATTAAGCACACGTCAGAGTTCCGGGACTTGATACTGAGGCTTGCTGAGAGAGGGCAGCTGCACCCCCTCCTCTTCATGCCTCGAGAGAAAGCGGGAAGAGAGGATAGATTCTACATAAGCTACTGAGCGCTGGGGGTAGGCTTGTCCTTCCCGTCCTTCCGGGAAGCTTTCCAGAGGTTAGAAGCTCTCGGGAAAGTGCTGAGAGTAGATGAGGAGGTATCTGCCGACTTCGAAGCACCGCTACTCGTGCGCGAGGTTTCTCGCAGAGTAGGTAAGG
>Ga0105163_1001997_pt1 | contig 10111 bp, 8 predicted proteins | sample JNZ110809AmetaG_FD_81531 | JGI IMG/M metagenome (GOLD analysis project Ga0105163, IMG submission 81531) | Hot spring microbial communities from Jinze hot spring, China to study Microbial Dark Matter (Phase II) - JNZ 110809A | ecosystem: Environmental > Aquatic > Thermal springs > Hot (42-90C) >... | reverse complement strand
CGGCGACCATCCTCCAGAGCCCGCGGGCCAGCGACTCGACGTACCGGCGGGTGGCGGGCGTGACCCTCTCCTCCACCGGGCCGTTGGAGCCGACGACGATGACGCTCGCGAGGGTGAGCCTCAACGTCTCCTCCGCGCAGAGGCCGTAGGCGACGGCTTGCGCGAGCACGTGCCTCAGCCTGCCCCTCAGCGCCCTCCGGGAGACGGGGGTATGGGCTTTCACCTCTCCATCCTCGAGCTCCAGCACCTCACCTCCCTTTCCTCCTCAGGTAGTCGAGCGAGAAGGTCACGGTGCCATGATCGGTGAGCATTGGGATGAGGGCGCTGTCACGGACGAGGGCCCCTCTCACCCACTCGTCTAGCTCCCTCAGAATCCTGCCTACGTACTCGCTTAGGAACCGGAATCGGACGATGTTGCTAAGCGAAGCATACAGGCTATAGTCCACACTGATCGAGGCCTTAACCGCGGCCAGGAGGTCCACGAAGCAGGGTTTGCTCTCCGCGAAGCGCCAGTCGAAGGATCCCTCCCCGCCCGGCGCGCTTGACAGGTACTGGGCAGCGGCACTAACGGACTTACTCGGGTAGACGGGGCCGGCCGAGCGGAGGCTCGCGTCAGAGACGTTCACGACAATCAGCCCCCATCGCCGCAGCGTTCATTCAGGTTCTTGTAGGCTCTGTCGGCCCGCTGGATCAGCGCTCCCAGCGCCGCGACCTCCGCCACCACGGCGTCGAAGTCCACCTCAGCCTCCAGGAACCTGGGACTCATGCATGTTCATAAATGGCAACTACTTTCCATCATTTTTGATCGCGTCTTCTATCTCCTTCTTCATACTCTCCTCGACGAGGTTGTAGAGTTTTCTAATCTCTTGATCGCTTGGGAGGGGATCTGCTTCGCCAGAGGCGCGAGGTATGAGTACTTTCTACTATCTCTTGATTGCTTCATGGAAGAGATAATAGAAGCTATCAAAGGATCAACCAGTAAAGAACTTTCTATTATCTCTTGATCGCGTCTGTTGTCTGTTTCGGGTGGGGTTTTTAAGCTCTTCCATTCTTTTCGCGCTCCCTCTTTCCCTTTTTGCGCACAAACCCTTTCCGTGTATGGTTGCGGCTGCCTGTCCCCAGCCCCGGACGGTGTTTTCAGCCTTGTTTCCAACCCCAGTACGAAACCCTTAAAGATCCGCTGCCCTGAATGTTCCCACACATTTCCGTTATTTTTCTGCTGCTTCGGTTTTCGGGTTGAGGGCTTCGGCGATAAGGAGGGCGAGCCGAGTTGCCTTGTAGGCGGTGGGTCTTCGGTTTTACGCTTGGAGGAGGTTGAGGGGGCGAGGGCGCGGATGTGGCGGGCTAGGGTGGACTCATCCCTGCCCAGCTGCTGGGAGAGCTTCTTGACGGTGGCTTCGCGCTTCGATAGGGCCTGGAGGATCCCGATCTTCTCCAGCGTCTCCCCCCTCTGCTCCAACGCGTACCTTGTGTCGGGGGGCGGCAACTGGTGGAAGCCTGGAGGCAGCTTCATTTCGTGAAGCGCGAGCCTGCCGGCAGCATGAGAGGGTCAGAGTTGAATGCCTTCAACTTCACGCTGTTAAGCTCGAACCTTAGGATTGTAGCGACTGAAAGGACGGCAGCCATTTTTGCGCAACGCTGTTTGCGGTCAGCGGGTGCCCGGGCTGCGATCGAGTATGGCTTTAACGCTTCCCGCGGAGGAGCGGAAGAACCCGAGAGACGGAGGGACTACCTCCTAGAGGTAACGGGGACCTGTGATCCGCGTTCCAACGTAGCTCGAGCCGGGCGGCTTCCCATTGAAGATGGAAGAAGCTGTTGAAGGGTTGATGAGCTGGAAGAGGGGAAAATAACCGGCTTCGGGGTGGGTTGCGGGGGTCCTACTGCATGGTTAGGGGTATGGGGATTGCCGTCCCGTATCCTAGCTGGCCGCCAGCCTCGCTCAGCGAGCTCCAGTAGAGCTGTTCCAGTGGGCGGGGGTCGGGGAGGTCGACGAAGATTATCGAGCCTGGCTCGAGGGCTAGGTACACCGGCTTCCTCCTGCCCTTGGACAGGCTGAAGCCCGCCCCGAGCAGGGCTGTTGAGCCGACAATTCCTAATACTCTTGCGCTGTAGGTGCTAAGCTTTTCCGCGATTACTTCGAGCAGCTTCTCCCTTGTTAGCCCGCACTTGAACAGTGCTGGCGAGGCGAGGTAGAGGGCTACGGATCCCTCAGCCTTCTCTCTACCCCTCCAAACCACGCTCTTGATCGTGGTGAGGACGGCGGACCCCTTCCTGAGGGCGGTGACCCTGCCCTCGCCCCCCAGCTTGACTGCGTAGAAGCTGTCTTCGAGCTGAAGGTTTCTCGCGTCTACGCAGATCTCGACCCCTTCGGTGTCCGCCGCGGAGAGGACGTAGTCGACGTAGCTGGCGGCGTACAGCAGCCCCCGCTTCTCGTCCGCGACTTTCACGCCCTCAGCTCTCTTCAGCAGTCCGACGCCCACCCTCTCCTGCAGCTTCCCTAATGCCTGAGCCTTTCTCTCAAGCTCCTTGATCAACTCTCTGTGCAACAGCACCCACTCCTTCGCTTCGCTGTAGGTCTTCGCCTCCGTCTGGGCTAGCCTCCAGTAGCCCACCGCTAGGCCCGGTAGCTCCCCTAGCCTGAGCCCCCGCTCGCCGTAAGCCACTTGGAAGTCCCCGCTCTTTAACAGGTAGGGGCCTCTCAACTCCGCGTTGCCCAGCACCGACTTGATCTCCTCCTCCCAGCTCTCCCCACCAGGCATGAGCCCGGGGTTCTGCTCGAGGATGAGGGTGGCGACAGCGCCCGCGATTGTCGAGGGTGTCGGCAGGCTGAAGCTTCTAGCGCTAGAGTAGATGCCTCTAGAGCTCGGGTCGAACTCGCCCGCCCTCCTAAACATCATGGGCTCCAGGATTCTGAACCTCAAGCTGAAAGTCTCCCCGCTCACACGAACCCCCTCACCCCGCTCCTAGCGAGCCTAACGAGCTTGATGATCTCCAGGACTAGAGGCCTGGCTCTACCCGCTCCCTCTCCAGCCTCGAGCAGGAACGCGTTGTAGGAGGCGAGGCTCGCGGCTAGCCTATCCGCTAAGTCCTCTCCAGCTTTCCTGGCGGCCTTCAGGTTCCTCCTGAGGAGTGTGCGGAAGTAGGGTGCCAACAGCTGCTGGTACCCGAGCAGGCGCTCCAGCAGAGCGGCGCTGGCGGGGTCAAGCGCGTCGTAGACTAGCGACTCTGAGAACACGCCGCTATCTAGGGCTTTGAGGACGCTTTCAGCGAGCTCGAGTGCTCCGCAAACGTCGCCGGCCTTGCTGATGCTTTTGCTCTCTCTGAGCAGGACGCAAGCTGTCCTCTCTCCCCCTCCCGGCGCGTAAACCGCTACTAGCGTGTCTTTCTCGATCGTGCCTTTCGGCGTGCTCCACTTCGCCTCCTTAGCCTGCTGCTCCAACACTTCGTGGGACCTACGCAGCACAGCCGACATCGGGTACCTGTAGTGCGCCTCGTAGACAGCGTAGCTTCTGCCCGCTGGAATCAGAGAGGGCACATGATAGCTTCCCAGTTTCTCGAAGCCCGAATGCTTCGTTCCTTTACTCTTGCTCCCGACCCCGAACGAGAGCCTCGTCTCAGAGGCGATAGCGAGGGCTCTGGAAACTGGGGCCAGTGCGAGCAAGTCGTCCCCACCGGAGTAGACGGCAAAGCCGTCCAGCTCTTCCACGATCTCAATGTCTCTTACCGCAGTTCTCATCAAGGCTCCGCTCAGGGACGCGTGGTAGAGCGGGCTCACAAGCAGGCCCCCCTCCCTTTTCATCTCATCGACCAGCTCTTTAATCTCGGCGCTCGCTCCGAGCCTGGGCTCCTCCCCGCAGAGCGCGCTCTCCACCTTGCTCCTCGCCTCGCCCTCGAGTGCCGAGAGGATGTGCTCCTCCAGCTTCACCCCGAGCGCCTCCTCCAGCTTCCCGGATATGAGCTTGCCAACGTTGTCGCAGTCCGCCCTTACCAGCGCGTAGTAGACGGTAGTGCCCCCGAGCCTGAGATCCCTGGCGAGGCTGAGCCACTTCTTCCTGTTCTCCTCGCTGAACCAGAGTAGCTCCGCGCACATCGTCACAAGTAGCTCTAGCAACGCTAAGGACTGTTCCAGCTCCTTGCCCTTCCCGGCCCTCTCGCGGAGCCTGCCGAGCAACACCTGCTGCTTCCTCCAGAATGCCGTGCCCTGCGGAGCGGTTGGCCTTCCGAGCTGGAAGAGACTGTCCATCAAGGTTTTCATCACCTTCTCCCGTGCCTCCCCGCTCTCTAGCGCCTTCTCCAGGAGCGCCTGCCTAAACTCTACCGAGGCTACGTCGGAGGTGGATGGGAATGATACCTCGAAGCGCCTAGGTTGCGCGGGCGCCCCGAGGAGGCTTTTCAGCATAATCTCCGGCTCTAGGGCCATGATCCTCTTGGCTAGGCAATATGGGCAGAGCTTCTCGCCGCCAGAGAAGTAGGGCTCAAGGCTGAGAGCTAGGCTCCTCGCTTCATCGCGCGTCACGCCGAGCTCCCTCTCGAGGACTCTCAGGAACTCCTCTCTACCCTGCTCTCTGGGAACGATCAGCACTGCTGGGAGCTCTCCGCAGGAGGTGCAGTAGTCGAAGCCCCTCCCAGACCTAAACTCCTTGGGCCAGCCGACATCCCCGCTCGTCCATGAGGTAAGGTCTAGCTCGCTCGCGTAGCTCACTCTGAAGAGTTTCTCCCTGCCCAGCTTGTACTGAAGCTTCGCGAATAGGCAGTGGTACAGCTTTTGCAAATGCTGTGGCCCCAGCTCCTCAAGGATTTCTGAGACCTCGACGGTTATCACCCTGATGGGCAACGGGGGAACCCGGTCGAACCCTACTTTCTCCACTCCCTCTAGCTGCTCAGCGAGCTTGCCTAAGAGCTTACCCATCGCGTCGCCGCCCCGCCCTTTCAACCCCAGGATTGAGCTCCAGATGGAACTCCACGCTTCCCTGTACCTCTCGACCGCGTATTTCTCCAGGCTCTCTCGGTCCTTTATCGTCGAGTCTACGTACTGCTGAAGAACCTCGTAGTCGGGGAGCACCAGCAGGAGCGTGCCCGGCACCACGGCGTAGAGCGGGTACGTGTCCCTCTCGGGGTTGTAGCCGCTGACCTTCTCAATCACGTCCTCCACGCTCTCAGCCAGCTGCCTACTGCCGATCGATGAGAGGAGCGAATGGTAGTAGAAGGGGTTGTACCTGCATGTCGGCATCACGAGCACGTCGGGGCCCAACTTCTCGATGAAAGTCCAAGCCGTCCTCCAGGCCAAGGCGGAGACGAGGTAGCTTGACACCCACAAGTCCCTGAGCTTCCTGGATCTGGAGATGAAGACCTGGATGCTGGGGATGTCGATCATTAGGAGCAGCCCGCTCGGCTCCTCGCCATGGAGGAGCCAGTTCAGCGTCGAAGCCGTTGCGTAAACTTCGTCGAAGACTGTGGCGGTTGGGGCTCTGAGGTCTACAGGGTTTGAGGGTCCTCCCAGCCCTACCCAGAGAGCCTCGTAGAAAGCGTAGAGAAGGTGGTAGGCATCCCTCTCGCTGCTAGCCTTGCGGAGCAGCTCGTTAAGGCTAGCTGCTAATTCGCTGGTCACTCTGCTGACGCTGTCCGGGCTAGCCTCCACCTTCACCTCGAAAGCTGGGTTGAACAGGTTCTTGAGCTTCAGGCTCTTAGCGGGCGCTCCTCCTGCGAGCTCGGCCAGAAGTCTCTCAGCGCTCAGCGACAAGAGTCTAGCCTTCCTGATCCTCGGGTCTGTAAGCATGCCAGCCGCCTCCGCTAGGACGGTGTCTTTGAGGATCTCGCCAGCTACCCTTAGCGCTTCCTCCTCGTGAGGCTTGATCCCCTGAGGAGAAAGCGGCGCGCTGAGCACGCCAGTCTCCACCCAGGGCTTGTCCACCGGCTCGTGCAGCAGAGCCGCAGCCTTGAGGAGAAACACCTGCTTCACCCTCTCAAACCCCGCGCCCAGTTGCCCCTTCCGACTCTCTCGTAGCTCTCGGCCCTGAGGGCTGAGTAGCCGGCAGACGTCTTAGCCCCCACGCCGAAGTACAGCGCGTAGAGTACTGCGAGGTCTACCAAGCCTAGCGCGCTCTTCTCCGGCTTAGGCTCTGCTGCTGCGTCGCTGCCCGCCTCCAGCTTGAGCTTCCTCTCGCCCCTCTCCGGCACGAAGTACACGTAGAACTGGAAGGAAGTACCGGGGGCGACGCACAGGTAGGTCACGGGCACTGGCTGGGCTTCTAGCTCAGTCCTAGCGCCTCGGTAGTGGGGCGTTAGCACGTCCGGGTAGAGGATGTACCCCTTTTCGCCCGCCTCCACGGGGTAAGCGTCCGTGAACCCGACGAGCCCAGCCCCGACCTCCGGGCTCCCGAAGAGGCGCTTTGCATCCTCCTCTCTCCCGCCGAGCGAGATGTAAGCGCTCCTGACAGCTCCCTTGATCGTGGAGGCCGGTATGAAGGGTGCGTTTAGGATAGGGTCGAAGGAGAGGCCGATGTCGAAGGCTACTCTCCCGAAAGACGTGCTAACCCCGAAAAGCCCTCTTGAAACCAGTTTCGCCCTAACCCTCCTAACCTCATAGCCCAGGCTTATGAGGGCCCCCTCCAACTCCTCGAGAAGCTTCTCGATCTTCATCCTGTTCACGGTGAAAGTCCGTGCTGAGGCTTTCACAAGTTTCTCGAGAGTCTCTCTCTCCAGCTTCTCCACACCTTTCTGTTCACTCTTCTCGAGGGAGAGGTGTACGCTACTCAGCGCGATGTACGACCAGAAGCTCGTGCCCTCCGTAACGGCTTGATCTAGGATCTGCCTGAGGGAGCCGAGGTCAATCCTCTCCCCCTGCACGCGCCTCACCTCTGCAAAATCTCCACTACGAAGTTCCATGCTGTCTCGAAGACCTCTACTAATTGCTGTTCCAGGCTCAGCCCCTCCAGGCTCCTGAGCTTCCCCGAACTCGGATCCCGTATTTCCCTTAGCAGTGAGCACACCGACTGCTCCCCTCCCCCACCTATGTGTACGAAGCTCTCTCTCTTTAAGAGGTCGAGCCAATCGAAAGTCAGGAACCCGCACACCGCTACGTAGTAGCTCCTGCGACTGCCCTTCTCGGAGGGGATCACGGAGAACAGTATGGCCGATTGCCTCCTCAGGTTCTGGTATCCTGAGGCTGTCTGCTCAACGTAACCTGTCTTCTGACCCTCATATTCAGAGGATCTAGGCAGCCCTAGAATCCACGTGTGGTACTTCTCGCTCGATTCCTTCCTAGGGTCTAACTTTAAAGCCTGTTTCCACGACGCTTTAAGCGTAGCACTCCCTATCCGGCTCAACGCGGAAGTCGGGTCGGGGAAAGGCTTATTGATAACCTGTATTCTAAAGAGGGGGGCACGGGTCTTGCCGACGGTAATCTCTTTCCTGCTCAACACTGGATAACGCGGTAGCTGTGTTCCCTGCGCCGGCTTGAGCTTCTCAGGTATCCGCGATAGGTACTGCTTAGCTACGCTCATAGCGTTATCGATTAAGCTGTTGAGGCACTCCTGCACATCCTGGGGGTTTCCAGCTGCGTACATTCTGCTTAACGTGTCCTGCAGGACCCTACACCCCTTATCCGCGCACGACACGCTCAACTGCGTTGAGCCGAAACCCCTGTTCGTGATCGAGCCGACACCGCCGAGAGCCAGGCTCAGCACAAGCGAGTAAAGGGAGAACAGCTTCTCCTCGCTGGAGAGGCTAGCGTGAGGCCTCCTAAAAAGCTCTATGGTGAAGCGAAGCTTACTGGGACTAAAGTAGCGCCTGGGATTCTCCTCACTCAGGTAGCGCCTCTTATCCTCACTGCGCGGCGGCCTAAACAGCTTTAGTCTCGCTATCCTTTTAATTCTCTCCGCCTCCTCAACTCCCGCTTGCACGGTTCCAGCCGAGACTCTCAGCGAGAGCTTTGACGCTGAATTCGTGCTGCCCAAGACTGGCGCCAGCAGCTCGTCGAGGTCCTCAAGGCTGGAGGGAAAGTCACTGTACTCCTCGTACCATGCGCCTGCTACGAGTGCTCTCGCCCACCATCTCCAAACTCCTCTGATCGCCTGAGACCTTGGCCTTTCCTGCAAGTCTAGCTCCGAGCTGTACGGCCGGGCGTTGTAGCCCCCTATTCTCGTTATCGTAACATTCCTCACGCGGATCCTCGCGACTAGACCCCCCCTAGATAGTTCCTCCGCGATCTCCTCAAAAGTAGGGCTCATCACTCTCCACCCGGCTTCTCCCTAGTGTAGACAGCCTCGGCCAGCTTCTTCAACTGGATACAGTAGGGCGTGAGGAGCTTAGCAGCTAGAACCTGCACGTCGACCAGCTCTCCCAACGCCTCCACTGGCTGCGCCGGGTCCTTCTTCAGAATCCCTAGCTCGCGGAGGTAGGAGAGCACCAGAAAAAGGTAGAACGCGTAGCCGCCCTCTTCCTTCCCAATCATTTTCTTTCCCCTCTCTCGCTGAGCTTCCGCCCCCCACCCTTTTTGCCAGGCGCTTACCACTCTGTTGTATGTGCTCTTGGTAGCCCTCGCAAAGCAGAAGCTGAGCGCGGGAACCAGGCCCACGTCCTCAATCATGCTGAGTACCGATCTTGCCCTCGCCCTGAAGCTCTGGCCCATATCTTCGTCGAGGATGCCTGACTCGATGCCCTGTGCGATGAGGTTTTGTAGCTTGCTGAAATCCTCCACCGCCCTCCGAACCGGGTCCATGACCGCCCCCCTACAGGAGCTCAAGCTTGACTATCCCGCGCCCTATGGTCTCGTGCCCGCCTATCACCAAGTAGTTCTCCCTCTCCCTCAGCTTCTTGAGGAGCTTCTCCCTAACTTCCCCGGCGCACGGCTCCTCTTTTCCAAAGACCTGTTTCATCCCATTCATCAGTTCCTTCGAGCTCCTAGGCACCCGAGGCTTCGAGTAGAGCAGTACTGTGTAAAGTAAAGTCTCCCTCGGTATGTACTCCTCAGTCCATAACCCCCCCTCCTCAACAGTCTTTGTCTCACGGCTCAGCCTCACGCGGGTCACCCTCACAAGGCTCTTCTCCACAGCCCTCCCCACCTCCTCGTCACTGAGCAGCATCAGCCTCTCCTCCTCAAGCCCGAGCACTCTGGCAAGCTCAGTGAGGCTCGAGCCCACACCGCTGTCGGACTTCGGGTTCAGCCAGAGTTCCTCGTTCACCACCACCTTGCTTAGCTGTGGAACCAGGAAGAGGTCGCTGCGAACCACATAGACCTCTCCCCTTCCCACACTTACTCCGGATAGCGCCTCCACCGCCCTCTTAAGACTCTGGAATTTGCTGCCTGCGGGGCCTGCCTTGCTGAGAGACCCTACCAGCTCGGCGTAACCTCTACACCTCTTCAGGAGCAAGGGAGCCGTCGCGTAGCCGTAAACCCCGATCAGGCTTCTAACCGGAAACGCCAGGAGGTAAGCGTCCAGCACCGCCACCGGCGAGGAGAACTTCTCCACCTCCTCTACCTCCGGCCCGAAGAGGAAGCTAGCGAGGGCTCCACCGATAGTGCTCTTCATCGCGCCCTTAAGACTCGAGCCGTAGATCATGGGGAAGCCCAGCCCGTCCCTCTGCACAGGGAGATCGACAACCTCACCGCCCCTCCCAACCCCGGGGTGGAGCGCAGTAACCGTCTTTATGAGAGCAAAATCGGCTAGCTCGTAGCTCATCACTACTAAAAGAAGCCCCGGGTAATTAAGCCTTATTACGACTTCGTCGCCAACCTCAAACCATGATTCAGGCTAAGCTGAAGAAAATTGGAAGGTTTTCAGCCCAAGAAACGAAAGAACTCAGAGACCCAAACCTAGTGATTGGAGACAGTGTACACCATGACTCAATTCAAGAGATAGAGTCTGTTGGAGCTAAACCTTCACACAGTGTTTACAATTTGTGATACAATCAAGAAATAATAGAAATTTCGAACCAATTGAAGAGCTTTTCATAGTCTGTTCGCTCGATGCAATCAAGAGATAATAGAAAGAAGCAATACGATGTATTTAGCCAGGGCTATGACTAGAATCAATTAAGAGATAATAGAAAGTAACGCCTTCGGCCCGGCCAGGGGCTCCTCCGCAGCCATCGCCCCTTTCAATTCATTCCT
>Ga0105163_1001996_pt1 | contig 10119 bp, 9 predicted proteins | sample JNZ110809AmetaG_FD_81531 | JGI IMG/M metagenome (GOLD analysis project Ga0105163, IMG submission 81531) | Hot spring microbial communities from Jinze hot spring, China to study Microbial Dark Matter (Phase II) - JNZ 110809A | ecosystem: Environmental > Aquatic > Thermal springs > Hot (42-90C) >... | reverse complement strand
TTGGTATAATAAAGTTCTTTTTAAATCGAAGATTTGATTACTTTATTCTTTCTTGGTCATTGGTTGTCCGCAGCAGACTAAATCACAGGGTGAACACGTACATTCTTTGGTAACCATCACTTCTGCACCGCAGACAGAGCAGGTATAGATCGGTCCTTTTGGTGTTTCAGCCTTTTTCTTTGCTACTTTTTTAGTGGTTTTTTTAGCGGTCTTTTTTACTACCTTTTTCTTTGCTTTCTTTGCCATTTCTCCTCCTTTTAAGTTTAAAAAAGTATAATTTAAAAAAATTGATTTGTCAATAAGATAGATTATAATTTTATAATGGGAAAATGTAAATTATGTAATAAAGAGTCAATAATTATTTCACAAAAAATTGGTTATTGTGTTAACTGTCTACGAAAAAATTTTGAAGAAATAAAAGAGGCGATAAAAGAAATTCACAAGAATTTAAGAGAATCCTTTTCTTTGCCTGAGGAAGTCCCAAATTTTGAAGAAGGTAGAAAATGTGGTCAATGTGTCAATGATTGTAAAATTTTAGAGAACAGCTATGGTTATTGTGGCTTAATAAAAAATGAGAGAGGAATAAAAAGAAACGAAGATTTTGGTTATCTTGATTATTATTATGACCCATTACCGACCAATTGTGTGGCTTCTTTTGCTTGTAATGCTCCTAAAGGTTATTACAATTTGGCAGTATTTTTCCGCCATTGTACCTTTAACTGTTTATATTGTCAAAATTGGCATTTTAAATTGGCACCAAAGAATAGATACTCAATTTCTGAAATGTTAGAAAAGATTAATTCCCGAGTTTTTTGTGTCTGTTATTTTGGTGGCGATCCTACACCCAATATTTATTATATTATCAATCTATCCGAAAAAATTTTAGAAAAGCAGAAATGCCGAATCTGTTTTGAAACCAATGGTTCAGTAAATTTGCAAATTTTTAAGAAAATTGTTGACATTGCTTTAAAAAGTGATGGAATAATTAAAGTTGATTTAAAAGCCTTTTCTCCAGAAGTTCACTATACCTTAACTGGTTCTTCTAACAAGAATACTTTAAAAAATATTGAATATGCTTCCCAATTTTTCAACAAAAGAAAAGAACCGCCTCTTTTGGTTGTTTCGGTACTTTTGGTTCCGGGTTATGTGGATAAGTGCGAAATTGAAGAGATTGTGAAATTTCTTAGCAAATTGAATTGGGAAATTCCGATTAGTTTTCTAGCTTATTATCCAATGTTTTATCTAAATGATTTGCCAAAAACTTCCAAAACTCATGCGGAAATAGCGAAGAAGATTGCTTTGGATTACGGATTAAAAATAGTAAATATTGGCAATATCCATCTTTTGAGTAATGACTATTTCATTGATTTTTAAAACTTTTTTATTATTATTTAATTGAAATTTTATGATTAAAATAAAAATTGTTGGCACTGGCTCTTATTTGCCAGAAAAGATCATTAATAATTTTGATTTAGAAAAAATGGTTGACACGAGTGACGAATGGATTACCGAGCGAACGGGAATAAAAGAAAGAAGAATCGCTCGGGAAGATCAGGCTACTTCCGATTTGTGTTACGAAGCAGCAATAAAGGCATTAGAAATGGCTGGAATGAGACCAGAAGAAATAGATTTAATTATCGTGGCCACTTCTACTCCTGATACTGTTTATCCTTCTACTGCCTGTTGGCTTCAAAAAAGATTGAAAATAAAAGGACAGGGTGCTTTTGATGTGAGTGCTGGTTGTTCCGGTTTTTTATATGCCTTTTTACTTGCGGGCACTTTGATTGAAACAAAAATTGCCAAAAAGGTATTGGTATGTGGTGGCGAAGTAATGTCAAAAGTTGTCAATTGGGAAGACCGAGCAACTTGTGTTTTATTTGGTGACGGTGCTGGTGCTTGTGTGATTGTTGAAAGTAATGGTGAATCAGGGATTTTGTCGGCTAATTTAGGAGCCGATGGTAATTTAGCCGAGCTTCTCTATCAACCGGCTGGCGGTACTCGATTACCGGCATCAGAAAAAACGGTTAAAGAGAAACTTCATTATGTTCATATGAAAGGAAGAGAAGTTTTTAAACACGCAGTAATTTGGATGGGTAAGGCAGCCGAAAAGGCGTTAAAAGATGCCAATGTTTCTATTGATGATATTAAACTTTTTATTCCCCATCAAGCAAATATGCGAATAATAAAAGCAACCAATGAAAGAACAAAAATCCCTGATGAAAAGACTTTTATTGTTTTACATAAATATGGTAATATGTCAGCAGCCACTATTCCTGTTGCTTTAGATGAGGCTTATCGAACGGGAAAGATAAAAGATGGTGATTTGATCTTAATGAGTGCCTTTGGTACTGGTTTTACTTGGGCAGGAATGGTTTATAAATGGTAGGGAGGTTAAATGGTGGAAATACGGTTTCATGGTCGGGGCGGACAAGGAGCCGTTATTGCTTCGGAAATTTTAGCATCCGCCCTTTTTAAAGAAGGTTATTATTGTCAAACCTTTCCGGAATTTGGTGTTGAAAGAAGAGGAGCACCCGTTCAAGCATTTTTAAGGTTTGACAAGAAACCGATAGTTATCCGTTATAAAGTTTATCATCCTGACCATATTATCATTTTAGATCCGGTTTTGTTAAACCAGATAAATGTGACCGATGGTCTAAAACCTAATGGGACAATTTTGATTAATACTAATAAAGAAATTTCTTTTTTTTCTTTTCCTAATTACAAAGTGGCGGTTTGTGATGCTACTCAAATTGCTTTAAAATATCGTTTGGGGACAAAAGCCGCACCGATTGTTAATACGGCAATGCTCGGTGCTTTTGTAAGAATTCATCCTTTTGTTAGTTTAGATAGTGTTTTAGAAAGTATTAAGGAATATGTAGATGTTAAACAAGAAGAAAATATTTTAGCCTGTCGGGAGGCCTATGAAAAAGTTAGATTTGAGAGTTAAAGATTATCCAGAATTAGCGATTAGTTGGGAAACAACTTTAATTAATAAGACCGGTACTTGGCGAACTTTTTATCCTAAATATCTTTCTAAGACGCCTCCTTGTAATTACTATTGTCCAGCGAATGAAAATATCCAAAAATATATTGCCCTTTCTTTAAAGGGAGAATTCGAAGAAGCTTATCTCACGATTTTAGAAAAAAATCCTTTTCCTTCTATCACCGGCCGCGTTTGTTATCATCCTTGTGAAACCGGTTGTAATCGGGGAAAGTTTGATGAGAGTATCGCTATCCACACTATTGAAAGATTTATTGGCGATTATGGATTAAATTTTGTTGAGCCTAAAAGAAGGATCGAGAAACTAACCAATGATAAAAAAGTAGCAATAATTGGCAGTGGCCCAAGTGGCCTTAGTTGTGCCTATTACCTTCTTTCTAATGGCGTAAAGGTGACAATTTTGGAAAGAGAAGAATATCCTGGCGGCATTCTTTTTTATGGTATCCCTAGTTATCGTTTGCCCAAAGAGATTGTAAAAAGAGAGGTTGAAAAACTTATAAAAAGGGGAGCAAAATTTATTTTCGGAAAAGAACTGGGAAAAGATTTTTCTTTGGATGATTTGACAAAGGAATACGATGCAGTTTTCTTGGCGATTGGTGCTCAAATTGAACAAGAATTAGGAGTGCCTAATGAAGAAGCAAAAGGTGTTTTAATGGGATTGGAATTTCTTAAAACAATAAATCTTAAAAGGAAAATTAAAGATTTTGGCAAAAATGTGTTAGTTATTGGTGGTGGTAATACCGCAATTGATTGTGCCCGTACGGCATTGAGAAAGGGAGCGAAAGTAAAAATTCTCTATCGCCGAACGAAAGAAGAAATGCCGGCAGTAAAAGAAGAAGTTGAAGAGGCAATAAAAGAAGGAATAGAGATTATTTTTTTGACCGCACCAGTGAGAGTGATTAAAGATAAAAAAGGAAAGGTAAAAGGGTTAGAATGTGTAAAAATGAAATTAAGCGAGGAGGTAGATGAGACCGGAAGGAGAAAGCCAATACCCATAAAAGATTCTAACTTTGTTATCAAATGTGACACAATAATTAAAGCGATCGGCGAAAGAGTTGATTTAAATATTTTACCTAAAGAAATAATTAGTAAAAGAACAATTCTTGCCGATGAGTTTGGTAAAACAAATATTGAAAAGGTATTTGCTGGTGGCGATTGTGTAACAGGTCCCAAAACGGTTGTTGAAGCAATTGCTTATGGTCGGAGGGCTGCTGCTTTTATTCTTCATTATTTAAAAAATTATGAATTACCACCAAAAGAAATTTTTAATCTAGTTGATTACGAAAATCTTAATACTTACTATTTTGAAAAACAGAAAAGAATCGAAGAAAGTAAATTGCCAGTAAATAAAAGAAAAAGAAATTTTAAAGAGATTATTGCTACTCTTAGCGACCAAGATATTAAATACGAAGCCGGTAGATGTTTTTCCTGTGGTGTGTGTAATAAGTGTGATAATTGCTATGTTTTCTGTCCAGATTTAGCAATATTAAAGAAAAATGGTGAGTATGAGATATTGTATGATTATTGCAAAGGTTGTGGTGTCTGCGCCCATGAGTGTCCAAGAAATGTGATAAGTATGTTCTTTGAGGAGGAGAAATGAAAGAGGGTTTGATTTATGGTAAAAAGAAGGTAGTAACTGGTAATCACGCAGTTTCTTATGGGGTACTATTATCAAGAGCAGAAGTGATTGCTGCCTATCCGATAACTCCACAAACTCAGATTGTTGAACTATTATCAGAGTTCTGTGCCAGTGGTCTTCTAAAAGCAAAGTTTATTAAAGTAGAAAGTGAACATTCTGCAATGGCTGCCTGTGTTGGTGCTGCTGCTGCTGGTTGTCGAACTTTTACTGCTACCTCTGCTCATGGTTTGGCTTTGATGCACGAAATGCTTCATTGGGCAGTGGGTGGAAGGTTACCAATTGTGTTAGCCAATGTTAATCGGGCGATGGGACCAGGCTGGTCAGTTTGGACGGATCAAAATGATTCCCTTTCCCAAAGGGATGTTGGTTTTGTCCAATTTTATTGTGAATCTAATCAAGAAGTATTAGATACCACAATTCAAGCGTTTAAGATTGCTGAAACTTGTCTCATTCCGGTAATGCTTGTTTTGGATGCTTTTGTTTTATCCCATACCTCTGAGCCGGTAGATATTCCTTACCAAGAAGATGTGGATAAGTTTTTACCACCTTATAAGCCAAAATATTTCTTAGATATAAATGACCCAAGAGCCTTTGGTGGACTTACTTCACCTGACCATTATTATGAAATTAGATATAAAATTGAAGAAGCCCATAGAAAGGCATTGAAGGTTAGCGAAGAGGTGGATAATGAGTTTTATCAGATATTTGGTAGAAAATATGGTTTAGTGGAAAGTTATCAGTGTGAAGATGCCAAACTTATTTTAGTCACTTCCGGAACAATTACCGGTACAGCCAGACAAGTTATTGATGAAGAGCGGAGCAAAGGAAAAAGAGTTGGACTTTTGAAAATCAGACTTTTTAGACCTTCACCTATTCCTCAAATAAAGGAGATTTTAACAAAAGCCGAAAGGGTGGCGGTTATTGATAGAAATATTAGTTTTGGGCATTCAGGAATATTTTGTCAAGAGATTAAATCAATTTTATATAATGAGATAAGAAAGCCAATGATATTCGGTTTTGTGATTGGTTTAGGCGGTAGAGATGTTGTTCCCGATGACATTAGGGAGATTATTGATTTTGCTTACAAAGCTGATTATCCCGAAGAAATGGTATATTTTCGGGGGGTGAGATTATGAGGTGGCAGTTTGCTAATTACACTCAAGAATATATGAACCAGGGACATTTGGCTTGTCCGGGTTGTGGCGGTGCTTATGCGATGCGCTTGGCATTAAAGGCATTAGGTAAGAATACAATTGTTGTTATTCCTGCCTGTTGCTGGTCAATTATTGATGGTCCCTTTCCTTTACATTGTTTAAAGGTTCCAGTTTATCATACCGCCTTTGAAACAGCAGCGGTTGTTGCCAGTGGTATAAGGGCAGCATTAGATATAAAAGGAAAAACTGATATTGAAGTATTGGCATTTGCTGGTGATGGTGGAACATTAGATATTGGAATTCAGGCATTATCGGCTGCCTGCGAGAGAAATGATAAAATTATCTATGCCTGTTATGATAATGAAGCCTATATGAATACCGGAATCCAACGTTCTTCGGCAACTCCTTATGGAGCTTGGACAACAACGACACCAAGAGAGAATTTTAAGAAAGAGAGAAAGAAAAATATTAGTGAAATTATTGCCGCCCATCGGATACCTTATGTTGCCACCGCTTCTATCGGTTTTCCTGATGATTTAATAGTAAAATTTAAAAAGGCAAAAGAAGCAAAAGGAACAGCCTTTATCCATATATTTGCACCTTGTCCAACAGGTTGGCGAATGGCACCGGAATTGATGATAACAATCTCCCAATTAGCAGTTGATTGTAAGGTCTTTCCATTATACGAAGTTTTTGATGGTGTAAAATATGTGATAAATTACCAACCCAAAAATATACCTGTTAAAGAATACCTAAAACTCCAAGGTCGTTTCTCCCATCTAACTGAAAAAGAGATAGAAATAATCCAAAGAGAAGTAGATTTTAATTGGGAGATACTCACTAAGAAGGCAAAAGGTTAAATATCCATCTATTTAAATAGAAACTTATTTGGTAAGATTCATAAAGTGAGAGAATAAACTACCCTTAAATTTTAAAAATTTCCAACAATAATATAGATATTAAATTTCTTATTTTTACCTTACCGCAAATAGAAAATTGATATTTCTGTTCCAACAAGACCTCATATTGATACAATGATTTTTGGTGCTGATATGCGTTGGATATTTGGATAGATAGAAATTTATCTATATATTGCGAATATGTATGCGTTCAGGTTTAAAGATAATAGATATTTTCTAATCCCTTTTACCTTATTAAGTTGGCGAATTTTACACATTTATATTTGATAAGATACTAATTGAGCAATTGCTTCTGATTCTTTTGCTTATAGGACCGTCCTCTTCCTCATCCCCATTATAGGAAATTTCTTTATGTTGCTAGTATTTATTTATTCCAAATTTTTAACATTGCCAAAAATTCAGTAAAATAAAAAGAGGTGAAAAATGGTTAGAAGAATAATCCTTATGATATTTTTAATGTTAGGCATTATTTTAAGTGTACTCAGAGTTAAGGGGTTGAGCCTTTTAAAAATGCTTCGACAAGGGAACTTCACAATTGGACAGGTCAGTCCTTTGTTGCTATTTGTGATTCCTTTCTCTAGATAAAGATATTTAATTGGACAACCATTTTTGAAGGGAAAAACAAAAGTTTAAAGTTTCCTCTATGGAAACTTTTTATTTCACAAAAATTTTATATAAGTTATTGAAATTACATAACTTAAATATATTTGCCCCTTTGGATAGGGGACTATATACTATACCCCCTTGGATATACCTTTATTAATAATCTTTAAAACAATTTGTAAGAATATATTAATAAAGTATTGAATTTTTATTAATAGTTAATTAAAATTAATAATGAAGAAAATATGCGTTTGTGCGATTGGTGGCAATTCCTTAATTAAAGAAGGCGGTGGAATTTCATTTGATGACCAATTAAATACCGTTTATGAGACCTGTGAAAATTTAGTTCCGGTTATTGAAAATGGTTATGAACTTTTGATTACTCATGGTAATGGACCGCAGGTTGGTTATTTACTTTTAAAGAATCATCTATCAAGGAATTTCTTACCGGAGGAGCCTTTGGATTGTGCGAATGCGATGACTCAGGGGGAGATTGGTTATATGATAAGCTTGGCGATGACCAATGTATTAAAGAGAAATAAAATTGATAAAGAGGTGGTTACTGTTATTACGAGAGTTTTGGTTAATGAAAATGATGAGGATTTCAAAAAACCTTCTAAGCCCATTGGACCTTTTTATACGAGAGAGGAGATGGAAGTTTTAAAAAGAAAATATGGTTGGGTTTTTGTGGAAGATGCTTATCGGGGATTTAGAAGGGTTGTCCCTTCGCCAAAACCAAAAAGGATTATTGAGATTTCTGCAATTAGAAAATTGTTGGAGGAAGGTAAGATTGTGATTGCTGGTGGCGGAGGCGGAATTGGTGTGATTGAGAAGAATGGTGATTATTTTGGGATTGCCTGTGTAATTGATAAGGATTTAACAGGTTCATTACTTGCCAAGGAGTTAAATGCTTCTTTATTTATTATCTCAACAGCGGTTCCTTATGTCTATTTAAATTATGGTAAGAAAGATAGAAAACCATTAAGAAAGGTTACTCTTTCTGAAATTATAAAGTATTATAAGGAAGGTCATTTTCCAAAAGGAAGTATGGGACCAAAGATTGAAGCGGCAATAAATTTCTTGAAGAACGGCGGGAAAGTGGTTATCATTACATCTCCCGAAAATATTGGTAAAGCATTAAAAGGAAAAGTTGGAACAAGGATTTTAAGATGATATTATTATTTATTATATTAAATAAAATATTAATTCCAATGGATTTAAGCCAATCGGACCATTTAAGGGCTTATGGAATTGCCTACCGATCTTTAGAAAAGGGGATAAAAGTGGAATGGCTTTTGAATTATCGGGGAGGCTCTTTTCTATTTCCGGATAATGATTTTGTTATCAAAGAATGTAAATTAAAAGGGGTAAGTTTTGAATATGTAGATATTAATAAAGAGAGCGAAATAAGAAAGATAATAGAGGAAAATAATATGGCTTCTATTTTATTAGAAAAGGCGCCAAAGATTGCAGTTTATGTACCGCCAAACAAAGAGCCCTGGGATGACGCGGTAAGATTGGCATTAGAATATGCCGAGATTCCTTATAAAACTTTATGGGATGAAGAGGTTTTGAAAGGAGAACTTTATAAATATGATTGGCTTCATCTCCATCACGAAGATTTTACCGGTCAATATGGTAAGTTCTTTGCTTCTTATAGGGATGCTGACTGGTATAAGGAAGAAGTAAAGATAAATGAAATGATGGCAAAGAAATTAGGATTTAAGAAAGTATCTCAATTAAAATTGGCAGTAGTGAAAGAGATTAAGAAGTATATCTATGATGGTGGAATGGTTTTCGCTATGTGTTCATCGGCTGATACACCGGATATTGCTTTGGCAGCCGAGGCTACTGATATTGTTCCCAAAGAATTTGATGGCGACGGTGTTGACCCAAATTATCAAGGAAAATTAAATTATGATAATTGTCTTTTGTTTGAAAATTTTGTGGTATATACTGATCCTTATTTATATGAACATTCAGATATTGACACTTATTTAGAAGCAATCGGTCGGGGAGAAGAGGTTTATTTTTCTCTCTTTGATTTTTCAGCAAAATATGACCCGGTTCCTTGTATGCTTGTCCAAAATCATGTTTCTTTAGTTAAAGAATTTCTTGGTCAAAATGTCGGTTTTAGGAGAGAGAGATTAAAAAAGGATGTTTTAATTTTGGGAGAGATAAAAAATACTGAGGAGGTAAAGTATATTCATAAGAATTATGGTAAAGGGACAATTACCTGTTTAGGTGGTCATGATCCGGAAGATTATGCCCATCGGATTGGTGACCCACCAACAAACTTATCTTTACATAAAAATTCGCCTGGTTATCGGCTGATTCTAAATAATGTTCTATTTCCGGCAGCAGAAAAAAAACCAAGAAAGACTTGATATGAGAAGCGAAGCTAATTGTATTCCTTGTGTAATTAGACAAGCCCAAAGAATAGTGTTGTTTTCCAAAGGAAAAGAAGAAGATTTTATTAATGTAACAAAATTAGTGATGGATATGGTAGGAAATTTATCTTTAGAAGATCCGCCAAGTATATTTACTTCTTATGTTATTAGGGAGGTTTATAATTATCTAAAAAATCCTGATCCCTTTTTAGAGTTAAAAAAAGAGATGAATAGAATAGGTAAAAAAAGAGTAAATGAGGTAAGGTTATTGCTAGAAAAAGAAAAAGATAAAATTTACGGAGCGATTAAATATGCTGCTTGTGGCAATATAATCGATATTGGGCCCCAGAATAATTTTGATTTAGAACAACATATTAAAAATCTATCTTTTAAAAGAGATGATTATAAAATC
>Ga0105163_1001988_pt1 | contig 10138 bp, 7 predicted proteins | sample JNZ110809AmetaG_FD_81531 | JGI IMG/M metagenome (GOLD analysis project Ga0105163, IMG submission 81531) | Hot spring microbial communities from Jinze hot spring, China to study Microbial Dark Matter (Phase II) - JNZ 110809A | ecosystem: Environmental > Aquatic > Thermal springs > Hot (42-90C) >... | reverse complement strand
TTTCTTTCAAATCTATCTTCGCTTTTGGAAGATCAATAATTGCATAAGTTTTCTCCCTCACGACAAGCATCTTTTTCCCGTCAAAGGATATGATAAAGTCATTAAACTGCCCAAGCTCTGTTTCTTTCTTCTCTTTCAAATCATACATATAAAGCATCGGTTTCTCATCTTTCAATCCCCTTCTTATGTAATAAACTTTACCATCAGCATAGCCTATGCGTGTATAATTTGACGGAGTTATAGGCAAACCAACAATTCTATCTTTTATTCCATCAAGGTCAATCACAACATTTACTTGCTTTTTCTCTTGCGCAGGTTTTTGTGCTTTTGCATCTGTTGATTCCTTTACATCTTTGGGTGGTTCTGTTTTTTCCTCACTCACGCTAACCTCATCGCTTTGTGGCTTAAATGGCGATTCAACAGATTTTGAAAGCGTTATCAAATAAATCCTCGCCATATCTTGATAAACATGATTAAACTCCGTCCTCCCGTAAATTGGATTAAAATCTCTATCCGAAACAAAAATCAAATACTTACCATCGGAACTAAAAATTGGATAATAAGAAGCATACCATCCATCCGTGACCTCATAAGATTCGTCCTTTTCAACCGAATAAAGATAAATTTTTGAAAGTCCCTCTTCCTCTGGCTTAACATAAGCTATCCATTTCCCATCTGGAGACCACGAATACTGTCTTATTTCCCAGACATTTGACTTTGCGACATCTTTAATTTTCTTCGTCTGAATATCAACATATCTCAACCTTAATTTTCTATCCGACCACATAATTTTCTTTCCATCCGGTGACCAGACAAGTTGATATTTGTATGTATCTTCTCCTGATGTTATTTGAATTGGTTCTGCGCTTCCATCCTGCGGTATGATATAAATTTCGTCTTCTCCCGTTTTATCCGAAATAAAAGCAATATATTTTCCATCTGGCGACCAAACAGCATCGCGTTCGTGAACTCCTGATGTCTGAGTTAGATTTCTCGTTTGTCCCTCTTTTGCTGGAACAGTGAATATATCGCCACGCGCAACAAACAATGCTCTTTTTCCATCGGGCGAAATATCATAATCAGTTATAAAGTCAGCAACTTTGATTATACCGCCACGACCTGTCACCATATCATCAGCAATTATGATCGGAACTTTCTCAACTTTTTCAGTTTTCAAATCAAACTTGTAAATGTATCCCGCATACTCAAAAACAATCGCATTTTTACCAATTGACGGGAATTTGATGTCATAATCTTTAAAGTTTGTAAGCTTTCTCGTCTGTTTCGTTTTAAGATCATACACATAAAGATTCATTCTCTTGTTCTCGTCCCTATCGGAGAGGAAATAAATTTTATCCCCATACCACATTGGGATGATATCTGATGCGGGATTATTTGTTATGTTTTCCGTTTTCTTTGTCTCAAAATCATAAATCCAGATATCATCAGCCATTCCACCTCTGTATCTTTTCCAAGTTCTAAACTCACGAAATACACGATTGTAAGCAAGCTTTTTTCCATCAGGTGAAAACGAGCAAAAACCACCCCTCGGCAGAGGTAATTCTTCGGGAATATCACCATCAAGCCCAACTTTGTAAAGTTTTCCTTGAAAAGCGTTCCAGCTTCTCATCCTTGAGCGGAAAATTATATATTTGCCATCAGGGGTCCAGCCCATAACTATGTTATTCGGACCCATTCTGTCAGATACATCGTCTCTTTCAAGCGTCGCGGTATAAGTCAATCTCTTTGGAACGCCACCTTCGGCTGGCATTACATAAACTTCCGTGTTTCCATCATATTGAGCCGTAAATGCAATATACTTTCCATCAGGGGAAAACCTTGGGAACATCTCATAACCGTTGTGGCTTGTGAGTTTTCGGGCTACGCCACCATTTGCTGAAACCGTGTAAAGATCACCAGCATAAGTGAAGACAATTTGTGAATCGTAAATTGCTGGGAATCTGAAAAGACGTGATTCGTTTTGAGCAAGTAAAAAAGATGTTAAGATAATTAAAAGGAGTGTAAAGTTGAAGATACGTTTGAGCATGGGGCTTTACCTTGTTTGTTTTTAAATTTTGAACAAGGTTCGCAAAACTTTTCAAAAGTTTTTGACGATGTTTTTTTGGATTAGTTTCTTCGGATTCTTAACTTTTCAAAAAACAAATGCACTCAAAAGATTGCTGAATTTACGAAACGAAAAAATTGAAAAAGTTCTCGTCGTCAAACTTCGTGCGATCGGCGATGTTCTTCTTTCAACTCCTGTCATAAAAAATTTACGCCATAATTTTCCAAATGCAAAAATTGACTTCCTAACCGAGCCACCGTCAAAAGAAATCATTGAAGGAAATCCTTTCGTTGATGAACTCATAATTTTTGAAAGAGAGAACAATAATCCGAAAAAATTTTTAAACCTGCGAAAACGAAAATATAATCTTGTGATTGATCTATTCTGCAACCCGAGATCTGCTTTGATTACTTTTATAACGGGAGCAAAATTTCGCGTCGGCTACGCTTTTCGTGGAAGAAGTTATGCCTACAACATCAAATTAAAACCGCGCTTGGAAGTTCATCACAATGTTGAATTTAACCTTGATGCTTTGAGAGCAATCGGACTTGAGATTGTGGATAAAAAAATCTACATTCCGCTTTCCGATGAATCTGAGAAATTTGCTGAAAAATTCTGGCGTGAAAACAATTTAAATGAAAAGATCGTCGTCGCTTTAAACCCGAGCGGAACATGGGAGACGAAAAGATGGGGGCTTGATAAATTTGCTCAACTTGGCGATAAAATTTCAGAAAAGTTCAATGCAAAAATTTTAATTTTGTGGGGAAACAAAAACGAACTTGAAGATGCAAAAAAAATTTCCTCAATGATGAAAACAAAACCAATTTTGCCACCGAAAACAAATTTAAAGCAACTTGCTTCAATTTTGAAACGCTGTTCTTTTATGATAACCAATGATTCAGGTCCAATGCACATAGCAACAGCAGTTGAGACACCAACGCTTGGAATTTACGGTCCAACGAACCCATATGCACAAGGTCCGTATGGCGAAAAACATCTCTGGATAAGAAAGGAAGACCTTGAATGTATTGCTTGCAACTTAACAGAATGTCCAATAGGGAATAAATGTATGCGTGAGTTAAGTGTTGATGCGGTTTTTGATGCTTTCGTTAAACTTGTTGAGAAAAATAAAAATTAAAGTCCCGTCAATTTATGTATTTTTTCAACCCTTCTTTCGTGCCTTCCACCTTCAAATTCAGTTTCAAGAAAAACCTTAACAATTTCCTTTGCAAGTTCAAATGAGATTAAACGAGCTCCAAATGTTAAAACATTCGCATTGTTATGTTGTCTTGAAAGCTTTGCTTCTTCAACAGAGCAACAATTTGCTGCTCTTACACCTTTGACTTTGTTTGCAACTATTGACACGCCGATTCCAGTTCCACAGATAAAAATTCCTCTTTCACATTCACCTTCTCCAACTGCTTTTGCAGCTGGATAAGCAAAGTCGGGATAATCGCTTGAGTCAGGGGAAAAACAGCCAAAATCAACAACTTCATGCCCCAGCTCTTTGAGCAATTCTTTCAATCTTTCTTTATATTCAAATCCAGCATGATCACTTGCAACCGCAATTTTCATAAAAATTGACACATAAATTTTTAAATAAATTTCCCCCTCTCCATTCAAAGAGAGGGGGTTAGGGGATAAAAGTTAAATTTTATACGGCACAGTTATGCTCTCACCGATCCAGTCATAACAACCGCCAGTTATCGGGATTTTCCCTTCCTTTATCTTTCGCTTATTGAAGAAATAATCTTCCTGCGTCGGGACAAGGGTTTCAAGATTTTTGATTCTTTGATTCGCTTCATTCGCAACGCTTGGGTCAATCTTCTTCGCAAGCTCGTAATATTCAACCGCAAGCTGATACACAAGTTTATCCGTGAAATCAAGCTTCGTCCAGTCACCACCTTTTGTTGTTCGGACACATTTTGCAACAGCTGCTTCATAAATTTGAGCTATCTCAATATAAGGTCTTCCCCAGTTCTTATCTTTTGCCATCGCTCTTCTTGCCCAAGTTCTTGCCTGCTCAAAATTATCAAGCTCACGATAGCAAACCGCTATGTTAAGTATTATCTCCTTCGCATCTGGATTTATCTTCAAAGAACGACTATACGCATCAATGGCTTTCTTATATTCACCTGTTCTTTGATAGCAGTATCCCAAACGATTCCAGTATACATCGTTATCAGGGAATTTCTTTGTAAGTTTTTCAAGATATGGAATTGCGTTCTTGTAATCTTCAGCACGAATGTAAAGATTTGCGATTGTCCAGATAAGTTCTGTATTTTCTGGGTCTGTTTCAAGCCGTTTTTTGTTAAGCTCAATTAACTCGGTTACATCCTTAACAAGAGCTCTCAACCTGTCATTTGCAGTGACATTCTGTGGGTCTTTATCCAAAACCCTGCGATAAAGTTCAATTGCTTTGTCTTTATATTCTGGATGTTGCTCCATATTCTTTATATACAAAACCCCAAGTCGGTCTATGTAGTAAAACTCCGTATGCTCAAAATCAAGTTCAATACCTTTCTCATACGCAGCGATTGCTTCCGTATCTCTGCCCGTGTAATAATTTTCAAGGACATATCCCTTGCGAAGATAATACTCCGACGCATTTTCAGGATGATACTTTATCGCATTGTCATAAATTATCAAAAGCGTGTCCGCATAAGCTGTCTTTTTATCTTGAGGAGCTTCTTCGTAATACTTCAAATAAATTTTTTCCATCGCTTTATAAAGCGTCTTAAATCTTGTCGGCTGCATCTTCATTACAAGCCATCCATACGGAACTGCACTGTTGTAATCTCCAGTTCTGAAATACTCATAAAACAAAGACCAGTTTTTCAAAACTTCAATTGAATCCTGCTGTGTCCCCTGCGAAAAAACTAAACCTGAAATAAAAAATAAAGCCAAAATTACTTTTTTCATTTTTAATCCTCAAGCTTTTGTTTTACAAACCAAATTTCTCCTGTGTTGACACCAAGTGAAATTCTCAAAATTCTGTCTCTCACAATTTCAACATCACCTCTCAAACCATATTCAATTGCTAAATTTAACCTCGTATCAAAACTTACAGGAAAACCAAATCCAACAGCAAAGAACAATTCATTTATCTGTTTGTTTTCTACTTTAAAATATGTTTTGTTGTAAAAAATTCCAAACCTGTAAGATGTTTTCTGGAAAAATCCAGCAACTATTTCTCTTGAAGGCAAAATTTCAACCCCAGCACCCACTCTTACTGCATCCGTTATCTCACTCGGATGTTCCCCATTTATCTTGAACTTGCTCCAATTTTGATAATAAACATCGCCTGAAAATTGAATTCTATCCGTTACAAAATAACTCAAACCAAATCCAGCCCTATATGGAAGATATGCGTCAAAATTGTTCATCTCTGAAACAAGCGACTGCGTCAAAATTGGTTGTGTGTATTCAATTGTTGAAACTCCTTTTAACTTAACAGGCGATGAGAAAACGAAACCAAGCGTCAAAGAATTTTTCCTTACACCGAGACCATAAGCAATCCCGATCGTAAAACCAAATCCGCCGTAGTTTCTCTCTCTTTTTACGCTTGATATAAAAAATTCCGAAGCTCCAAAATCTGTGCTCCACGAATTAGTTATCGTCCCGAAATAATACTCACCTCTTATTCCAACGCTCAATTTGTTAAATGGTCTGAAAGAAAATCCAAAAACAAAATTTGAAATTCCGCCATTGCCCTTGTATGACTGCGAAAAATACCTATTTTCAACGACAGAATCTTTCTTAACATCGTAATTAACTCTGCTAAATGGGATTAAACCAGTTGCAAATGTCAAACCATATTTTTTCCACATCGGCATTGCAAACATAACGCCGTCAAAATTTCCGCTCGTCAAAAAAGTATTTTTAAATTTATCCTGCGTTGATGTCCCCTCGTAAAGATAACCTCCTGAAATTCTGACTCTTGCAAGTTCGCTCCATAAAGCCGGATTGTATCTATTGATGTATATCGGATCAAACAAGGCAATTCCAATTCCACCAAGTCCGGCTGTTTTATCAACATTTGAAAATTTTATCACCCCAAGCCCAAACCTTGAATAAATTGAACCACTGGAATAAGAAAAAGCAAAACAAAAAATCAAAAGTGTTAATACTTTTAACGCTCTCATTTCTTTTAAATTCCCGGTTTTGTTGTGTAGTAAATTTTCAATTTCGGTCGCCTGTCTTTGAAGTAAAACACATAACGGTCAAAATTATCCTGCTCATTATAACATCTCAAAAGAATCCCTTTATTCCCTTCACCATTTACCCAGCGTTGAACTGGCGTTGTAACTGGGATTATATATTCAAGCGTGTCAAGCGGATTTCTCAAACCGAGATAATTTCCTTCCAAACCACCCAAAGATTTTTTCAAAAGTTCTGAATCTGTTATGAAACTTCCAATCAATGAATCAACCCCTGCCGTCCCATATTTTACTTTCTCTTTCAAATAAAGTGAAATCTCCGCACGATTTACAATTATATTTTTTGGAACTTTTGAGACATCAAATTTCAAAATGCTTCTCAACCCAACACCAGATTGAAGAACGATATAATTTGTATCAACTTCACCTGTTGCTTTTGCGATGTATCCATCGCTTCCATAGAAAAATCTAACTGTGTCAATGCGTCCATCATTTTTTTGAACTTCAACTTCAAGCGCAGGTGTATAAAGCATTTCATCAAGCGAATTAAAAGCCCAGATTACGCCGTAGTTTTGCGGTTTAAGATAAAGCCCGTAATTTTTCCCCAAAAGCCACTCTCTCACAACTGATGTATCAATCTGAAAATAATTAACAGAATCAGGAACATTGTTAAATTCACCAATAACCCTTGAATCATAAAGCGTATCGTAATAATTTGACAAAACTTTATGCGCTGTAAAATGAGCAGGGATTGTGCTATCGCCGATGAAAGACCCAGATTTAAACAACCTCACCCTTGCCCAGTTCAACTTAACATCTCTCAATGTATCAGGAATGTCAAAACGAATTAAAACAGCACAAGATATATTTTCGTAATTCCCGATGAACAAAATGTTTGATGATGAATTTGAGATGAAGTTTTGAATGTTTTCAGCATAAACTTCAACAGAGTCCTCATAAACTTTGACATTGAAAATTTCATTTTCAGGCAGAAGTCCGAAACCAACATCGTTTGGCTCTTTACTGCAACCGTTTAAAAAAATTAACAGCAATGTAAAAGTTAAAACAAAGAAAAATTTCAAATTTAATCCAATTGATTTTCTCATTTTTCTTTTCTCTCCATTAAACATTTTTTTACGATTTCAATTGCTTCCTTCAAATTTTCTGCGACAAAATCTGGCTCAAAATTTTCATCCTTGCACTTTTTATATTCATCTCTTCCATAACCTGTTAAAACAAGTATCGTCGTTGCTCCTGCGGTTTTCCCCGCTTGAACATCAACGCAACGGTCTCCTATGACAAATGATTTTTTCAAATCAATGTTTTGTTCTCTTGAAGCACGCTGTAACATCCCATCTTTCGGCTTTCTGCATTCACATTCAACTTTATATTCGCCATTACCTTCAACTGGATGATGCGGGCAATAGTAGTAAGCGTCAATCTTTGCACCTTTTTGAGCAAGAAGTTCATCAAGTCGTTTATGAACCTTGTGAAGGTCATCTTCGGTAAAATAACCCCGTGCAATACCGCTTTGATTTGTGAAGACGATGACTTTCAAACCAAGTTCATTTGCTTCCTTTATCGCTTCAGCAGAACCGTCTATCAAAATCAATTGCTCTGGCTTTGACAGGAAATTTACATCTTCATTTATTGTCCCGTCTCTATCAAGAAATATAGCAACGGAACTTCCGCTCATTTGACTTTTGCAGTTCGTGTCTTTTTTTGTGGAGTAAGCAACTTTTCGTAAAGTTCAACATATTTTTTAGCGGATGCATTCCACGAAAAATCCTTCATCATTCCATTTTTCATCAACTTAATCCACGCTTTCTTATTCTTATACACGCTCAACGCTTTCTTAAGCGCTTTCAACAAATCCGTTCCTGAATACTTTTCAAATAAGAAACCCGTTCCTCTTCCCGTTTTCGGATTAAATTCCTCAACCGTATCAGCAAGCCCGCCCGTTTTTCTCACAACTGGAACTGTCCCATATCTCAAACTATACATTTGATTTAATCCACACGGTTCATATCTTGACGGCATGAGAAATATATCAGCACCTGCTTCAATCAAATGCGCAAGTTCCTCACTGAATCCAATATGAACACCGACTTTCTTCGGATATTTTTTCTTGACCCTTTCAAGCATCTCTTCATATCTTGGCTCGCCTGTGCCGAGAACAATGTATTGAATGTCAAGTTTCATCATCTCATCAATTATCTCCGCAATTAAATCAAATCCTTTTTGTTCCGCAAGCCGTGAAATTTGAGCCACAACAGGAATGTTCTCATCGTATGTCAAACCAAAGTATTTCAAAAGTGCCTTCTTATTCTCATACTTGCTTTCAATCGTCTGAATGTTATACGGAACAGGGATAAATTTATCATTTTCTGGACTCCATACGGAGTAATCAACTCCGTTTAAAATTCCATAAACATCTTTTTTTCTTTTCTTCAAAGTTGCCGAAAGACCCGCACCATATTCATCGCTTGTCATAATCTCTTTTGCATATGTCGGGCTAACTGTTGTTATCACATCCGCATATAAAATTCCTGCTTTTAAAAAGTTGAAATTTCCATTGTGAGAAATTTGCGAAAAAATTTCATCTGGCAATCCAGATTTTAAAAATGATTCTTTCGGAAATACCCCCTGATACCCAATGTTATGTATTGTCAAAACGGTTTTAATCCCGCTTAAAAATGGGTCATCTTTGTAAATAGTTTTAAGATAAACTGGAACTAAAGCAGTTTGCCAATCATTGCAATGAATTATGTCGGGACGCCAGCCGAGTTTTTTCAATGTCTCAATCACCCCTTTACAGAAAAAGATAAATCTTTCGTCGTTGTCTGGATAATCAGTTTTCGTTTTTGAATCAACATAAAGTCCATCCCGATTGTAATAGAAATCATTTTCAAGGAAATAAATTTGAACTTTTATTTTCTGCCCAACGATAAATGATGCTTTTGCACTCCCTTTTTGAAGTTTATCTCCAACGGGTATATCCATCTCACGCAGGCGAATTATCTCGTGAATTCCAAACTTACGCTCGCTTATGAAACCATATTTTGGCATCATAACTCTTATCTCATGTCCGAGTTCTTTTATCGCCTGTGGAAGTGCGAAAGATACATCTGCAAGCCCGCCTGTTTTTGCAAATGGAACAACCTCGCTGGAGAGGAAAAGGATATTAAGGGATTGAGCCATTAAATAAACTCCTCGTTGAATTTTTTAATTTTTCAACACAAAAGTTTTTATTTTGCTTTAAATTTAACGAAAAAAATGTTAATAAACAAAGACGCCCTACGATGGAAGCGAATTGAAAAACATAAATACATTCCTTAAATTATTCACAAGATTTAACAATTTTTCCCTTTGAAAATGAAACGAATAAGACAAATAGTCCTCACCGCACTTCTAATTTCGTTGGTTGTATCTGTGCTTGAAATCTCAAAATTTGCACCAGCAGAAAAACTTAATTCGCTTTTTTATCAGATAAAATTCAAAATCCGTGGTCAAAGCGAGGCTGATTCGTCAATCGTTTTCATTTACATTGACGACCCTGCCATATTCTCTCTTGGTGGTTACCCATTGAAACGAACTTATTACGCACTTTTAATTGACATACTCACGCAGTTAAATGTCAAAGCAATCGCTTTTGATATACTTTTAACCGAGAAAAATCTTGAATATCCAGAAAGAGATCATCTTCTTGTTGAGATCACGAAAAAATCTGGAAGAGTTTATTTCGGTGGGGCTTTTGCAAAAATTGAAAAAGAGATGATAAACACATCTTCAAATTTGCCCGATAGATTTTTAATTGCATTCGCAACGAACGAAACGAAAATTTTAAACGGCTCTGATTTTTCTGCACCCTTTGATGAACTTCTTGAAGCATGTGCTGGAATAGGACATTTAA
>Ga0105163_1001987_pt1 | contig 10139 bp, 11 predicted proteins | sample JNZ110809AmetaG_FD_81531 | JGI IMG/M metagenome (GOLD analysis project Ga0105163, IMG submission 81531) | Hot spring microbial communities from Jinze hot spring, China to study Microbial Dark Matter (Phase II) - JNZ 110809A | ecosystem: Environmental > Aquatic > Thermal springs > Hot (42-90C) >... | reverse complement strand
GGCGAAGAAGCGCTTGTCCTCATCGTTCCACCGTTGATAGCGATGAGCCAGATACGTCAACGGCCCAATCACCGTGCCTGGGGAACGTCCCAGGCCCATCAGGTGGTAAACCCCCATCGCTCATCTTCTCTGGCGTAGGATGTACCTTTCAAGATGTCGGCGCGCAGCTTCCAGTTCCCCTGATGTCCGAGCTGTTGTAACCACCTGCAAGCGAAACAGAATATCCGTGCCCAGAGGAACTCCTACGATCAGCTCGTTGGGAGGTTGAGCGTGCACTCCAGGTTGCCCGCGGCTCCACGGCATGCCGGTAACTCGAAGGATATAAGGCGCAAAGTTTATCATCCTGCGGGCAAAGTCATTCAACCGCTTGGCATAATGATGATCGGATGGAATATGAAGTTCTGGTTCTTCTTGACGTGCGGGAGGAAGCATCTCAATTTGTTCTAGAATCTCTAGAACTCGTTTGCCTAGCGCAGTGATTTCACCATCACGACTTAAGAGACCTGCGCTTTCCAGGAAATTTCTAATTTCCTTTGGTGGCAGATTTTGCCCGGCTAGCGCATCCAGAATGTCTGTGAGCATTGAGAAGATGGAGATAAATGGAAAATCAATTAATTTGGGACGATCAGATTCGGATACGTCCAGCCGAGGATGCAAACACTCAATCAGCATGTCTTCCCCTAAGTTTCGTAAATTGCTAATTTTTCCCTCCTCCTCCATCCAGATCGGGACCCAGATATAGAACAGCCGCTCGGCTCCGTAGAACTGCGTGGCCAAAGTCAATAATGCAGACATGGCCTTACGCCCGCCAGTGATCGAGACGAAAAGACGATGCTCACGATAGGCTTTGAGCTGAGTACAGACAGTCTGCATGAACTCTACTACAGCCTCGACGGAGTCTATGTCGCCATAGGATCCAACTGATACCGGCCTCACGTCAGAGATTCTACAGTGGGCCGGGAGGTGCAGTAGCAGCAGCTCCAGGCTTGCTTTTACATCCGGATCTTCAGTGTGAAGGAGAATCACCCCATCGGGCCGGACCCCTTGCTCTGTCAACAGGTCCACTGCCTCTGTGATCACAGCAGGCGATTCCCCCAATGTGGCAAGAAGAAATTTCCTGCTCATCTTGTGTCCTCCCCAATGTTCTGAACGAGTTGTGTGGACGTGATCACTTGAAGGCCTGGAGGCCGTCTTGTATCATTGAGCAGTTGCAACCAATTCTGATCTCTCGTAACAAGACAGACACTCTTTTTCATCCCGCATCCAAGAATTAAACTGTCGCTTAGAAGGTTTCTGCCCAGAATGGAACGATAATAGCGTGCGATTACGTTAAGAGCAAACCATTGCGCCTCTTCAGGAATTGGTATCACCCTAAGGCGATAAGCCCTCTGAAGCTGTTTGACTTTATCCAGGTCTGCCTGGATTTCTTTATCCCTTCTTGCAGGAGAATGTAGCTCCAACATAGAAATGATGGTTAACCATATCTCTCCTATCTGAGATGCGAAAGCAAAGGCATCCGCAGCTACATCATGCTCAGCACTGTGAGGGTTTAGATAATCAATGAGAACAGAGGTATCAAATACGAAAATCCGCTTATGCTTTTTCTGCCTCATTATCCCGCGGGCAAGCGCCGCCAATAGTTCTAATAGTGCAGTATTTTTTATTCTTCATGCCATGATCCTCGTAAGGTTTGGATAGCCAGGTGCCAGGATACATAACCCAAGACGAGTCGGCGGTCATCCGGGTTGAGTTTCTTGAGTTCAGCCATGTGTTTGTGGATAGCCTGCGCAATGAGCCGATTCGCTCGTTGGATTGCCGGTCGCATAGTGATGTCATTGGAAAGCCGTTCGGCGTGTCGAACGGCCCTTTCCAATTCATACCTGGAGGCGATCTGCAGCCAGCGCATCCATTCGTTGCGCGTGACTTCCGGCAGGGCATCGGCGATGCGTTTGGCCAGCACGATCTGCGCTTCCCGGCTCGCCATCAATACACCTCCTGCGGACAGAATTCCTCCATACGGGGGCTCGCTTCCCGCCGGAATCGTTCCCAGGCCTGCGGATCTAACAGGCTTTCATCGCTCAGCCATGCCAGAAGGTTCTCCGTGATCGGCGCCTGCCAGTCCCCCATCAGCGCGCTCAGGAACCCGGATCCGGGCTGGATCAGCCAGAGAGCACGGGGGATGAATCGCACGCTCCCCAGGCAGCGGGGTTTGGCCCCTCCCAGTTTGATGGGAAAGGCGTATACGATCTTTCCCGGATCCTGGGCGGACCGGTCCAGGCCCATGGCGTGAAGCAGGAGCCCCATCTCGGCGGGCGAGACGTTCTCGAAATGCAGCGCCGTGCGGAACCTGGTCCCCTTCGGGACCGCCTCCAGGAAGCGATGGTTCCGGGCGGGCTGCAGATCCAGCTTCCGGAACTTTTTGCTGTAGTAAAATTTGCGGCCCCGCGCCTGACGAGGAGGCCATAAGTCCGCGATCCTGATGATCTCGGGGCGAATCTCCCCCGCGGGCACCGCGTCAACAAAGTGCACCCGGCCCCGATATCCCGTTGTGCCGAACAAACGACAGGCCGGGCAGAGGCTATCCTCATCCCGGCAGGCCTGATGGGAGGAGCGCACTCTCTCACCACGGGCGTGAACTTTCACACACGAATTCGAGATGGCTTCCACCACGCTGCGAACAGCCCCTTTGATGCTGGTCCCCGGGATGATCAGCTGATCGCCCCGGCGGGCGAAGGCGTAGTAGGCCTGTTCGCGTCCGCCGATGGTCTGCAGCTCAAGCTGCCCGCTGCCTACATAGAGGTAATCCGAGCGCACCTCGATCTCCAGCTCCATACGCCCGCTGAGGTCGATGAACCGGAGGTGGGGTGTCGGTTCCTCCCGCTGGGGCGCCCCTTGCAGCGGGATCCAGAAAAAAGGCTTCGGCTTGGGATTCTGAGGACCTGGCATGGTTTAGCGCTCCTTTCCCTTCAGCACGCGGGGGCTGATAAAGATAGGGGATCCGTCCCGATAGAAAGTCTGAGCCACCAGCCGGCCCTGGTGGTCGCCATGAGGATACTCATCGAAGTTCGGTCGGACCCGTGGCTCATGCAGGTTCTGAAGGTCGAATTCGTGAACAGCCGTGTGCCATTCCCCTGGCACCGGGGTTAGATTCCCTACGGGCTCGCTCATGAGCAACAGGGCCCGGAAGGTTTCATCCTCTCGCCACCAGCGCAGCTCGCCTTTGGGGCCGAAGGCTGCACCCTGATCTTTCCATTCCGATGGCATGCCCTGAGCGATCCGCATGCTCCCTTCGTCAGCAGCCCAGTGGAAAAGAGGCTGGCCCAGCGCTTCCAGGTATGCCCGGAAGGCCTCGGGTGTGCCCTGTAATGCGTAGACGTATCCCTTCTCCATCGCCCACCTCCTACGCGACGGCCGCGATGCGCTGGATCAGCTGGCGGGCGATCTGAGGCCAGTGTTCCTCCGAATAGACCCGGCGGAAGTAAAAGCCTATGTTCTCACTTCGACCTTCCGGCATGCCATTCACCTGATCGGGCGTTTCGAAGCCGTAGCGCTCGCGCTCCTTCTCATCAACAAATGTGCCCAATCCCCGCCAGACTGACGTCTGAGCTCCCGGAGCTGCCTCTTCCAGCACGGCTTCAACAACGTGCACCTTCACCTCGCCAAAGCCCCGGTTCTTGCCGAAGCCCACCTTGACCAGGCCCTGGTTCATGCTCTCCAGCGCCAGCGCCAGGAGGCCAGCCTGCCACAGCTCGAAGTTCTCCAGGATCAGATGGCCCTCGAAGGTTCCTGAGATGACGATCTCCATCTCAAAAGGGCCATGGGCGACCGCATGGCTCAGGCGGGAGATTGCGACCCCATAACGGGTCTCGGTTCGCACCTCGTTGATGGGGAGGAGATCGGTAAAAGCTGCCCGACCCTTCAGGCGGGTGTGGCCGAAGACCCGACAGGCGCCGCAGGATTTTTTGTAAACTGTGGCGCTGTCCTCTTCTTCCTGTAGCCTTTTAGCGCAACTTTTGGCTTCGTCAGGAAAGGTCGGGCAGGCCCATCGCCAGGATGCGGTGTCATTGATGGTCCGAAGCATCTTTTCCACGAATCCTCGTATCACCCCCTTCAGCGAGGAGCCCGGGATGTAAACGGTCTCCCCCTTTTCAGGGTGGAACGTGCGGACAAATTGCATATCCGGCAGGGTGGGGTTCGCGGAAACGCCCCCTGCCTTGATCAGCAACGGGCCTCGAGGGCTGAGGTGTAAGGTTAGGCGCAGGGCGTTATAGCGGGTCTTATGCATGGCCGACCTCCTGCAACTTGGCGGCGAAGGCGCTCATAAATGGACTCCAATCCGAGGAGGCGGGGATCTCCCGTGTTCGGAGATAGCTCATCAGGTTCGATGGATCCACGCGCCGGTATGTGAGGTCCCTCAGCACACCCCAGCCGGGGCCGCGCGTGGATTTGCCGCCGATAGCAATGCCGCCATCAGACCACATCTCCAGGACCGTGAGGAGAAGGCCGATCTCCCAATCCTCCAGGTTTTCGCCCAGGATCTCGATATCGAATTGCGCACCGGGGACCACCGTCTCGAAGTCGTATTTGATGCCTGTTCGGGCCGCGCCCAGATCCCGGTCGATACCCACGCCATCCCGAATCTGATACAGCACAGGCAGATCCTCGGCATTCTTGAGATAGGCGTCCTTGAAAGCGACCCGGCTGGCGAACCATGGGGAGCCGAACAGGCGACAGGCTGTGCAGCTATGATGGAAGGCCGCCTCGGCGAACAGCTCATCCGCTGATCGCTGGCTGGTCTTTGCTTTTTCTTCCGCCTGCCTCATCAGCTCTTCTTTGGAACTCCTGGCGTTCTGCTTCTTATCCCGTTGCGCGGCAGGCAGACAAGGATCCCCGAGCGGGTCACAGGCCCAGAGCTCCGGCCGGCGATTCAGCGTGCGCAGGAGGCGCTCGGTCTGAAAGCGAAGGACGCCCTTCAGGGATGAGCCCGGTATAAAGGGATGCCCCCGGGCGTCTTTGATCACCGGCATATCCGTGCCGGTGGGCTCCAGGGAGAGGCGGCTGCCCACTGCCAGGGCGGTCTTCATCTCCAGCGTGGCATGGATCCAGATGCGGTTCTGAAATGTAGTGAAGGGCCCCATCATCGCCCTCCCGGCTGTTGGGATTCGCCCTTGGCATGCCACACGTGCCAGCGCACGGTGTAGCCCAGCACGCGGCGGACCAGTTCCAGGTGGACTTTCTTGACCACCTCATCCGGCTGGCTGTTCAAGGCGCGCTGCGCAATACCACGGGCCATTGTTTGCAAGTCACCCAGGATTTCGATGGCTTGCTGGGCCCAGGCTGTAGGGATTTCTCCGCGAGCCGCTTGATAGCGGATGAACAGCTCCACCTCTGCCCACGAAGTGCTCTGTTCCGCCATTTCTTGAATATTACGCAGCTGTCGTTCCTTGTTCTTCTTCTCACTTAGACGCTCTTTTTCTTCAAACGCCGCCTTCATCCGTATGGCCAGTTCTTCCGCTTTTTTCACCATGTCCTCTTCGCGGGCCTCCAATTCGCGCCACAGGCGGGCGTTTTTCTTAGGGTCGTCCGGGATAATGGCTTTCATTTCTCCTCCACCTCCAGATGGAATGGGTGGCAGACCAGGCATTCCCCGAAACCCTCTGCCCGACGCCGGCCCAGGCCCTCTCGTTCCAGGGCCTCCAGATGTGGGAGGATTTCCTCGAGGTCTCCTTTCCAGTGAAAGGCATACACGCTGCCTATGCGGGCGGCGAGGTGCGTGGGCTTGGGAAGCCCCCAGGTCATCGACCAGCCGCTGGCCATATCGGGCCGGGTCAGCCACAGGAGCGGCCGCAGGATCTTTCCGCCCAGATTCAGAACGGGCCTCAGAGACGGCAGTCCATGCTCATCCTGAAGGATGGCCGGGGCCAGCAGATCTACCGTGAAATACACCCCATCCGGCGGCCGCCGAGGGATCTCGCCAGCGTTGACGGCCAGAGCCTGCAAGTCCTGCCAGAGGTCTTTCAAGAGCTGGTTGAAGCGCTCAACCCGGTCCTTTAGATCCGGCAGGTCAGCCTCCATCTCTTCCACCTTTACGCGACCATAGCCCCGCGTCCGGAGAGCCCCCAGCGCGGAGAGGCCGTTGTTGAGGACCTCTTTCATGCTGTTCCAGGCCTCGTCTCCGTCGTCCTGTGGAAACACGCGGCCTGCAAAAACGACGCCGACGGGTTGTTCGCTTCCTTCCGGATGGGCCGTGAAAGGACTCAACGCTGATGCAGTGTAGAGCATGCTCTCGACAGCCGCCCGGCGATGGCGGCTGATGGCCACTTTGGTCTGGGCATGGAAGCGCGGTCGGAAAATGACGTAGGCTTCCTGGCCATGATGTCGGTGAACGCTGTAGTAACCGCTTGCGGGCTCCATTCGGTCCTCGCATTCCCGACAGGTTAGGGCGAAGGGAACCGGGAAGCGAGCTCCATGCGTTCGGAGCAGGCGATAGGCCAGCTGGGGCAGGAGAGTGTCCACCACCCCATGCCCCCGATGCCCCGGATAGGGTTCGGTTCGGAAGCCGCCTGTGCGCTTGCAGGTCATGGCGCTCAAAGGTAGGGGTAGCACATAACGAAGCTCCCGCCACTCCGGGGCCGGGAAGAAGTTGCCGACCCGAAGCCGGGCGATGGTCTGGAGAATCTCATCCGCGCTCTTTCCCTCCAGCGCCAGGCCACTGGCCCACGCGCCCCGCACCACCCGGCCAGGGATGTAGAGCTGGGTGGTGAGGAACTGGGAATCCCCCCGCACATCGCCCAGAAGGAGTGGCTCTTGTGGTTTAATGATCGCCCACACGGTTCCCTCCCTGCCACTGCAGCCAGATGTCCTGCAGGTCTTTCGGGGGAACTTCCTGGCCATCAATGGCGGCCCGGACCTGAATGGCTTTCAGCCATCCCAGGCCGCGGCTTTTCGCCCCGCCGATGGCTACGCCCCACGCGGCGGCGAGGGCGATTAGGGCCGCGGCCTCCCGGGCCTGATCAGCATCCGGGAAATAACCGGTGGCCGAAGCCTGCCACTGGATCGGTTGGGGCATGGTGGTTTCAATGAAGAAGAGCCGTTGCGCATAGGTTGCCCTTCGATGGCGACTGATGGACACGCCGCTGCGCACATCGGTGCGCTCACGTTCCTCAACGTCCTTTCCACCTGGTCGACCATCTTCAAAGCGCAGCGTGGAGGGCTGGCGGGGGTTCCCAAACACCCGGCAAATCCGGCATAGATTCTGACCTTTGCACATCTGCCCGGGCTCCGGGCCCACGCAAACCGATTGCCCCCAGCTTCGCAGGAGAAGCTCCGCTTTCTCCCGCAGGAAGCCCTTGATGGACGTGGCTGGAAGGACCAGACGCCCTCCGGCGTCCCTCGCCAGGACCTTATCAACTCCGAAGCGCCGGGCGTTTCCAGTGGTGTGGAAGGCGGTCTCCATCGTCAGACAGAGCATGATTTGCAACCGGACCATAGACCTTACTCCTCTTCCTCTACATCAGGGCGCATCGTATCGAGCTCCGCCAGCTCCAGGGCATCCAGGAGGGGTGTGCGCCAAAGAATCTCCCCTCCTTCCTCCACCTGATGCCAGATCGGCAGAGCGCCCGGAGCCCCGCGACTTCGGGCCTCCATTACGCTGGATAGCTTCGCCAGACACTCGCGCATTTCCTTTCCTGTTGCCCCTTCCCGGGCGACATCGTATTGAATGAAATTCAGGGAAACGAGCACGCCCTTTTGCAGCGCCTCGGCCCAGCGATGGCGGGTGGCTCGAGGCCATCGGCGCATCTCCCAGGCCACCTCCCTTAACGTCCGGGCCTCATCCAGGGTGTAGGGTCGGGCGGTCAGGTAAAGATCCCGGCCGATGCGATAGAACCCCCTCAGGGGCTCCACCTTTTCGCTGGCAACCGGAGAGGTCAGCCACAGGAAGGTCACAGCACTTTGGCGGTCCTTCGGGTTCTCCTTGGCCCGCTTTTTGGCCTCTTTCAAAAGGTCGGCTGCCAGCCGCTCCAGATAACGGACCGGATATTTCACGTCGGCGATAGCAATACCGCAGGAGGCAGTGATGCGGTCCCTTGTCTCAGTGGAACTCCAGACCGATTCCAGGCGGCTGTTCACCTCGGCTTCAAAATATTCCAGGAACCGAACAGCCGCCTCCCAGGCGTATCCGGCCTGGAGGAGCACCACAACATCGTCGCCGCCGATGTTGATGATCTCGAAAGGCCATGGACGATCCTTTCGTTGCAATTCCTGTTCGCACGTTTCCCATAGCGCTCGATAGAGAGCCTCCCGGGTGCCCCCCGTGAGGGCGTCCGAGATCGCTTTATAGTGGTTAGGCTGATCAATCCGCCGGAACAGCTTGCCGATATCGTTTCCATCGGCATACAGAAAGGCCAGATATTTACGGGAGACCGGTTGGAGCATGGTGTCCAGGTCTTTTGGCTGATCCGCCTGGATCGCTTCGCCATATCGTTCCCAGAACTCCCGATTGAAGCGCCCCCGGATTTCCGTTTCTCCCTCCCGCTTTCGTCCTTTCTCGTACCGTAGTTTGCACACGACGCATACAGATTTCCCGCCTACCTGTTCCTGATCCTGGGCCATCCGCCGGCCGCAGCGCTCGCAGCGGCGGCCGAAGGGAAGGGCTTCATAAAACGGTGCAGCGGTACGGGCGGTTTTCGCTTCCTGCATCTGGCTTTGTAGAAAGGCCAGCCGGTGGGCGAACCCGCCATCTAAGGGAACATCCTTTGTTGCCTGCCACAGGCGATCAGCCCATCCCCTCAGATTAGGCTGAGGCGATGCAGCCGGCCAGGGCGGCGCATTCTGTTCGGCGACGATCGTCACGGTGGCGACGAGGGTTTTCTCGCGGTAAATGCCCTCGATCTCTTTCCGGATCTCCTCCGCCCGATGGGCCGGAACCTCCAGCAGGAAGCTGCCGCCCGCGCAGTAGATCACAGCGTTTCCGAACCGCCTGCGGATCTCCTCTTCACATTCCTGGAGCAGCTCGCTTCCCCCACGGATTTGAGGCAGGGAGGAGGTTTCGAACACGAAGTCCTTGATTGCGTCCACGTCTCCGGCCAGGTAGACCGTGTTCCGTTCCATGCTGGGTGCCTCAACAAGAGCTCAATGGATGGGGGATCCGGCGATGGATGGTTCTGCCTTCCTCTCTGGAGCCCTGAAATTCGGTTGCGGGATGTGTCTTTGAGATTTCCTTAACCTGCGACCGCTGCGGCGACGACGGATCGGCCTTCCGGGCGGGCTTCCGCATGACCTCCACCATCCCGAACCCGCTGGCGGTGTGTTCGCCGAAGCCGGCTTCGTAGCCCAGGCGGATGAGCTCGGGATCCCCGGATACGGTGAACGAGAGCAGCCACCCCCGGATGTCCGTGTTATGGACGCGAACGAGTTTGGAACGATACGGGGGGTGCGGATGGATCTCGATCTCCCCCTCCATCTCCCGTCCGTAGAAGGCGGCCGCCTTCCGTCGCAGGTTCTCCGTTAGCGCCCGGGCGAAGGCCGGCTCCTCCGGCGAGAGATAGCGCTTCATCAACTTGCCGTCCGCCCGCCGTTCCCCCGTGGAGATGGTGATGGGCGAGAGGGTGGTGAAGGTCACGGCCTCGCCGAGAGCCGGCACCGGCTCCACTTCGATCCGCTCCACCATCACCGGATGGGGTCCTAACCGAACCTCCGGCTCCAGCAGCAGCCCCAGGGCCAGCGCCTCCACAACGGCCGGAATCGGCGAGGAAACCCACCAGGTGGCTGTCTCTTCCGCCCACAGCCCCAACCGGTCCGGCCGCAGGCCGTGGAGCCAGGAGTAAGTCAGGGGCTTATATCGCCGCCCCTCCGGATGGCTCCATCCCTCCTCGTGGAGTTGCTGGGCTACCCGCGGCAAACCCCGGGCCATCGCCGTGTAGGCCAGGCCCCGCAGCCACTCCGGATAGCCCCATGGGAGCAGAGCGGGTTTCGGAAATCGTAGAAGGATTTTCAGCCGCATCGCCCCTCCTGATCGTGAGGAACCTGGAGATTGCGTAAGGTGTGGACCTCCTCGTCATAGGGCTATTGCTTCATCCAGATTTGTTTTGAGGATATAAGAGGGTGTGGGCCAATGGCCCCACCCCAAAGAGATTTTG
>Ga0105163_1001984_pt1 | contig 10152 bp, 6 predicted proteins | sample JNZ110809AmetaG_FD_81531 | JGI IMG/M metagenome (GOLD analysis project Ga0105163, IMG submission 81531) | Hot spring microbial communities from Jinze hot spring, China to study Microbial Dark Matter (Phase II) - JNZ 110809A | ecosystem: Environmental > Aquatic > Thermal springs > Hot (42-90C) >... | reverse complement strand
TGTCTGGACCGTCTCCGGATCGCGGCCCCTCACATACCACCCTTTCCCTTCGCCTTCTGAGAGAAGCAACCATCCATCCTCGAAGCCCAGGCTCTCCAGGAGCCGCCCCAGGGCCTCCTCAGCCAGCCGAGGGACTTCCGGGATCAAACCAGGTAGGCCAATCATCGTGTGGAAAGCGGTCAACTCACGAGCCATCCGCTGGGAATGTTCCAGCAACCGGAAAATATACAGGGTGGAGGCGAGCAGCCCGCTTAAGGCCTCAATTAGACGCGCTTCCACCTCTGTCCTTTCGGAGATCGGCCGGCTTCGTCCAAGAATCGCCAGGCCCAGCGGGCGGCCAGCGAAGCGCAGAGGGATCACATCGGCGGAGGCAAACACGGAGGAAGGCAGCAGATCCTTTAAGGGACCTGGAAGACGCTCCCATGGGATCCCCTGAACGCCTTCCATCCCCATCAAAACCTGAAGGCTTCGCTGATCAGCAGGTGGAGTCCACTCTTCAGGCTTTAAACCAACCACCAGAGGCATTGAGAGGGAGGAACGAGCCTCTTCCGGGAGGAGAAGGACTCCAACCTCCGCGCGGGCCAGTTTCAGGAGGATGCGCAACGCCAGACCTAACCACTCCTCCACATCGGTGATTTGGGCCGCCTCACGGCCGGCCTCCCCAATCTGAGCGATCGCCTGTTGATGTCGGTTCAGCTCCGCAAGGGCCGATCGTAAGCGCTCGGCGGTCACCAGGGCCAGGGCGATTTGATTACCGATCAGGGTCAGCAGATCGCGCTCCATGGAGAAGGCCGGACGAGGCCATCGGTAACCGAAGGCCAGAAGGCCGACCGGGGTTCCATGATGGATCAGCGGGAGCACCACCAGCGTGCGAATGCCAGCCCATTCCACGATCTCCCGGGTGATGGGCGCCAGGATGGCTGTCCGGGTGTCCTCGATATACCAGGCATACCGATGGGCCTGGAAGGCTCTGTATGTCGGCTCATCGAGCTCCAGATGGCTGAACCGGGCCAGGAACCCCTCGTCCAGGCCAAAACTGATCAGCAGATCCATGCGCTGGCCCTGGACCTGATAGGCCACCCCCATATCCGCTTTCCATACTTCTATCAAGAGATGAAGAGCGCTGGATATCAGAGCTCGCGGATCGTGGAGGTGATGGCCGAGTTCGGCCAGCATCCCCAGGGTCTGGGAGAGCTCTCGCTGAAGCCGCTCCTCCGCGCTGGAAGCGATCTGACGGATCACGCCCCAGGAGGGACCGGGGGTGGCCAGCCAGCGGGCCTGGCCGCGCTCCCCCTGAGGTCCGAGGACGATCTCCCAGGCCGCCGGAAGGCCTTCATGGAAGAGCCGGCGCCACGCCTCTTCCATCACCCCTCGCTGAGCCAGGCTGATCCATTCCCAGAGCGGGCGTTCCAGGAAGCCTGCACGAGGAGTCTGCCAGAAAGAGGAGGCCGCAGCGTTCAGCCAGAGAACCCTTCCCTCCGGGTCCAGCACATAAAGAGGCTCCACCATGGCCTCCCATTGAGCCAGGCGCTCCATCGGAATCAGAGGATCCAGATAGAGTTGAAGGATATGCGAGGATCGCCCCGGCGCAGCGATAAAACGGCAGGGGAGAGCCTGAGGGGTCAACCAGAGATATCCGGTGGAATGTTCCCCCTTCTGGATCGCCTCTTTCAGGGCGGGCCAGGAAGGAGAGATTCTCGTGATGCATTCGGTAGCCCGGAGACGACCCCGACGCTCCAGCCATGACTCCAGGATAGCGGCGAGCCGCTCATCCGGGAGAAAGCGATCGCTCCGCAGATCCAGACGAGCCCTGAATGCATATGAAATCTTCTTTTGCCGACCCATCCCGATCTCCTCATCAAATCCTAAAGCTGGATCACATGTTCCAGTGGGAGAGTGAGGCATGGTTTGCCCCACCCCCTGAAAGCCCCAGGGGCGCAATGGGGCACTTTCGATTTCTCAACGGCGACGGCGTTCGGCCGTCGATGAGGAGGCAGGGATCGTTCCGGGCAGAGGAGGCGCCCCTGGCCGGCCATGGCAATGCTTATACTTCTTGCCGCTGCCGCATGGACATGGATCGTTCCGCCCGATGGAGCGAGACGCGGCCTCCGGCTGAACCCGCGCTCGGGATCCCGGGGCGCCCCGGCGTTCCCGGGCCAGGGCCTGGCCGGTGGGCACGATCAGGAAAAGACGCCGCACCGTTTCCGCCCGGATGTTGTTCAACAGATCCTGGAACATCTCAAAGGCCCGCCGTTTGTATTCGACCAGCGGATCCCGCTGGCCGAAGGCCTCCAGCCCGATCCCCTGCCGCAGGTTCTCAATGGCCGTGAGATAATCAACCCATAGTTGACCGATCAGGCTGAGCAACAGGTTACGGGCAGCGGTGGAGAAGGCCCGACGCCCGAAGAACCGGATGGCTTTCTCCTGAAGCTCCGGCTCCCAGCGCCCGAAGGGGATTTCCGCCACCGCCGCCCAGCGCTCCGCCCCCAGCCAGTTCATCAGGCTGAGGCGGGTCGCTTCCTCCAGATCAATGGGCCGCTGCTCTGTCATCGAGGTCCACACGGTGCGGCCGAGCTCTTCTTCGCGGGCCTCCAGCACCCCCCGGAGGTGTTCCAGGATCCGCACGCCGCGCTCAGATGCAGGGATCTCCTCCAGCAGCTGTCCCGCCAGATAAGAGAGCGGGAATACCACCTGCGCATAGGTCACCCGTTGATGGGTCCGTGCATCAAACGCGGTCTGCCGGGTAAACTGGGCTTCCCAGAGCACCTGCGCCAGCGTGGCCGGATCCCGCTGTCCGTTCAGGCGATCCGCCAGGATCCCCTCCACCTCCCGGAGATGGGCTTCCAGGCGGTTCTGGCTCTCCTGCAGGATCCCCTCACGGATGATTTCCGCCAGCTCTTCCCAGGGGACCTCCAGCAGGTCCGTCTCACGGAGGGTGAGCCCGACGCCAGCTCGCCGGGCCGCAGCGGTCAGGGCCTGCAGGCGCAGCGTGCGGTGCCCGGCCTCCCGCACCGCCTCCATCAGGCGTTCCCGCACCTCCTCCGGCGAGGTGGTCCGCAGGCCCTCCAGCCGGAGCTCCAGGCCGGTCAGCTCGCGCACCCGCTCCACGAGGCTGCGCAGGTTCAATCCCGGATGGCCCTCCGTGCCTTCCTGAAGCCAATCCTCGAAAGCCCGTTCCGCTGTATCCACCCAATCCGAGAGGGCCTCCCGGCTGCGCTCGGCCACCGCCTGGACGGCGCGGGCTGCCGCTTCCGCCCAGTGGGCGGCCGCTGCCTGGGCTGCCTCGTGAAGCAACGCCGCCACCCCCTGGAGGGAAGGCTCGCCGGACTCCAGACGCTCCAGGAACAGGGCCAGGCTGAAGGAAGGGAGGAACCGACCGTCGCTCAGCACCATGGGGGGCTGGACGCTGTCCAGCCATTCGATGACCTTCCATCCCTCGCCGGGCTTCATCTGCCGCAGCCGGCGTTCGACCTCCGCCTCCACCATCGCCCAGAGATCGTCATGGAGGTCATCCCGCAGAAGCAACCGGAGGCGCTGGCTGTAGATCAGCTCCCGCTGGCGATTGAGGACGTCGTCGTATTCCAGCAGGTGCTTGCGGATATCGAAGTTGTAACCCTCAACTCGCCGCTGGGCTTCCTCAATGGTTTTGTTCAACCATGGATGTTCCAGCGGCTCGTCATCATCTCCCCATACCCGCTCCATCCAGCCCCGCAGGCGATCCCCGGCGAACCGCCGGAGCAGATCATCCTCCAGGGAGAGATAGAAGCGGGAGGAGCCCGGATCCCCCTGGCGCCCGGAACGACCGCGCAACTGGTTGTCGATCCGTCGCGCCTCGTGGCGCTCGGTGCCAATCACATGGAGGCCTCCCAGGGCCTTCACCGTGCGCTCGCCCTCGATGTGCTCCAGGAAGCGCTGCACGGCCTCCCGATACAACCCATACTGGGAAGGATCCAGCCGGCGCAGCGCCCCGGCCCGTTCCTCAAACGTCATCTCATAGGGATCGAACCCGGCCCGACGCAGAACCCGGTTCACATCGCCCAGGACCTCCTCCGGCAACTCGCCGCCCAGTTTGATGTCCACGCCGCGTCCGGCCATATTGGTGGCAATGGTCACCGCCCCCACCCGGCCGGCCTGAGCGATAATGCGTGCCTCCCGGTCGTGGTGGCGCGCGTTCAGCACCTCATGGGGAATCCCGTGCTCCAGGACCCGCCGGAGTCGATCCGGATGCTCCACCTCCCACAAGGCCATCAGACGCTCCAGATTCGCCGGGGCGAGCGGATCGGGTTCCACCCCCAGGGCCCGAGCCCATGAGCGGAGCTTCCCCAGAGGGAGCTTCTCTGGAGGCTGGCCGAGCAGGCCGCGCTCCTCCTCCGACAGGGGAATATCCTCCCCCTCCGCCTCTCGACGCCGCAGTGCATCCTTCACCAGGTCCACCAGCGCCAGCCAGCGCAGGCCCTCCGCCTGCAGGCGTTTGCTCAGGTAATCCGAAGCTTCTACAGAGGTCGTCCCCACCAGCACCGGCCGTCCCGTCGTATGCATCCGGACGATCTCCCGCACGATGGCCCGGTGCTTGGCCTCTTTGGTCCGATAAATCACATCCGGATGATCGATGCGGATCATCGGACGGTGGGTCGGGATGACCACCACGTCCAGCCCATAGATCTTCTGGAACTCCTCGGCCTCCGTCGCCGCCGTGCCGGTCATCCCGGCCAGCTTTTCATACATGCGGAAGTAGTTCTGGATCGTGATGGTGGCGTAGGTGACGTTCTCCGGGCGGATGGGCACCCCCTCCTTGGCCTCGATCGCCTGATGAAGGCCATCGGACCAGCGACGGTCGGGCATCAGACGGCCGGTGAATTCATCGATGATCACCACCTGACGGCCCTGCACGATGTAGTCTCGATTGCGGTGATAGAGGAACTGAGCTTTGAGGGCCTGCTCCAGGTGATGGATCATCTTCATCTGCTCTGGGGTGAGCTCCTCGGGGCGCTCCGGATCGAAGAGCGGCTTGCCGATGAGCTGCTCGATCCGGTCGTAGCCGGAATCGGTGAGGTGGACCGTGCGGTGCTTCTCGTCGATCTCGTAATCCCCGGGCCGCAACTGCTTCACGATCTGGGCCCAGCGGATGTATTCCTCGGTCGCTTCCTCCGCCGGGCCGCTGATGATCAGCGGCGTCCGCGCCTCATCGATCAGGATGTTATCCACCTCGTCGACAATGGCGTAGCGATGCGGGCGCTCCAGCCGCTGGACCCGGGCCTCGAGGGTAAAGGCCATATTATCCCGGAGGTAATCGAAGCCGAACTCGTTGTTTGTCCCATAGGTGATATCCGCCAGGTAGGCTTCCTTGCGCGAGACCGGGCGCAGCTGGGCGAAGTCCTCCTTCCCCCCATCGTAATCCGGGTCATAGATGTAAGCGTTGCCTTCCCCGGCCTGTAGCAATCCCACCCGGAGGCCCAGCATGTGGTAAATCGGGCCCATCCAGCGGGTATCCCGCCGGGCCAGGTAATCGTTGACGGTCACCAGATGGGCTCCCAGCCCCAGCAAAGCGTTCAGATACAGTGGAAGGGTGGCGACCAGGGTTTTCCCCTCGCCGGTCTTCATCTCGGCGACCTTGCCGAAGTGAAGCGCGATGCCACCCAGCAGCTGCACGTCGTAATGGCGCAGCCCCAGGGTTCGCTTCGAAGCCTCCCGCACCGCAGCGAAGGCCTGGGGGAGGATTTCCTCCAGGACTGCTTCCTCCGCCTGGCGCAGCTCGGACAGGCGCTGCTTCACCTCGTATTCCAGCTGAGTGCGCCGGTCCGGATCGCGCTCCACCAGCCAGGCCAGATAAGCCCGGCGATAAGCCTCCCGATGGCCGGCGATCGCCTCCGCGATCTGCGCCCGGAACCGGTCGGTCATCGCCCGCAATTCGGCGTCCGTCAATGCCTCAAACTCCGGCTCCAGACGGTTAATGGCCTCTACCAGGGGAGCCCAGCGGCGCAACCAGCGATCCGATGGATCCCCCAGGATCTTTCCCAGGATCTGTTTCAGCATTGCCTCCCTCTCACCATAGGTGATGTCGCGTATGGGTGGGCCGGCCGCCCCACACACAGAAAGGGCCTCCGGGCAGAGCGAGTCGCTTGCGGCAACCTTACGGCCCACCAATCCAATGAAGCGAGTTCGCGCGCTTCAACCTAAGTTTAACTCAGAATACCCGACGTCGAGGAAAAGGGCCCCTGTCCCGCCGGATCGGGGCGGGGGACTTTCCCCACCTTCCATTCGGGCACGCCGCCTCCCATGTCACTCCCTCTCGCAACGCTTCGCAGGGCGAGAGGAAGAAACGCAAGAAAAACCCACCGTGAGGCAGGCCACTTCGCCCCCTGCCTCGCCACCTCAAACTTTATAGGACAGTTAAGGTCCGTCCAGGAGGAGTTTGGGGGCATTCCCCCTTTATCCTCCTCCCCGCGGCCTTTCGACCGCGGGGAGGAGGATAAAATTTTTGGGCTGGGACGGGCGTTGAGGGTGCCCGTCCCAGCCCAAAACCCCGTAGAGGAGATCAACTGCATAACTCCTATTAAGCCGATGGGGCCGCCAAAGGCAACCACCGGCTGGCTCCATATGATACCAGGCCTCAAACCTCCTTTGCCCTTCTCCGATCTTTTACACATCCCCCACAACCTGAAAGGCCGGCAAGAACGAGCTTCGGTAGCGAATTGATCTGCACCACACTTATAATGAATGAAAAGACGCACTCGACCTTTTTCCCATTTCGGGCGCCTTCGTCGCCCGAACTGGTCCAGGAACCGACGGAGGAGATCCCTCGCTCCATTTCACAAAGGCTAAGCGGGTAAGTCCCGCCTTGCGAATCCGTCTTCCGGGAAGCAGCGTGCTCGCACCGCATCGATCTCCCTATTTCCGGTTGGGGAGGAGCCTATGATCTTCGATCTGGTGCTGGTTTTCGGAGCGCTGATCAGCGGGTTTATGGGAGGACGCAGAGGGCTGATCAAACAGCTCCTGAGCCTGGCCTCTGTTTATCTCTCCCTGCTGCTCGCCATCGGTTTTCAGGACCTCCTGGTGGGGGCCTTCACCCGGGCTGTAGGGCTGATCACCGTCGAAACCTCTATCTTCTTCTTTGTTATGATTTTCCTGATCGCCTACATCGGCCTGGAGCTTTTGAATTTCGCCTTCTATCGGCAGACCCGCCTGGCGGCTCTGGGGTTGTTCGACTACATGCTGGGTGGACTCTCCGGGGTTCTCTGGTGGCTGGTCCTGGTGGGGGCCATCCTCACCCTGATCTTCTACAGTTTCACGGTCCCATGGACATGGCGGCTGGCTCCCATTGCGGCTGCGCTCCGCGCGGATTTCAACGCTTCCATGACGCTCCCCACGCTGGCGATGCTCTTTAAGAACTATGCCATCATCCCCATCCGGCTGTTGATGCATCCGCTCCCTCCGATCCTGACCGGGTGGCCCTGAAAGGAGGCGAAGGGGCAACAATTCAGCGATGGAAAGGGTTTGGCTCATGTCGGCCTTGAAGTGAAGCGAAACCTCCTTCCGGGCTTCTGGCTTCCGAACGCCCCGAGAAACCGGTCTCGATCTCCGGTCCATCATCCCGGGAATCCGAGGGGGAGCCCCTTCCCCTGGTCGAGGCGAAAAATTTTCGCCCGACCAGGGGAAGGATCGATGGCCTTCCCAAAATCGGTTTCGAGCCCGGGGCGATCCTTCCTGAAAGAGGAGGACGCCCCTTCACGGGAAAACCGATATAAGCCGGAGATTTTTAGGGGCCGAGCCACGCCCCAAAGGCGCGCGGCTCAGCCCCTAAAGCCCCCAGGCGAAAACCCGCGTGAGACGCTCATATGTTGAATCGTGAGGCGGACGGCGAGTCGTCCGCCTCACGACTATCATTTCCCGTTCTTTTCTTTCAGGAGGCGAACCACGCGATCCAGGACCACCTCGGCGACGGCGGCCTTGCTCATCAGGGGAAGCGGCTCCACGCGCCCCTGCGCGTCGATAAGGGTGACCCGATTCGTCTCCACCGCGAACCCCGCTCCCGGCTCGGTGACATCGTTGGCCACGATCAGATCGAGGCCCTTAGCCTGGAGCTTCGCCCGCGCCTTCTCCAGCAGATCGCCGGTCTCTGCCGCAAAGCCCACCACCACCTGAGGCTTCCCGCGTTCAGCCCGGCGCGCCGCCAGTCCTTCCAGGATGTCCACTGTGGAGACGAGCTCAAGGCTCAATCCAGCGCCTTTCTTGATCTTCAAGGGCTGCATCTGGGCCGGACGGTAATCCGCCACTGCCGCAGCCATCAACAGGACATCGGCTTCCGCGCATTCCCGCCACACCGCCTCGGCCATCTCCGCCGCGGTCCCCACATCGATACGGCGCGCGCCGACCGGGGTCTCCAGGGTCACGGGGCCAGCGATCAGCACCACCTCCGCCCCTCGATCCAGGGCTGCCTGAGCCAGCGCGAAACCCTGCTTCCCGGAGGAGCGGTTCCCGATAAATCGAACCGGATCGATGGGTTCGTAGGTGGGGCCGGCGGTCACTACCACCCGCTTGCCGGCGAGCGGCCCGTTTCGACCCAGGATCCGACGGATGTGCCCCAGCAGCTCCATGGGCTCGACCATCCGGCCCCAGCCTTCCTGTCCGGAAGCCATGCGGCCATAAGCCGGGCCGGCGATCTCCACGCCCCGGGCCCGCAGGCGCTCCACGTTCTCCTGGGTGGCCGGATGCGCCCACATCCCGACATCCATCGCCGGGGCGACCAGGATCGGCGCCCGGGTTGAGAGGCACAGCGCGCTGAGCAGATCATTTGCCAGGCCATGGGCCATCTTAGCGAGGAAATCGGCCGTCACTGGGGCAATGACCACCAGCTCAGCAGCCTCCCCCAGGGTCACATGGGGAAGCGCCGTCTCCGGAGTCGGGGCCCATAAATCCGTCCACACCGGTCGACCGGTCAGCGCCTGAAACGTGAGAGGGGTCACGAAGCGGGTGGCCGCTGCGGTCATCACCACATCCACCTGTGCCCCCGCCTGGGTCAACTTGCTGGCCAGATCGGCCACCTTATAGGCGGCGATCCCACCTGTAACCCCCAGGATGATCCGTCGATCCTTCAAAACCGGAATCGGCTCCATGCCTTCGCTCCCGAAATGACGGCTCGATTGTTGCGCGGCGCAGAGCATATACGGCTTCGTGCCTCTTAGGGGAAATCGGCCTCTCCTCCCCATTGCAGCAAGGCAAGGCGGAGAGGTCCATGGCGCAAAACGGCGGTCGCATCCCCCATGCCCTGGAGGCCGTCGGGAAAGCCGGTGTTGCATTTCCCCCTTATCTTTATCCTCGGGGCCGCCTGGGGGCGGAGAGAACGCCAGAGGCCGCATGAGCGGTCAAAGATATCCTGCATCGCCCCGAGCCTTAAGGAACCGACATTCCCCCGGGCTATTCCAGCAAGATACGATCCCCTTCCACACCGGTGACCACCGCCAGAGTCTCGATGGGCACTTCCACCCCCCGCAGCCGATCACGCCCACCCTCAAAACGCTTCTCGATCACGGCCCCGATTCCCACCACCTGGGCGCCGGCCGCCTGGGCCAGCCGGGCCAGGGCCAGGATCGTGGCCCCTGTCGCGAGGAAGTCATCCACGATCAGCACCCGATCCCCAGGCCGGAGGTAATCCGCGGCCACCAGCAATGTCACGTCGCCCCCCTTGGTGTGCGAAGGCGCAGTGGCGAAGAACACATCCTCTCCCATCGTCAGCGGCTTATGCTTGCGAGCGAAGACCAGGGGGACACCGAGGGCATACGCGGTCATCAACGCTGGCCCGATGCCGGAGATCTCCGCGGTCAGCACCTTGGTGGGGTTCAACGGGCGGAAACGTCGGGCGAGCTCCTGGCCGCAGGCAGCGATCAGTACCGGATCGATCTGATGATTCAGGAAGGCATCGACCTTAATGATGCCGTTCCCCAGATGACGACCATGGCGACGGATGGCCTCTTTCAGGGCTTCCATTCGATCCTCCCCATAACCTCGCGAGAGGTTCTTCCTCCACATCGGAGGTTTATTTTGAGCTGGGACGAGCGCCTTCGGCGCCCGTCCCAGCTCAGAACCTCGGGGGTAGATCAGCTACTTGGACTTTGGACAAACGGGCCGTCTGATTTCTCGTTCAGGCCCTTCCCT
>Ga0105163_1001983_pt1 | contig 10153 bp, 9 predicted proteins | sample JNZ110809AmetaG_FD_81531 | JGI IMG/M metagenome (GOLD analysis project Ga0105163, IMG submission 81531) | Hot spring microbial communities from Jinze hot spring, China to study Microbial Dark Matter (Phase II) - JNZ 110809A | ecosystem: Environmental > Aquatic > Thermal springs > Hot (42-90C) >... | reverse complement strand
GTGTGAAAATATGCAGAGAGAAAAAACTAAATCAGGGGTCATAGGAATAATAGGTCTACCCAATGTGGGGAAGTCAACTCTTCTCAATAATCTCCTTGGCACCAAGGTCTCAATTGTTAGCCCAAAGCCCCAAACTACTCGTTTCAATATAAGGGGTATTCTCACTAAAGAAAATTCACAAATTATCTTTGTGGACACTCCTGGAATCCACGAAGCCAAATCCCTTTTCAATCAACTTATGGTTAAACAGGCTATGCAAGCCTTAGAAGAGGTAGATGCGATCCTCTGGGTTATGGATGTGACCAACCGAGTTCCTGAAGAAGAAAAAATCTTAGAGATAATACGCAAAGTAGGGAAGCCAACCATTTTGGTTATGAACAAAATAGACCTAATTAAAGACAAAAAGGAACTTTTACCTCTTATAGATTATTTTTCAAAGCTTTACCCCTTTTCTGCTATTATTCCAGTCTCAGCGTTAAAACAGGATGGTCTGGAAAGGGTGATTGAGGAGATCATAAAGATCCTTCCTTACGGCCCCTTTTTTTATGATCCTGAATATGTGACTGATCTTCCCCTCAAACTCCTTATTGCCGAGATCATCCGTGAAAAAGTTTTCCTGAATACTTATCAGGAGATTCCCTATTCTACGGCGGTAAGAGTAGAGGCCATAGAGGAGGTTCCTGAAAAAAATCTTCTCCATATTCAAGCAACTATTTTTGTGGAAAGGCCCTCTCAAAAGGGCATCATTATTGGCAAGGGAGGGCGCATGCTTAAAAAAATTGGCACCCTTGCCCGAGAAGAGCTTGAGTTTTTGCTTAAAAGGCGTATTTATCTTGAGCTCTGGGTAAAGACCCTTGAAGGCTGGAGAGAAAGAGAAGTCCTTCTGCGCAGACTGGAGCTCCCTCTAATTTAATAGGTTATGCCCTATACCTTAGTAGACTTTGCCCATTTGAGAGATAAGTTCATAAATAGGACCAATCAAGGCTACAATGATTATAAAAAAGATAAGACCAGCAATCACTAAGATTACGGGTTCCAAAATTTTGGTGAGGGTAGTTAGTATATTTTGAACTTCTTCATAATAAAATTTGGAAAGTATCTTCATTTGCTCATCTAAGCGCCCTGTGCTCTCACCAACTGCAACCATCCTTATATCTATGGGCCTAAAAATAGGTTCTTTCTTAAGAGAGGCGGCAATGGTCTCTCCTGCTAAAATGTCATTTTCAATTCGTTGCACAATATTGATAAAATATCTTCTATAAAAAGCCTCCTTCATAAGCTTTAATAGTCTGAGTAAATCAATACCAGAGGAGAGAAGAAGAGAGAAGTGTTCAAAAAAGAATGCGAGAAAGTTTAAGCGCCTTACCCTTCCATAAAGTGGGAGACGCAGTAGAATTTTGTCTGCCAGAATTTCACTCCGTGGGTGTCTATAGAAAAAGTAGAAGGCTATAGGTAAAGCTATAAAAAGGAGCAGAATCCAAAGTTTATAATTGGTGAGGAAATCTACCACCTTGATTAAAATTATGGTAGGCAGAGGTAGCTTAACATCCATTTCTTTAAAGAGTATCAAAATTTTAGGTAACACATAAAAGAACCAAAAAGCTAAGGCTAACATCATTAGAGAAAATATAAAACTGGGATAAATCATGGCTCTTTTGGTTTGAGAAATAATTTCCTCAATTCTATATAGGTGTTGTGAGGCCTCTTCAAGGGTTTTGTCTAAAGTTCCTGACTCTTCGCCTATGGTTATCAGAGAGATCACTACCTTAGGAAAAATCTTTAATTGAGCCATAGCTGAGCTAAAGGTTTCCCCTCTTGAGAGAGCCACCTTTAGCTTATTTATATTAGCTTTGAAAAACTTATTTCTTGTCTCCTTTTCCAGGTCATCAAGGGCTGTTATAAGAGGTATTCCGCTCCTCATTAAGAAGGCAAGCTGATGAAGAAATTCAGCCAACTCAGTCCTCTTAATTTTACGTTTAAAGAGGGTGAAACTCGTGCTTTTTTTGATTTTGTAGTCAACTAAGGTGGAACCATCTCTCTGTAAACTATAAAAAAGTTCTTCAAGGCTCTGAAACTCCCCTTCACCTTTAACTAAGTTTCCCTCTCGAGTAAGGGCTGTATAGGAAAAATATGGCATCTCCACTAACCCACTACTCTCTTTATTTCCTCCAGGGTCGTGATCCCAGTTAAGACCTTCTTTTCCACCTTTTCCTTAAGTAACTTCATTCCCTTTTCCTTTGCTCGGGCATAGATTGTGGATAGAGGTGGATCTTCAGCTATCAGCTTTGCCATCTCATCATCCACATAAAAGATTTCGCAGATAACCGTTCGCCCCAGATAGCCTCTATTATTGCATTGATAACAGCCTTTTCCCTTAAAATAATTGGCCTCTCGAGGAAGTTTGTAATAATCTATCAACTCTTGCGGTGGAGAATAAGGCTCTTTACAGTAAGGGCAAATTTTTCTTATGAGTCTCTGAGCGATAATTCCCTTTAAAGAAGAGGCAAGGAGATCTGCCTTAATACCCATATCTTTAAGCCTTGAAAGAGAAGAAATGGCATCATTTGTATGTAAAGTTGAGAGAAAAAGATGTCCCGTCAAGGCAGCTCTTACAGCCATAGTTGCTGTTTCTTCATCCCTCACTTCACCTACAAGAATCACATCTGGGTCAAGCCTTAAAAAAGCACGAATAGCCCTGGCAAAGGTATAGCCAATCTCCTCATTAACTTGGGTCTGTCTGGCTAAAGGCAAATGATATTCTATGGGATCCTCAGCAGTAAGCACATTTTTTTCCAAAAGATTGAGTCTTCTTAAGGCTGCAAAAAGCGTAGTTGATTTTCCAGAACCCGTAGGTCCTGTAATCAAAAACATCCCGTAAGGCTGGGAAATAATTTCTGAAATCAATTTTATCTCCTCTTCATCAAAGCCAAGATATTCAAGATTTTGCACTTGAGCCCCCGTTGGCAGATATCTAATAACTACTGTCTCTCCATGAGCACAAGGAGCAGTGGCTATACGAAGATCATAGGTTGATTCAAGAAAGGTAAAGGTCATTCTTCCGTCTTGAGGCCTTCTTGTCTCAGCAATATCAAGCTGAGACCGGATTTTTATCACATTAATGAGTCTTCTGTAGAGTATGGCTGGAAAAACAATAGTAGGTTCCAGAAGACCATCTACTCTGTAGAAGACCTGTAAACTTCTTTGGGTAGGAATAAGATGCAAATCAGTTGCCCTCTTAGAGATGCCTAAGATGAGAAGTTTTTGTAAAAGCTCATCTATGTCGAATTCATAATTAGGGGTGGTTCTTAACCTATCTACGAGATTAGCCAACTCTGTTTCAATCGCATGCTCCTTAAAATAGTAGAATTTCTCTACCCCCTTGCTTAGGCTCTGGCTCCCTGAAATGAAAAATTGCACCTCTCTATTCACTAATCTTTGAACACTATTCAGCAGATGAAAATTAAATGGGTCTGAGACTGCAACCTTGAGAACACCCCCCTCCAAATCAAAGGGAAGCACAAGGTTATTTTTGGCAAAATTAAAAGGCAAGACATCAAGGGCTTGAGGGTTTGGTGAAAGAAGGTTCAAATCAATGAATGGGTAGTTAGATTGCTCGGCTAAGGCCTTAGCAATCTCAATGTCTGTAACCATCCCCACGCGAACAAGCACCTCACCCAGTCTCTCACCTGTAGCCTTCTGTTCAAGAAGAGCAAATCTCAGATATTCATCATTGATTAGACCCTTTTCTTTTAAGATCTCTCCAAGAGGCTTTCTTTGCATGCCACTTACCTGCAGATACTCCTAATGGCCTCAACTTGCTCACTAAGGTAATGGGGATAATCGCGATACCTTATTTTCTTGCAGACCTCTTCAACTCTGCCCTGCTTTAGAAGGGCTATAAAATAATTAACTTCATAAAGCGGATCTCTTTTCAGTTGAAAAGCCCTCTCAAAACAAATTTCCGCCTTCTTGTAATTCCCTTTAAGAATATACAAAGCCCCTAAATTATTTAATACGTTTGGGTCCTCTGTATGTTTAAGATATTCATTATAAAGCCTAATAGCCTCCTCATAGTTTCCTCGTTTTCTCTCTTCCTCTGCATTCAAAAGCAAGTTATAGGCTAATTCCCTCTGTCTTAGAGGTGGATCTCCAGATGGTGAAATTGTATGGAAAGGCTCACTCTCTCTTGGTTTAGGTATTTTCTTAGCAATATTATGAGTAGCTACCTTTTTGGCATTTTTTCTCGATAAGGCTGTTTGTTCCTTCATCTTTCCAACTTGTTCACTTCCCTCTATTGTCCTCTTAGCAACCAATTTCTGCTGTTTCAAAGGCTTAGGTGAGAATTCTTTACTTATTTCCACCTTAGTCCTTTCTCTCTTTTTACCTACTTCTTGACTTTGGTTATTTAAAGATGTGACCTTATTCTCTAGGTCTGCCTGCCATGTCATGTTAGGAGACTTCTCTGTAACATTCCTGTACTGCTTAGCTGCTTGTGGAGGACCTAATTTTGGAGATTCAATCAATCTTTCTTGAGGGGCCTGTCTCTCTTGAATAAGTCCTATCTTTTTTAGGATAAGCATGGGAAGATAATATCCCACAAAAAAAAAAGCTATAAAAAGGCTGATAAGCAGAATAAAAGTTAACCTGGAAATAGATTTCTTCTGATCTCTTCCTTTGAGTTTAGGGCGTTTATCAAATTTACTCTCCTTAAGTTCCTTTAAAAAATCCGCTAATTTGCTCATCTGATTAGCTCACCAGCAATCTTATAAGGATAACCAGCTCTACTTTCCTTTCCTCCCTGGTAGTGTTCTTAAATAACTCCGATAAAACTGGGACACCCAATTTCTGCTCAGTCCCCTTCATTTTATCAAGTATTAGACCTCCAATAACAATTAAATCATTTGGTTTGGCTTTAACTATGGAGGTCATCTCTCTGAGATTTATGGTAGGAAGTGTTATAACTACATCTTCAAATTTTACATCTCTTAAACCTACAAGGTCACTTTTGATAGGAACTATGTGAAGAAAAACTTCATCATCTTCCGAAATAAATGGCGTGATACCAAGTAGAATTCCCTCAAAAACAGCGGAGGGCTTAGGTTCATATTTATTCTTTTGTGTAGAATTATCATACGTTACCGTAACTTTCGCTATATACCCATAGGATGTTCCTACACTTATTAAAGCAGGTTGCGAGTGTAATACCCTAATCTTAGGATTAGAAATCACTTTTAAGTCACCGTATTCTCTAAGCAGATTTAGAAGTAAGCTAATATTAGGCTGGCCTGAAATAGTTAGAGCAAAGGAAGGTTGGTCTTTCCTCGATGTAGTAAAACTGAAATCCAAAGTACTTAAATCAATCCTATTTTGACCAAGGAGAAGGTTACTTATTTGAAACCAGTCTACGCCGAGATTGTGCCCCTTACTAAGCTCAATTTCAATGATCTGAGCATCAAGAATGATTTGCTTTTTATATTTTGCCCTAATCTCTTGGACCAGTTTTTCTACACTTCTGACTCTACTCGGTCTATCCTTCACATATAAAGTACCTGTTAATCGGTTCAAACTAAATTTACCCTTCTCACTGAGAATATTAACTATCTCGGTCTCTAAATACCGATATATATCTAAAGATTCCCTCGTTATGTCAGCATTAATGGAGAATTCCCCTTTAATAGGGGAGGAGACTCTATCAGTTTGTTCAGTCTGCCCAGTCTGGCCTATATTCCCAAGCACATCCCCTCCCATGGTAGATTTACCCTCTTTAACTACAGGAATAAACCCTAAGGACAAAATCTTCTCCTCAATAGGAAGAATCTTTAGAACTCCGCCCTCTATTTTATAATGCACATCTAAGATCTCACAGACCCTCAGTAATATCTCTTCTAAGGGCTTGCTCTTCATCGTAAGGGTAATTCTCTCACGTTCTGCTGTTATTTCCTTTTTAAGCTCGGGATCCATCACCAAACTCAAACCAGACTCGTAAGCCAAAAAGAAAAAAACATTCTCATAATGCTCCTGATAAAAACTCACAGTAACAATCTTTTTTAATGGCGAAATATCCTTAAATAAGGGCTTTAGCTCTTTCTTCTCAAGATCCTTATCTACCTTAGTAGTTGGGGCTGTAGCATTGTCCAAAACCTGCCTATATTCTTCATAGAGCTTAGTAATCTCAGGAGAAGGAACCTTTTCACCACAACCTGTAAATAGACTACTCAGAAAAGTTATAAGTAGCCCCAACTTCCAACCAAACCCTGCCTTTCCCAGGCACTTCAAGCTCCACATAATAGTCTCCTATCTTTTTTATTTTAATATTGCCAATCCTATCCCCCTCTTTATAAAGCTTTTGATTAATTATACAACTCTTGCGGTCCAAATGAAGTATTGAGGTTAGCGTAAGAGTAATAACCTCCCTGGGAGCACTCTGAGGTGAACCCTGTGGGGGTGGGGTGTAAAAAGGATTGGATAAATAAGCAAGCTCATCCAATTCAGGTTCAGGGTCTTTCCGCTCCTCCAGTACCTTTATAACCTCCAAGATCTTTCTATAATTTTCTGGTAGTGACACACCACTATGACTATACATCACGGGCTGCTTTAAAAGGGTATATAATATAATTACAAAAAGTAAAATCACTGGTCCCCAAAAAATAATATAAACCTGTCCTTTTAAATCAAGTCTTATTTTCATTTAAAAATCCAGATCTCTCCTATTATCTGTAAACGTGGGTCAACCTCTTTTTCCTTCTCTTGCTTATAGACCATCTCCTTAATTACCAAATAAGTATCATCACTACTTGAAAGCGCCTTAATTTCTCTTACGCCCTTTCCAATGTCCCTAAGATCTACCATCAAATTCACATCAGCAGTAACTTTGGTAAAATCCCTTTGCCAATCAATTGAGACTAATCTCTCTTTCACCTTCACTACCTTAGCTTGCAAGGCAAAATAATCACTTTCCACATTCTTCCTAATCTCTCTTATAACAAAAAATTTCTTTACCTCACGCACCACAAAAGCAATACCTATAAAAAACATTATAAGGGCACTAAGCCAGATAATAAACTCTTTCCTGTATTCCTTCTTAATGGTATCTCTCATAGCTGAGATAGGTATCATACATGTGCCTCAGCTAAAAAGTCCCTTTTACCCAAAAATTTATTTTACCTTTAACATAATCAAAGTCAAATTTTGTGTCAAATTTTCTCAAAAAAGTGCTTAAATTTTTGTTTAATTCCTGAGCAAAGCTATTTATTTCCTGTGGAGATGCCTTTTTTTCACCCTCCACTACAAATGAGTAATCAAACCCTAGCAAAGACTGTGTAGTAGAACCTGGTTGAGGTGTAGAATTTGGTTGTGCCGCATATGGTGCAACTTGAGGAGAAGGTGGCCCACTTTGTCTCTTAATCTCAAGAAGTGTTATTTTTGTTCCGTTAAAGGCCCTTATGATGGAAATTAGCAACTCATCTGGCTTTGGTGCACTCTTTAACTTTTTCCTCTCCTCAAGATAATTTAAAAAGGCAGCTATTTTAGCCTCTGGATAATCATGAAGCAACTTTTGTAAACTCTCTTGTAATAAGCCCTCCTTATGTTGAATCTCCTTGATAAGATTGTGATTAACATAGCGTAAGGTTAAACCAACCATTAAAAAAAACACTGCCAAGCCTAAGAGAATGTATGAAGCCTTTTTATTGAATTCCATTACCCCCTTGATTATGCGCTCTTCCTCAGGTAAAAAATCAAAGGCCCCATCAACTTTTAAAATACCCCATAACTCAGGATTACTCTCACCAAAGAGCTCTAATGTTAAACCTAATTTCTCTAAGCCCTCCTTAATTTCAGATGATGTAGTATAAAAAGCTTTTATATCCTCTTGAAAATCCCTAAGTAATATATTTTTTATAAAACTAAGGCGCCTTCCAACTTCCTCAAAATTAGGCCCTATAAGTTCATCTACAGGCATAAATTCTATTAATAAAGGAAGACCTTGCTTTGTTGCCAACAACCAAATCCCTTCTCGCTCCCTGTGTAAAATAAAAGAAGTCTGCTCAAGGCCCGAAAAATTAGCGGCAAGTGCAAGAGGTAAGAAAACCATCCTTTCAAGCTTGCACCGCAATGTCTCCCTGAATAGATTGCTATAATAATTTAATTCATCACTATCAAGGGCAAGATAGGCAATCTTTAAATGTTCTCCCTTCCTCTCCAAGACCTTCCAGCAAAAATCAAAGGGCTTAGAAAAATAGCCAAGTGTATTAACCCTTTCCGTAAGTCTAAGTTTAAGGACCTTTGGGTTAAGAATTGGCAAATTCAAAGAATAGATTTCATAGAAAAAGGTTCGTGGCTTTAGCAGAAGATAGATCTTTGAAGACTTTAACTCCTCTGTTGTAAGCGCTGCATGATAACTAACCTCCTTTGCCTTTCCAGGTTTTCCCTCAAAACTTATTCCCTCAAAAAGGTCCTTTCCTACAGGTTTAATGAGGAAGGATTTCATTTAGATTAAACCAGTTCGTCCCTTAGGGTCCTCAAGGCCTCTTTGATTATATCTTTCTTAATGTGGGTTTGTTTTTTCACATAACCTACAAGCAAAGCCCTATCCATAATTTTGTTTAATACCCTTGGGATACCACGGCTTGCTTTATATAAAGGTTTTTCAATCTTTTTATCAAGTAATATCTCTGTCTTCTCCGAAACCTCCTTAATCCTAAACCAAATATAGGGTAACACCTCATCCCTTTCCAAAGGACGTAACTCTTCCCACACTGATATCCTCTGTCTAAGCGGTGAGAGTTCCTTTGATTTTAATTTCTCAGCAAGCCCTGGCTGTCCAATTAGAAGCAGTTGCACACACAACTCTGTCCCTTCATTAAGATTGGTTAATAATCTTAGCTCCTCTAAAGTATCTGGTGGCAGAAGTTGGGCCTCATCAAAAATAAGGAGATACCTCCTATGTAAAACCTGATTTGGCAAAGGCTGAGACAGTGCCTCAGCGAAAAATGCCTTAAGAAGTTTTAGTATCTCATTCTTATTCAGGAGATGTGCCTTGCTGAGAGGCGAATCCAACTGACCATTCGATAACTCATGAAAAAGACTTTTGAAAAATTCCTCCGGTGAAAGGGCAGGATTAAATATGTGAATAGGCAAGATTTCCTCACTTAGCCTGGAAAGAAGTGTTAGGAGAACCTGAGTCTTTCCTAATCCAGGCTCTCCTGTCAAAACAGTTATCAAACTGCCCTGATAGATCCCATAGGTCAAAACCTCAAGGGCCTCTGTATGAGCCCTTGAGGGATAAAATAAGTTTGGATCAGGCACAAGATAAAAGGGCGGTGCCTTAAACTTAAAGAACTCAAGGTAAGAATACTCATTTTTCATAGAAAACTCATTTTTCATAAGGGCTAATCAAGGACTAAAAAAATTTCCTTCATCCCTAAAAACTTAACCATATTTGATATAAAACACTTTCTTGATAACTATTGCCACTGCATGCACCTGCATAGGCTGCCATAGATCCAGAGTTACAATTACCGTCATCCATTAGTCTATCAAGGGCTGCTGCAGCATTTCCTGGTAAGTTAAGAAAGGCTATCCACATGCTATTTCTGGTTACCCCACCGACTGTATAGGTCCCAGAAAATACATTTATAGGGCCACCCCAGGCATGTTTAGGAGTCATAGAGGTTGGAGTAGCATCATTAGGATTTCCAGAAATGATATTAGCAAACCTTAAATGTCGCCAAAGGAGACAACTTTCTTCTCCAGCGGCATCACAATACCCTGCCGTTATCTGTCCATCTCCATTTCCAGCACCTACAGACCATCTACTACTGGCAGTAGGGTCATCTCCAGGGAAGTAGCCGTATTTGTCGTAGTAGGTATAGACTGCTGCCATCATCTCTTTTGCTTGAGACTGTAAGCGTTTTACCTTGGCATTAAAGATTATTTCCTGCCCTTTTAGAACACCTCCCAAAATGATACCAATGATTACCAAAACAATGGCAAGCTCAACTAAGGTAAATCCTTTAGCTTTACTTTTACTCATAACTCCACCTCCTTTTTTTAGTGTTTTTTAGTGTATATATTTTACCATTTTATCTTTTATCTGTCAATCGCACCCGTTGCTCCCCAGTTTACTAAACGATCTGCATCATCATCTGCACAT
>Ga0105163_1001977_pt1 | contig 10168 bp, 8 predicted proteins | sample JNZ110809AmetaG_FD_81531 | JGI IMG/M metagenome (GOLD analysis project Ga0105163, IMG submission 81531) | Hot spring microbial communities from Jinze hot spring, China to study Microbial Dark Matter (Phase II) - JNZ 110809A | ecosystem: Environmental > Aquatic > Thermal springs > Hot (42-90C) >... | reverse complement strand
TTCTCAATGGTTCTTCTCTTCTCCAATCTATTCTGTAGAAGCTTCTCAGACTCTCTTACTAGAGGCTTTATACAATTCCACTTAGCTAAGCCAGGTACAGAGTAATTCATTTCGCTAAGCTCATTAAGCCTATCCCTTCTCCCTAATACTGGTAAAATCTTATAGAACTTTCACCAGAAATCTGTAAAGACCGTGAACAGCTCTTCTAAAATTAGAAAGAAAACAGCTATTGACAGAATTGAAATAGCTATGTAGAGAGATAATTATCGCTATTCTAATTCTTCATTTAAATTTATTTTCAGGGTATAGTTTTTGGAGTTGTTAGCGGTAAAAATGGTAGCTACATTAATACTGTTTTTAATCTCAATTGCAATTGCATTTATACTTATCGTTAGGAAGTTCAATATAGCATTAGCATTGGGATTAGCGTTGCTCACCTATTCTCTGCCTCTCCTTGGATCAGATACTGTGAAGGTTTTTGTGGGAACTCTTACTAGAACTCTTTTAGAGACAATAGCGTCCCTTGTGCTAGCTATGCTTCTAGCCGATCTATATAGATCAACATATATAGCAGATAGTGTTGTAAAATCTTTAGAGATGCTGAGCCCAAGAGTTGCAGCAATCTCCATACCAGCAATAATTGGGCTTCTTCCAATGCCAGCAGGAGCATACATTTCAGCAACTATAATAAATCCCCTGTATACGGAGTGTAGGTTAACCTCGCAAGAGAAAACATTCTTAAACTACTGGTTTAGACATATATGGGTTACTATATGGCCTCTATACCAATCAATAATACTAGCCTCAGCTATACTTAATATGAGCTTTGATGCCATTATACTCCACAACTGGTCGATATTCATAGCCTCTATATTTAGCGGTATTATTGTATCGAGGACAATCATATACAGGATTAACAGTAATTGCATAGGATGTAGAGACAGGGATTTTAAGGGTTTAGTGCATCTGTGGCCATTTATGGCTATAGTTATAATGTCAATGGTGCTAAAACTGTCGCTACCACTAACCCTAGCCATAATAATCATGATGCTTATAGCTGTCTACAGACCATCGATGGACATGATTAAAAGTAGTTTTAGATACTCTCTAGATCCAACGATAATAACCCTTATAATTGAGTCGATGATTTTTAGTAGAACAATAGTGGAGACGGGGTTGGCACATCAGCTAGCAGTATATCTAGCACCATACGCAGATATAGCCGTATTTATGATACCATTTATAATGGTTACTGCAACGGGATTCGAATTCACATTTGTAACCATTGCATTTCCAGCAGTATTACCTCTACTTACGGACTATAGAATAACACTAGCGTTCCTGGGAGGTTATATGGGTGCCATGCTTTCACCTGCACATGCATGCTTTGTACTTACAGCAAAATTCTTTAGATCAGATCTGGGGAGTGTGTATAGGCGATACCTCATTTTAGCAGCAGGTCTGACTATAGCAATAGTTATTGCTATAGTTGCTATTATAAACAGTACGATATTTTATTTGCAGAAACTAGAAGTATAAGAAGACGTTCTTTAGGTAGATCAATGATATAGATATGAAAAAGTGTAGATTGGTTACTATATTTGGATCGCTCCTGAGGATATTTTACTCTCTATACTTCTAGTTTCTACAAATGCTAGTATCCAAGCAATGAACTGTGTTATTCCTATAAATATACCTATTATCAATAGTATTGCAGCTACCAGAAATATCGTTGAGTTGAACACATCTTTAAGCTTGAAGAAGTATATTATGTTCCCTATATAGCCTATTAGGAAGAGTATCCCACCTATAACAGCGATTGCTAAGCCACCAAATGCAATACCAAGGTTTAGCGAAACTGCACCGGCAATTATAACTAATAGCGCTAAAATAAGTACAGCAACTCCCCAGATATAGCCTATTCTTAGAAGCTTTGATGCAGTTGAAAATTCCGTAGGTCTCCATGTAGCAAACTGCTTTGCAGATGGAAGTAGAAATACATACACACCTACAACAATTAGTACTAGTCCGATTAAGATCGCTACAAGAACCCCTGCTCCCATGGTAAGCATGGCTACTATGTTAAATGTGAATAGGGTAGTCAGTAGTGAAAGGGACGAAGCTACAGTAATTAGAGTAGCGATCACCAGTAGTAGTGAGGCAATCCTTAGCTTGCTTAGAGCACTTAGTACTTCCTCCCTCTGTTTTAGAGTAGGTACTGCTTCCGTCACAGTACCTTTCCCCAAATTTTAGATTCGCATCCCCTATTTATAATTCTTTCTCTCAGTATATCACTTCAGAGCTTCTATATGGAGGAGCATATATATTTAAAATCGATGATCATTGTACAGGATGCTGAGTACTATTGAATGGTGAAGGTCGGATCTGCAATGCTGAGTCATAGGACATACGTAGGTGTAATGGTAGCTATGCTTATTGCTACTACAGTAGGTTCGCTCTCTGTATTTGTTATAGGAACAGTTGCAAGGCCTATTATGGATGATCTAGAGTTGGGCTATGGCACCATGGGTGTGGTAATATCTATGCAGAGAGTAGCATCAACATTGACAGCGCCTTTCATAGGATATGCAATAGATCGGATAGGACCCTTCAAAGTGCTTACTATAGCTATGGTTTTTTCAACTTTTTCACTGTTTCTAACACCATTATCTAGCAAATTGTGGATGCTTTTATTAACAAGGATAATAGCTGGACTAGTCTTTCCTGCATACTGGCCCTCGTGCACAAAGATAGCAGCAGTCTCTATACCGAAAAATAGAATAGGATTTGCTACAGCAGTGTTTGAATCGGGTTCCGTTATTGGTGTTGTACTGACGTATATACTGATACCATATGCAAGATCGTGGAGGTTTCTATTCATTATAGTAGCCGTGATAGCTCTACTTTCACTCATTATGGTATCACTACTACTGCCGAGAAATACAAAGGTTGAGTATAGGTATTTAGAGAGGAGCCGAAGCAGCATGGTTAAGGATATAGGATACGGTAAACTATTTAGAAACACTATTATAATATTCTTTGCATTTCTGTTTGCCCTTCAGCCTTGGGCTTTCTATACGTCATGGCTTTCAACCTTCTTGGTAGAGAAATTTGTAGTCGAATTAGAGGATATCTGGATTCCCATATCGATATTCCTAGTGATTGGAATGGCATTTGGTATACTATCGTCAATCCTATCTGATAAAATACATAGTTTAAAGGGAAGAAAGACTATTCTTGTCCTTACCTTGGTAGCCACATCCATAGCATTATTCATGCTTACAGTAGTAGAGCCTGGTATATACACATGGATTTTCTTAGCAGTATCGATCATTTCACATAGAACATTTCTACCACTTGCATGGACAATAATAAATGATACAACACCAGATAAATTTGTAGGATTAGTAAGTGGTGTAAATGCTCTAGCAGGACAGATATCCATGATGATAACGCCGATTATAATAGCGTATACTAGAGAGAGCCTAGGAACATTTAACATCTCCATATTAGTGCTATCAATATTTACAGCGACATCCATACCTCTATATCTACAGCTAAAACGCATTGAAACAACACAATAGCTGTTTAAAACAATAAGTTTTTAAATACTGTCATAGTATCTTCTAACTATTTTAAAGATGAGGTGTTACCAATATGGTAAATACGAAAATAGTAGCGATAGCCATAGCTATAATAGCTATACTAGGCATAGCGTACTACATGTTAGCTGGATTCCAAAAACCATCTCCACAAACACCTACACCCTATCCATCGCAATCACAAACTCCTACACATTCGCCTACTCCTAGCCCAACACCTACAACCCAAGTACCTGGAATTCCACAGGCAAGCAAATACATAGTTATAGCATACAGAGATCCGCAACCTATCGATAGAGAACAGCTAGTTCCCTATTCTAACATAAATCCTGGATTCCTTAGAGATCCCGTAATGGATGTCCTCATTAAGGCAGGAAGGATAACCACTGATGCAGAAATTAGGAGGATCATATACAATGCTATTCAAAAACTTTCAAATGATAGACTATCACTTATATGGCTCGCACAGGCAAGGGAGGTTAGAGTATACTGGAATTGGATAAAGAATATATACTTCCATCCAACTTTTGTATATCGGGTTGATGACCTGTATAAAGAATCCTATGCACCGAATCCAAATAAGCTTGTTATTGGAGAATCTGAGGAGGGACACAGCTTAGATCCTGCGGTTACCTACTGGGGCTTTGACTGGTTTATAATACATCAGATATATGAGAGGCTGGTAGCGTATGAAAGAGATAATGTAGAGTACGTCTCACCTAGTTTAGCAGTTGCCTGGGCACATAATGAAGAGAGTGATGAGTGGTACTTTGTGATAAGAGGAGATGTAGTATTCTATGATCCATGGGAAAATAGAACCATACCACTTACACCAAATGATGTGGTCTATTCATTTAGACGTGTTGCTACAATGCATCTGGATCCATCGTGGCTCATAGAAGAGTTCATAAATGTGGATGAGACTACGGTTTTAAGTGAGGAGGAGTTTAGAACTATTCTAGCAAATGGCTTATACACTGAATTCAAGGGAGCAAGCAAAAAAGTTTCTTCATTAGAAGAGCTACTCTCATTCTTTGGATATAGTGGTAATGTAGCTGGATTTGTAAAGGTAAAGCTGAACTTTCCATATGCACCAATTCTATCTGTGCTAGCGACTATACCGGCAAGCATTGTTAGTACGGAAGTTGTTGAAGCTCACGGAGGCGTTAGACCAGGTGAGGAAAATCCGTATCTATATGACCATCCAGTTGGTACAGGACCCTACTACTTGGTTGAATGGGCACATAGGCAGTACTATAGGCTGAAAGCCAACCCATATTACTGGAAGGGTAGGCCGGCTATAGAGGAAATTGAGCTAAGACTTGTACCCGAAGATTCAACAAGAATTATGATGCTGAAGAAGGGTGATATAGATATCGCACTAGTACCGCCATCGCTTGTAGATCAGGTTAGAGATGTTACGCTAGATAGTAACAAACTTATAGTCGATGTTGCACCATCATTTTGGATTTACCACGTTACTCTTAACTGTGAGAGGCATCCATTCAATAATACACTATTTAGAAAGGCGCTGGCATGGGCAATACCATATGATATAATAATATCGACAGCATTTAATGGTCTTGCGGATCAGGCTTATGGAGTTATACCTCGTGGAATGTTTGGCTTCCAAGACGATGAAGTAACTAGATACACATACAATGAAGATGTAGCTAGAAAATTGTTAAAGGAGTCCGGTATTGATCCAAAGTCTGTTAGCATAACAATCATAGTTCCACAGGGGTATAGTGAGCAGGAGCAGATTGCTACGATACTACAATCATCCTGGAGTAAGGCACTAGGCATTGATGTAAAGGTCCAAGTACTATCAAGGCCTGTATTTAATGAGAAGCTTATGAGTGGCGATTTTGATGTTCAAGTACTTGCATGGGGACCCGACTACGTGGATCCTGATGACTATGCAGGACCTTTGCAAGCAGGAGGATATACATTTGCAGATGTAACACTACATGTTATAACATCGGCCAGCGACATCTCTAAGTACGTAGATACTAGTGACATTACTGTGGTTACCTATAGGGATATAGCCATAGTTATTAGTAAGGCAAAGTAGTAAAGAATATATATTTTTTATTTCGGTTGATGATTGATGGGGGATATAAAGAGATATATTATTAGAAGAGCATTATCATTTCTACCTACAATCTTAGGTGTATTGATACTTACATTTATAATCAGCCATGTTATTCCTGCAGATCCTGTTCGGGTTTGGGCAGGTGGATACAAAGCACGACCTGAAATCATTGAGGAGATTAGAAGAAAGTATCATCTGGATAAACCACTATATGAACAGCTGATACTTTATCTCAGAGATGTATTTAGTGGTGACTGGGGGACGTCTCCTATGAGTAAGAGACCTGTTCTAGTCGATATAGCAGAGTACTTTCCTGCAACTGTCGAGCTTGCAATAGTATCTAGCATTCTTCTAACCATTATCGGCATTCCTCTAGGCTTAATAGCAGCTCTTAAGAAGGATAGCACTATTGATCATTTCATAAGGGTGGTAGCCCTTATAGGTACTTCTGCTCCTGCTTTCTGGATTGCTATAGTTCTTCAATGGATCTTCTATTATTACCTAGGGTTGCTTCCGGCAACGGGTAGGGGTATTCCACCTATCATAAGGTATACAGGTATGTACGTTTTTGATAGTCTTTTAAATGGTAGCTTAGAGCTCTTTATAGAGAACTTGAAGCACATACTACTACCGAGTATAACTTTAGCTTTTACAGGGCTGGGAATAATAGCCAGAGTTGTAAGGAATACCGCTCTTGATGTTCTATCTTCAGAGTTTATAGATTTTGCTAGAGCTAGAGGTTTATGGGGATTGCAACTATATAGACACGTATTAAAGAATGCACTAATTCCGGTAATCACTATCTTGGCTCTTGAAATTGGATATATACTCAGTGGAGCTATTGTCATAGAAACAGTCTTCTCCTGGCCTGGTATAGGGCTGTATGCAGTTAATGCTATAAATAGCCTCGATTATCCGGCAATCATGGGAATAACGCTATTGATAGGCCTCGTTTTTATATTCATAAACTTTGTTACAGATATTGCATATGCTATAATAGATCCTAGGGTAAGGCTATGACACAGGGTTGGAAGAACCATAAGATTCTCGGTATCTCAAGACCTATTTCACAATTTATAAATGAGTGGAAGCTGATTTTTGCAGTTATTAGAAAGAGTCCCATAACCACTATAGGTCTTGCAATAGTTATGGGATTCGTAATATTGGGTATTGTAGGACCGTACATAACCCCGTACGATCCGATGACAATAGGTGTTACTGGCACTCTGAAAAGGTTACATCCTCCATGTCTAGAACACCCATTCGGAACCGATGAGTATGGAAGGGATTTATTTAGTAGAGTACTATATGGTGCCAGAATTTCGCTGATAGCGGCACTATGTGTAATGGCTCTAGCAGTCCCCATAGGTATTGTACTCGGCCTAGTTTCTGGATACTATGGAGGCATCATAGACGAGATTATCATGAGGGTAACAGATATATTTCTCTCATTTCCAGGGCTAGTTCTCGCAATTGCATTCAGTGCTTCACTTGGTGCAGGATTGACTTCAGCAATAATAGCACTTGCAGCTGTATGGTGGCCAGGCTATGTAAGGGTGATTAGAGCACAAGTTCTTGTAGTTAAGGAGATGCTATTTGTAGAGGCCGCCAAAGCTATTGGTGTAAAGACTAGTAGAATATTGTTTAGACATATTCTTCCAAACTCTATAACACCACTACTTGTTCTAATAACATTCGACTTTGGTTCTGTAATACTAGCAACTTCGGCACTATCATTTATAGGATTAGGTGCACAGCCACCAATACCGGAGTGGGGTAGGCTTATAGCGGATGGTAGAAAGTGGTTTCCGGAAAAGTGGTGGTATTCATTCTTTCCGGGCTTAGCTATACTGGTAACCGTTCTAGGCTTTAACCTTCTTGGTGATGGAATTAGAGATGTTATGGATCCAAGATATAGGAGGAGTATAGAGATAAAGGGATAGGCATATGAAGAAGATACTTGAGGTTGAGGATCTAAGAGTGTACTTCTATACCTATAATGGTGTTGTTAGAGCAGTCGATGGAGTATCCTTTGAGGTTTACGAAGGTGAAGCAATGTGTATAGTTGGTGAAACAGGCTGTGGTAAGTCTGTTACAGCTAGAGCTATAACAAAGATGATTAGACCGCCTGGTAGGATTGTAAGTGGGAAAGTACTATTCAATGGCATCGATATAATGAAGTTACGTGAAGATGAGCTAAGCAAAATTAGGGGTCAGGATATAACGTACATCTATCAAGACCCATCAGCAGCTCTAGACCCACTCTATACGGCAGGTTACCATGTTGCAGAGACAATTACATCGCATAACAAATGGATTAAGATTAGGGAAGCACTTAAAAGAGCTATAGAGCTATTTCGTGAAATTCTCATACCAGATCCTGAAGCGAGGATAAAGAGCTATCCCCATGAACTATCAGGAGGTATGAAACAGAGAGTCGTTATTGCTACTGCAGTTAGCAATTTTCCAAAGCTTATAATAGCTGACGAACCTACAACAGCGCTTGACGTAACTATACAGGCCCAGATACTAGATCTATTGAAGGAGTTGAGGAGAAAGTACAATTCATCTATCCTAATGATAACTCATAATCTCGGTATAGTAGCAGAGGTGTGTGATAGAGTAATGGTAATGTATGCAGGAAAAGTAGTTGAAAAAGCATACACAGAGAGACTATTTGAAAATCCCTTTCATCCATATACAAGAGGGCTACTCAATGCTGTTCCAAATCCATATAAAAAGGTTACACGTTTAGAGACTATCCCTGGATCAGTTCCAGATATGATTAACATTCCGGAGGGCTGTAGATTCCGTCCAAGATGTCCCTACGCCACAAATAGATGTTTTAAGGAACCAGATCTAGTTGAAGTTGAAGATAACCACTACGCATCATGCTGGCTTACTCCAGGGTGTAAGTGATATGGATGAGGCTATACTTGTTGTAAGAAACCTTAGGAAGTACTTCCCTGTAAAAGGAATATTTTTTACAAAAGGCTATATCAGGGCTGTCGATAAAATATCATTCACAGTTCCGAAGGGATCGACACTTGCACTTGTTGGTGAAAGTGGTAGTGGGAAGTCAACGGTTGGAAGACTTGTGCTAAGATTGATTGAGCCCGATGACGGTGAGATACTATTTGATGGTGTAGACGTAAGGAAGTTAAAGAATGGAAAACTTCTCGAATTTAGAAGAAGAACGTCTATAGTATTTCAGGATCCATATAGTAGCTTGAATCCTAGAATGACCATATACGATATCATGAAGGAGCCTATAGAGACACACGGTATAGATGTAGGAGATGAAGAAGAGTACATTGTAAAGTTACTTGAAAGGGTAGGTCTTGGAAGAGAGCACCTACATAGATTTCCACACGAGTTTAGCGGTGGTCAAAGGCAGAGAATAGCAATTGCAAGGGCACTAGCACTCAAACCCGACCTCATAGTACTTGATGAACCTACCTCCTCACTTGATGTATCCGTACAGGCTCAGATACTAAATATCCTCAGAGAATTACAGGAATATTACAAGCTTACCTATCTATTCATAACACATGATCTAGGCGTTGTTAGATACATAGCTAGCAGAGTAGCTGTAATGTACCTGGGCAAGATAGTAGAGATCTCAGATACAGAAAGTATATTTAACAGCAGCTATCATCCATATACAAAAATGCTCTTATCGTCGATACCAGTGCCTGATCCAAAGATAGCTAGAGTAAGAGAAAAAATAAAACTTGTGGGTGAACCACCAAGTCCACTGAATCCTCCACCGGGTTGTAGGTTTCACCCCAGGTGTCCCTATGCCATAGATGTGTGTAGGAAGGAGGAACCACCAATAATAGATATTGAAAAGAATCATGTTGTATCGTGCTGGCTATATACTAAGAGATAGAGAGATTAGCTTGTTTCATAAGGAATCTATAGACAGATCCCCATATTCTACCATCGTTTCTCATTTTATTCTCAAAATTATTCATACCCATCCAGAGCTCTAAGGCCTTTATCGTATCTTCATTGAGTACCCCACTTGCCTCGCCTTTATAGTATCCTAACCTCATCAATGCTAACTGAATATTGTATGCAACTTCACTAAGGCTATATGCATCGGAGGGATCTTCCCTTTCAAGTATTGTCAGCTCCCAAATTTCAAAAAGTCTGATAAGCTCGTTAACGGGATCGGGATGGTCATCTACTCTAAGATCTACATACTTATCAACACCCTCTAAACATCCACCATAGCCACCGCATGGCCTTAGGACGATGATTGCAGCACTCTGCTTACCCCGTCTATCACCTCCGGCACTATCACCAGCTTTGAGAGCGGCTAGCAGCTTATCAACAAGTTCCCCCTTGGTAGTTTCATATGCTTTAGCCATAGCTTCTAAAATCTCTTCACCTACAAGTATATTACCTTGAACAGTAAAGTTGTCGCCAATAATATGACCTGCATAGGGGATACAACTGGCACCTG
>Ga0105163_1001972_pt1 | contig 10174 bp, 9 predicted proteins | sample JNZ110809AmetaG_FD_81531 | JGI IMG/M metagenome (GOLD analysis project Ga0105163, IMG submission 81531) | Hot spring microbial communities from Jinze hot spring, China to study Microbial Dark Matter (Phase II) - JNZ 110809A | ecosystem: Environmental > Aquatic > Thermal springs > Hot (42-90C) >... | reverse complement strand
GTTGTCAACATCCACATAGTTCACCCGTTCATCTGGATATCGTCCTACGGACACAAAGGGAATTTTATCGCTCAGCAAGTTAGGGATGATGGGATCATTCAGAGAAGCGGAAGCGACGATGACTCCATCAAGGTATCCGCTGCGCAAAACGCGCCTGTATAGCTCCTGGCGGTCAATGAGTCCGGTAAAGAGAGAAAGCATCAAATGATATTGGCGGGCATTACAGATTTCGGTAGCGCCGCGCAGAAAGAGGGGGAAGAAGGGGTCAGTAAATATTTTCGTTACGGCTTCGGGGATAATCACGCCAATAATTTGGGTACGGCGGGTGACAAGGCTACGAGCGGCGGCATGGGGCTGATAGCCTATTTCCTTTATAACTTGTAGAACTCTTTCGCGGATTTCAGGACGAACATTGGGGTGGTTATTGATAACCCGCGAAACTGTGGAGCGCGACACACCTGCCAGTTTTGCAACCTGTTCCAGAGTTGGAGGCACGGCACCCTCCGTAAATTGCGAATTTTTGAGAGCGCTCCCAAATCCGCTAATATTATATACCATATTTGCCCGCTTGTCAAGTGGGAGCGTTCCATTATCAGAACTTTCCAATTGTTCTCGCATATATTGGCAACATGCCCATAAGTGGTTGCCCCCTTTTTGGGCTTTGCTTATGAAAGCTTTGTTGCCACAATTTCGGCCTTTGGGATATAATATTTGTGAGGAGGTGGAAGAAATGCTTACCAAAAGGCGTCAAGAGTTCCTTAAGACCGCAGTAGATTTATATCGCGCAAAAGAGCAGCCTGTTCATTACACTGAAGTGGCTGAGGTCATAGGAGTAAGCCCCTGGACAGCTTACGATATACTTACTCTCCTTGTGGAAAAGGGTTATTTAGAGGTGGTGCATGAAATTGACAGGGAGGAAGAAACTCCGGGGCGATCAAGGGTCAAGTTTAAGCCAACTCCGCTGGCTTTTACCGCCCTCAGTGGTTATTCCAGAAAAGACTGGGAAAACATTCAAAAAGAGCTCTTGCAACGCCTCCACGAAGCTGACCGGAAGGGAGCTAAGGCTATAATTAAAGAGACCCTGGGAGAACTGTCAAAGGTGTCCAACCCCTTGGTTTTCTGCGCTAAACTCTTGCTGGCCCTCATCCTCGCTATCTGGACTATCCGTAAAGCTGCCCAGGCCCTGGTGGTTGTGAGGGAAGTTGTAACCACTTTTAACGCCACAGAGACGGCCCTTATCCTTCTGGCCGGCCTGCTTCTCGGATATCTGTGGAAGTCGGGCAAGAAAGAACTGGGAAAGGCCTTTAACGGCCACATCGCCAGGTATGTAGACGAAGTCCGAAAGCTGGAGGAGGAAGACAGAGAAAAACTTCTAAAGTTTGTTAAGGATGCAACAATGCTGAACCCATCCCCAAGCTAAGGGGATGGTTTTTTTTGTGTCAGTAATTTTTGGTCTTTTGGGAGGGAATATGGGGAAGATCGCAATCGTTACAGATTCTTCAGCGAACCTGCCGGAGGAGCTGGTAAGAGAGCATAATATAAAGGTGGTGCCCATTTATCTTATCTGGAATGGCATAACCTACAGGGATGGGGTTGATATTTCCCCTGCTGAGCTTTACAGGAGGTTAAGGGAAAGCTCATCTTTGCCCAAGACTTCAGCGCCTTCAGTGGGGGATTTTCTCAAAACATATATTTCCCTGGCTTCAGAAGCTGAAACGATAATTTCAATTCACCTTCCTCCCAATTTAAGTGCCACTTACGAAGCTGCCAGGACCGCGGCCCAGATGGTGGAAGGGGTAAAGGTGTACGTGGCTAACGCTCATACCGCTGCCGCCGGGCAGGGTCTAGTGGTCTTGGAAGCAGCAAGGCTTGCCCGCAAGGGGATTGAACCTGAAGCTATTATTAAACGCATTGAAGAGGTTGGGCAAAAAGTTCACCTGTTCGCTTTCCTGAGCACTCTTAAATACCTTTATTTCGGGGGGAGAATCGGCCTTGCTTCGGCTTTGCTGGGCTCTGCCATTCAGCTTTGCCCTGTCCTTTACCTCAGGGATGGGGTGGCAGATGTCTGGTCCAAACCCCGTACCCGCACAAGGGCTCTGCAGGAACTTTTGAAGATAGCCGAACAGAAGATCGGTAATCGCAGAGCCCATGTAGGAGTAATGCATGGAGATTCCCTTGAGGACGCTTTATACCTTAAGGAAGAGATGGAGAAGCGATTTGATTGTGCGGAGCTATTTGTCACAGAATTTACTCCCGTTATGGGGGCCCATACCGGCCCTGGCCTTGTGGGCATAGCTTTCTGGTGCGAATAATTGGGATGGAGGGGTGAAGAGATGCTCTGGGGAATATTGTGGGTGTTTTTTTCTTATCTTCTGGGGTCTATCCCTTTCGCCTTTATCATCGGGAAACTCAGGGGAGTTGACCTGCGTAAGGTGGGGACCCGGAACATAGGTGGAAGCAATTTGTGGCATTCCGTGGGGAAACTGGAGGGAACTATTGGGGCTATTATGGATATAGGCAAAGGGGTTATAGCGGTATGGTTGGCCAAAAGGCTGGGGTTTTCCCTTCCTTTCCAGGCAGCAAGCGCGGTAGCAGTTGTGGCCGGGCACGATTGGCCCATATTCCTCAGGTTTCAGGGAGGGAGAGGAATGGGGCCAGCGTTAGGGGCTATGCTCCTCCTCGTTCCTAAAGCTATGCTTCTGTCCCTCATTTTTTACGCCCTCGGGTTTTTTACTAAAGCCCTCGGGTTTGGGGTAGCGGTTGGCATCCTGGCCCTTCCATTTTTCACATGGCTCCAAAATTATCCATTACCCCACATAATCGCCTCGGCGATAATGTTTGCCTTTATGGTTATCCGGCGGTTGACGGGGATAGGGGTTTTAGAAGAGATAAAAGCTTCTCCCCACAAGAAAAAGCTTATCGCTTACAGAGTCCTGTTTGATAACAATTACGGGTGGGGCAGGCCCCGTAAATAAGATTGCATTCACTTCGTGGATATGCTAAAATTACTTTGGTCAATCCAAATTTCGGAGGAAACTTCATGGCTCCCATCAATTTTGTTCTTGTGGGGGTAGGAGGCCAGGGAGCAATTTTGGCAAGCGACATCCTTACTGATGTAGGCCTCAAAGCCGGCTACGACGCCAAAAAGGCGGAAGTCCACGGCATGGCCCAGAGGGGAGGAAGCGTTATAACTCACATCCGCTGGGCTGAAAGGGTTTACTCCCCCCTTATAGGTAAGGGGGAAGCCCATTTTCTCTTAGCTCTGGAAAAACTAGAAGCCCTCCGCTATATTGAGTTTTTGCGTCCTGGGGGGATTGCCCTTATAAATGACCAAGCTATACCACCGGTGGCTGTTAATATTGGGGCTGCTTCTTACCCTGATGATGAGAGGATTAAAAATACATTGGCCCAGGTGGCTGGGAAAGTCCTTTTCATTCCCGCCCTGCGTAAGGCTGAAGAGCTTGGAAACCCAAGGATTGCCAACATTGTCCTTTTGGGAGCCCTCTCATCCTTCCTGGAGGTCCCTGAAGAAATATGGCACAAAGTGATAGAAAGGCGTGTCCCTCAGCGATATATTGATTTAAACCTCAAAGCTTTCCAAGAGGGCCGCAGAATGATCTGAAGGAGGAGCCGTGAAAGCTGTAGTTATGGCCGGAGGGGCAGGCTCAAGGTTGCGCCCCCTCACCATGGGGCGTCCTAAACCCATGGTTCCCCTGGTCAATAAACCTGTTATGGCTCACATAATTGACCTCCTCAAGCGCCACGGCTTGAATCGTATCGCAGCCACCCTTCAGTATATGGCCAATGATATACAGGACTACTTCGGTGATGGAAGCGCTTTTGAAGTTGAACTTACTTATTTCATAGAAGACGAGCCTCTGGGGACAGCGGGGAGCGTCAAGAATGCCCAGCCTTTTCTGGATGAACCTTTCCTGGTTATAAGCGGCGACGCAGTAACCGATATAGACCTCAGCAATATTATAAGCTTCCACCAGCAGAAAGGAGCTCTGGTTACCATTGCACTGTACAGGGTTCCAACGCCTCTGGAATACGGCGTAGTTATAACTGATGAAGATGGACGCATAACCCAGTTCCTGGAGAAACCCGGTTGGGCGGAGGTTATTTCCGATTGGGTGAACACTGGCATTTACGTTCTGGAGCCTGAAGTTCTGGATTACATCCCTCCGGGCCAGCCCTTTGATTTCAGCAAAGACCTTTTCCCGATGCTCCTTAAGAAAGGGGCTCCCCTTTTTGGCTTCAAAGCTTCAGGTTACTGGTGCGATGTGGGGAACATCCAGGAATACGTTAGGGCTTCCTTTGACTTCCTGCAGGGTAAAGTAAACCTCCCCGAGCCTGGCCGGAGGATCGGGCCAGGATTATGGGTGGGGGAAGGGGTGGAAATTGCTCCGGACGCTAAGATCTATGGCCCTGTCTACCTCGGAAATGAAGTGAAAGTAAAGGGAGGAGTTGTAATCCAGGGGCCCGCTGTGGTTAGGGATTATACCGTGGTGGATAACAGGGCCCTGGTGGAGCGAAGCATAATCTGGCGCAACTGCTACATAGGAGAAGGTGCAGAGATAAGAGGGGCAGTTATCGGAAGGCAATGCACAATAAAGTCCAACGTGGCCATATTTGAGGGGGCAGTCTTGGGGGATAATTGCCTGGTAGAAAGGGGAGCTGTTATCCACCCCAAGGTCAGGCTATGGCCCGGGAAAGAAGTGGAAGCGGGGGCTACCGTTAAAAGCACTTTGATCTGGGGGGGACAGGTAAGGCGCACTTTGTTCGGAAGGTATGGGGTAACGGGTGTAGTCAACGTTGACCTTACTCCGGAATTTGCCTCTAAATTGGGAGCAGCTTATGGTGCAACCTTGCCCAAAGGTTCTACTGTCACCATAAATCGTGACCCCCACCGTAGCCCCAGGATGATAAAGAGGGCGATAATATCAGGCCTCCCTTCTGCGGGAATAAATGTTTTGGACCTGAGAACTGTCCCGATTCCGGTGGCTCGGTATTACACCCGTATTACTCACGCCGCTGGAGGCATACATGTGCGTCTTTCCCCTTACGATCAAAGAGTTGTAGACATAAAGTTCTTCGATCACCGGGGCCTTGACCTTTCAAGGTCTGAAGCCCGCAACGTGGAACGCACTTTCTTCCAGGAGGATTTTCGCCGGGCTTATCTCAACGAAATTGGGCTCATTGAATATGCCCCCGATGCCGTGGAACGCTATAAGGTCAATTTCCTGGCGGCCCTGAACATTGAAGCCATAAGGACCGGAAATTTCCATATCGTGGTGGACTATGCCAATTCCCCCAATGCTCTCGTCCTGCCTGATATCCTTAATGAGCTCAGGGTTAATGCCGTAACCCTTAACGCCAGCCTTGACGAGAACAAACTGGCTATCCTTAGGGAGGAATTTGAAGCTGCTCTGGAGCAACTCCGCTCCATATGCTCTGCCGTGAAAGCTGACCTTGGAGTTAGGCTTGAGGTAGGAGGGGAGAAGCTCTTTGTGGTGGATGATAAAGGTCGGCTCTTGCCCGATATTGTGTTCGCTGCAGCCATGGTGGAGCTGGCCTTCAGAACCTGGGGGGCAGGAAAAGTGGCTGTGCCTGTAAACTTGCCCCTGATCTTTGAGAAGATCGCCTCCCGTTACGGTGGGGAAATAATCCGCACAAAGGTTGACCTTGGCCATTTGATGGAGATAGCAGAGGGTGAAAAGGTTATAGTCGCCGCCGACGGCACAGGTAACATATCGCTACCGCGTTTCCATCCAGCTCCCGATGCCCTCTTTGCCCTGGCTATGCTCCTGGAGTTTCTCGCCCTCCAGAAGGTTAAGCTTTCAGAGGTGGTGGATTCAATTCCTCCCTATTACTTAGTGCATCGCGAAGTCCCCTGCTCATGGGAATCCAAGGGTCAGGTCATGCGCCTTTTGAACGAGCAATACAAGGATGTTCCCCACGACAACATTGACGGTATAAGGATATGGCTTAATGAAGAATCATGGATTCTTATCCATCCCGACCCCGATAGGCCTTCCTTCCACGTTTATTCTGAATCCAGCTCTCGTGCCGAAGCTTCCAATCTTGCGGAGAGATATGCCCGCATAATTGAAGGCTTCAGAGAATAGCCGGGCTTAGGTGTAAAGGAGCCCACATCTCCGGAATTATTTCCCGATGGAGGATTTAGATGAAAGCAGCTTACATTGGCCTTTTAGTTGGCATAATCTCCGTTTCTTTTGCTTCCATCTTCATACGTTTGGCCGACGCTCCCGCTCTGGTAATCGGCGCTTACAGGTTAACCATAGCCTCCCTGGTTCTTACTCCCCCGGTCTGGTCCAGGGTGCGGAAGGAGCTTCTTTCTCTTTCCCGCCGGGATCTGGGCCTGGCAATTCTCTCCGGGCTTTTCCTGGGGCTCCACTTTGCTACTTGGATTGCTTCCCTCAATTATACATCGGTGGCAGCCTCAGTGGTACTGGTAAGCACTTCTCCCTTATTTGTAGGCATTGCTTCCCATTTCCTGTACGGGGAGAGGCTTTCCCCCATGAAATTATTGGGCATAATCATGGCAATAATAGGCGCCGGCATAATAGGCATGGGGGGCTTTGAGGTAAGCCTCGGTGCTCTCTGGGGGGATGTTCTTGCGTTGCTGGGGGCGATAGCTGTCTCAGGATATTTCCTTATCGGCAAGGGATTGCGCCAACGTTTGTCCATTATGGCCTACATTTACCCAACTTATTGCACTGCCGCCCTTTCCCTGATCCTGGCTTCGGTTGTAGCCGGACATCCTTTCACTGGTTACAGCCCCCGCACATATCTTATGTTTTTGCTCCTGGCCCTTATCCCACAGATCCTGGGCCATTCTTCATTCAACTGGGCCCTACGCTATGTTTCTTCAACCCTGGTAACCGTTGCTACATTGGGGGAGCCTGTTGGAGCCACCCTCCTTGCCTACTTTATACTAAGGGAAAAACCTTTGCCCCTGGAAATAATCGGGGGTATAATTGTTTTGGCTGGAATATTCATTGTAAGCCGGCAGGAAGAGCAGGCTGTTCGAGAGGTCACTGCCGAATGATAAAAATCCTGGCCTTTGACTTAGACGAAACTTTATACCCCTCCAGCACAGGGCTGATGGAAGCCATAAATGAGCGCATAAAGCTTTATATGGTACACAAGCTTGGCTTTGACCCTGCAGAGGTGGAGAAGATAAGGCAGAGTTACTACATCCGTTATGGGACAAGCCTGCGAGGCCTCATGGTGGAGTACGGCATAGACCCCGACGATTACCTGCGTTTCGTGCATGATGTTCCCTTGGAACGCTATCTTTCCCGCGATAACCAACCTCTCAGGGAGGCCCTTTCCCGTATCCCTCTGGAAAAAGTCATCTTCACCAATGCTTCGCGGGAGCACGCTATAAATGTTCTGAATTACCTTGGCCTTGCGGATATCTTCTCCCGCATTGTGGACATAAGGGATTTAAACTTTATTTGCAAGCCTCATCCTGAAGCTTACGAACGTTTTTTGAGAATCATAGGGGTAAAGGGCGAGGAATGTATATTGGTGGATGATACCCCCCGAAACTTGGTGGCGGCCAAAGCCTTTGGTATAATTACTGTGCTTGTGAACGGTGAATTCCAGGAGGGGGTGGATTTTGTGATAAAACATCCAGCTGAGATCGAAAAGGTAGTGCAGGAACTCCTCGCAACCACAGGAGGGTCTAAGGGTTAAACTCCATAAGCAAAAGCACCCAGAGGGGGGAGAAGAAGCAAACTATGAAGCCGGAGGGTGAGTGGGCATTACATAAGTAATTTGGAGGTAAAGATGCGGGTTTATAGCTTTTACAATGGTAAACGTTTGGAATACGAACTCCCTGAAGGCTGGAACCTCTTGGCTATGAGCGAGCCCCGGGAGGCAGCTCCGGTTGATGACCTGGCTTCCGAAGTCGTTAAAGCTGTGGAGAACCCGATTGGATGTCCGCCACTTTCAGAGATGGTCAGGGGGCTTGGGAAAGGGAAAGTGGTGATTCTGAGCGAGGATCAGACCAGGCCAACGCGGACTGGTCTTGTAATACTCCCTTTACTTGAGCACTTGAACGAGCTTGGAGTAACCGACGACCAGGTGGAAATAATCATTGCCCTGGGAACTCACCGCAAAACTAGAGAGGAGGAATTGCGGGATAAACTTGGGGATGAAGTCCTCAAGAGGGTAAAAGTTTCACTTCATGACCCTGATGACCCCAATGGCCTGGTTTTCATGGGGACCACAAGCCGGGGTACACCATGCTGGATCAATAAAACTTTTGCCGAAGCTGGCCTTAAGCTTGGGGTTGGAACCATTAATCCCCATTACTTTGCCGGCTACAGCGGCGGCCCCAAGATAATACTTCCGGGGGTGAGCGGAAGGGAAACTATAAAACGCAATCATGTCCTTATCCGGCATGAGGGGACAGTTCAAGGCCGTAGGGAAGGAAATATCCTCTGGGAAGACATGCTGGAGACAGCCCGCATTGCCGGACTTAACATGAAGATTGACGTGCTCCTTAACACTAAACAAGAAATTCATCGCCTTTACGCCGGGGATGTAGCCGAAGCTCAGAAAGCAGCCATTGAAGGCTTCCTCAAGATCTATGGCGTTCCAGTGCCTTCCCAGGCCGACATTACCATCACTTCCAGTTATCCTCTTGAGATAGACCTTATTCAATCGGGCAAAGCCATACTTCTGGCAGATCTGGTTACAAGACCCGGAGGGACAATCCTTGTCCTTTCGGCTTGCAGGGACGGAGCCGGTCCTCTCATGTATGAAACTCTTAGCCAGAGGCCCAGTCCTGAGCAGGTGGTGGATTGGATTGCTGAGGGTAAGGCCTCTCCCACTGGTGGACCTATGGCTTCCAGGTTGCGCCGGCTCCTCCAAACCAAGAATCTCTATCTGGTAACAGAGGGTTTAACACCTAAGCAGCTGGCCGATATGGAGATGGGTTGGTTCCCCAGGATTGAGGAAGCTCTGACTGATTTAAAGGAGAGGTATAAAAAGGCTAATGTTCTCGTATTACCCGTGGGAGGTGCCTCCTTCCCATATCTGGAGAAAGCGTCTTGAAGACGCGGCCAGCTCCTTTGCTAAGGAGGAGGTTCATCATTGCTTTGCTGGTATGCCCTATATACTAAGCCCTTCAAGGAGTTCCAGGTGGCGGAAATCCTTGAAGGGAAAGGGGTGGAGGTTTTTCTCCCCACCATCCGGGTCTGGAAAGCCCGCTTGCGCCGTGAGAAACAAGAGCCGTTTTTCCCTTGCTACCTATTCGCTCGTTTTGACATTGAAGCCCTGGGGCCTTCGCTCATTCAATGGACACCGGGGCTTAAAAGGGTTGTCGGTTTTGACGGCCAATGGACTGTGGTTCCGGATGCGGTTATAGAATACATAAAGACCCGCATTCAGGAGGTAAATGAAAAAGGCTTTGGAGGGGTAATGCCAGGGGAGAGGGTAAAGATAGTAAAAGGTCCTTTAAAAGGACTGGAAGCAGTGTTTGAGGCGCCTCTCCCCGCCGCTCAGCGGGTCAGAGTTTTGCTGGAATTTTTAGGTTCCCTTCGCCGTTGTGAGATTCCGGCTGACTGGATAGAGAGGATAAAGTAAAATACTCCCTTAAAGGAGGATTTCATGCGCCGGGTGGTCATTACAGGCCTCGGGGCTATAACTCCAATTGGTAATGATGTGGAAACTTTCTGGAAAAACCTCCTGGCTGGTGTCTCGGGGGTGGATTTTATAAAATCTTTTGACACCACCGGCCTTGAGGTCAAGTTTGGAGCCGAAGTCAAAGATTTCCGCCCCGAAGATTACATGGACTATAAAACAATAAAGCGCTCCAGCCGTAGCTCCCAGCTGGCTGTTGCTGCTGCTCTCCAGGCCCTCAAAGATGCAGGTTACGAAGTAACCCCGGAGGAAGCCGAGAGGGTTGGGGTCGTGATAAACACCGGAGCAGGGGGAGTAGCTGAGGTCTTTACTGAAGGGGTAAAATTTATCCAGAAAGGCCCCCGCTTTGTTAACCCTCTTTTCATCCCCATAATAATGCCCAATGCTCCTTCCTGCCTTGTTTCCCTCGTGACCGGGGCCAGAGGTCCAATTCTTACCAGCGCTCTGGCTTGTGCCAGCGGCAATTATGCCTTTGTGGAAGCAATGCACTTCATAC
>Ga0105163_1001971_pt1 | contig 10174 bp, 9 predicted proteins | sample JNZ110809AmetaG_FD_81531 | JGI IMG/M metagenome (GOLD analysis project Ga0105163, IMG submission 81531) | Hot spring microbial communities from Jinze hot spring, China to study Microbial Dark Matter (Phase II) - JNZ 110809A | ecosystem: Environmental > Aquatic > Thermal springs > Hot (42-90C) >... | reverse complement strand
GTCATAATCCGTCCAAGTCCTTGGAGGGCTCACTCGGTGCCTTCATGGTAACTCTCGTTATCGTCTGTTGCTTTGGTTTCAATCCGCTGTGGGCACTGGTTGTGGCGGGTTCGGTCATGATTTTCGAGTCACTGCCCCTTCTCATGAGCGATAATCTAGTCCTCCCCCTCATGGCTGGAATCCTGCTCACCGTTGCGCCCTGAAATGGGTCTGAATTACCGGTAATTTACCTCTAAACCAAGTTTCTGTGACGCCCAAGCAAAGATTGCTAGCTGTTTTGGAGGGCAACCCGCCAGATAAGATTCCGTTGTATCTCGACGGCTGGTTCCAACCCGGGATTCACTTCAGGCTCGTGAAAGATTTCAAATGTACGTCCAAAACCAACCTGCTCGCGTGGCTCCTTCTCAGGGGGTGCACCCGTCCCCTTTCCGCACCCACCCGCCAGCTGCTGATGCACTCATTCATAGGTCTCTACGACTCTCACTTTCTCGCCGTGAAGCTAGGCACCGATGCGTTAAGCTTCTGGCTACCAGCGGTCGCCAACGTTTCAATTGATCTGAGAAGGGGGACCTTTACAGATTACTATGGCGCGCGGCATGTCATGAAAGATTTTGTGGACCAGAGGGATGAGTCTTTCAGGGTTCTCAGGTCTAAGGAGGACTTGGAGCGCTTTCAGAGGCCCCGCTTCCACTCCCCTCTCTCAAAGATCCTGGTCTCCCCCTTCCTCAGAAAGTTTAAAGACCACGCCTCGATAGCCTGGGTTGGGGGCCCTTGGGAAACGGCACATGCCCTCTATCCTCTCACCGAACTCCTGATGGATATTTACAGAGATAAACCCTTTGTAGAAAAGCTACTCGATCTCTCAGTGGAAATTTGGGTGGAGGCAATTGAGGAAGCAGCTGAGCTTGGAATGGATGGGGTGATCATAGGGGATGACTGTGGAACCCAAACCGGCCCCATGATTTCCCCCAAGCACCATTCTGAACTGGTCATCCCGAGGCTCAGGAAGCTCGTGCAGGAGGCGAGGCGGAGGGGCCTCTATGTTATCCTCCACTCTTGCGGTAACATCGAACCCCTACTGGAATCAATTGCAGAATGCGGTTTCCATGCGGTTCACCCCCTCCAGCCAGGTGCCATGAACACGCTTGAGGTGGCCAGGAAGTACAAAGGAAAGTTTGCTATTTGTACGGGCTTCGATGTTCAGCGGCAACATGCCTTGAAGCCTGAGGAGGTAGAACAGCAGGTCAAAGAGCTAATAGAGGCAGCCTCCCCCCACCTGATACTGGCCCCCACCAACGCTATCACTAACGAGACCCCACCCGAGAACCTTTTCGCCTTCCTCCACGCTAGGGAGAAATTTGGAGTATTGGGATAAAATTTGGCCACATCACACTCAGATTCAGAAGCGATGGGATGGGGCTTTTTGGAGGTTTCATCCCCTAGGAAATTAGGGTGCCTTTGAGGGACTGAACTCCCTGGCTACCCTAATCATCGTCTCGATGTTTTCGGGTTTGGTTTCCTTGGGTACTTCGCAGCCGGAGCTGAGGATGAACCCGCTTCTTCCCCCCTTCATGATGCACTCCCTAGAACTGCTCTCCACATCCTTGGGCGATCCTTCCAGCAGAACCCTGACGGGGGAGAGATTTCCCATCAGGCATACCCTGTGACCCAGTTTTTCCCTAGCTTGGCGTAGATCCACTGGGGAATCGATGCTCATTCCATTGGTTCCGGTTTCCGCCATTTCATTCAGCAGATGCGAGCTATTGCCACAGACATGCAAGATCGAGAGCGCTCCCTCCTGAGCTATGAAGCTGGTGATTTTGGAAAGATATGGCAGAACGAACTCACGAAAATGGAGGGCGGAGACCAGAGCCGCGCTTGGTTCCAGAATCATGATCACCCTGCTGCCGGCGTGGATGAGGGCACGAGCATAGGTTATCCCCACCTCCTTGGTAATTTCTAGAACCTTGTGTACACCCTCCCGATTTCTCCTGCAGTCTAGGAGGAGGTTTGCCATACCTCTCAGGTGCGTGGCAAGGGTGAAGGGACCCGTGATGTATGCGCAAACGGTGGTCTCTTTTCCGACCTCCCGCGACATTATTTCAATCGCCTCTAGGAAGACTGGCAGCCTTCCAGTTTTTGTTGGTTCTGGTACTTGAAGTTTTTCGATCTCACCAACCGGTTTCACCACCGTGGGTATCTCTCCCTCAGTTTTCTTTAACTCACATCCCATCGCTTCCGCCTCCACGGAGAGATCCATAAAGGGGAAAACCCCATCATACCGGTATCTCCGAAAAGCGGCCAGCTGACTCCTTGCCATCTCCTCCCCGTTGTGGAGCGCCCCGTAAACGCTAATTCCCGATATCTTGGTGGAGTGGATTCCCACGAGTGGTAGCACAGGAAGTTTCTCTGGGGTGCCAAGCCTTAGAGCCTCGACAACTTGAAACATCTTTTTTCTTTTGGTGGTGTAGAAATACGTGGGCTCTCTCCATGCTAACCTTGGCCAGCTCCCCAGATCCAGGGTGATCTTGGACATGGATCCGGGCATAGATGATGCCTTGGCCCTCATGCTCGCCCTCCGTTCTGGGCTTGAGGTGGTTGGGGTGACCACCGTCGCCGGGAACGTGGAAATCGAAAAGACCACACGCAACGCTTGTAGAATTCTCAAGTTTATGGGAAGGGAGGATTTGCCAGTAGGGAGGGGCTTACGGAAACCGCTGTTGAGGGAACTAAAAACCTGCCCAGAAGTACACGGGAGGGATGGTCTGGGGGAGTGCGTGCTCCCCGACTCCCCCCTCCGTACGGGGTTTTTCTTGGATTTGTGGAGAGGGCTCCCCGCTGGGACGGTTGCCGTTTGCACCGGTCCCCTAAGTAACGTGGCCGTTGCTCTCCTCGCTCTACCCGTGCCTCCAGTCGAGCGCTTGGTGGTGATGGGTGGTGCTCTGGGACTCAAGGAATGGGGGAAGGGTAACGTGAACGGGGCAGAGTTTAACTTTCACACGGACCCCGAGGCCGTGTCCGTGGTTTTCCAATCCGGAATTTCCATCACTCTCGTTCCGCTGGATGTAACAATGGATCCCAGCATCAAGGTGGACCGGGACTTTCTCTCCAGGCTTCATCCCCTATCCCGGGAGGCGGAGCTCGCCGTCAGGCTGCTGAATTTCCAAGTTGACAGGCTTGGGGAAACTTACCTCCACGATGTGGTTGCTCTATCCTACCTGCTAGATCCTTCGATTTTCTCTACTCGGCAACTGCCTCTTTCAATCGACTTGGAGGGGGGAAGATTGAGAATCGATCCCAGAGGCACACACATTGAGACCTGTGTCGGAATAGATGGAGCAAGATTCTTGGAACTCTTCAAGCGAGGACTTGGATTCTCTTAGGCTTTATCTCCCCCAAACTCGATATTAACGAGTTTTGACTGACCGTAAGGAGAATACGCTCGTTATCTTCTTTCCAGAAACTTTTCTAGATCGCTCAAATCGAAGAGCTGGAGACCGGGTAGATCAATCTTTTTCTTAAAACTTTTTGCAAAAATCACAAAGTGTTCTTTCCTCCTATTTTTGCGCCAATCGATGAGCTTAGCTTTATCCCTCAGCTCCGACACGATTTCATCGGCGACTACATTCTCTTTCCACTTGCACTCACCAAAGAGCACTTCCCCTGTTTCTTCGTTCACTGCCACGATGTCTATCTCTTTGTCTTTATGCCACCAGCGACCAATTTTGGTGGGGGTGAACGGCAACAGATTCATTTTGATGAGGAAGTAGCGCGAGATTCTTTCGAAAACCTTTCCGAGATAAGTGTTGAAATGCTTGTGAAAGTTCTCAAGGGGAGCGTCGAGGAAACCGCTCTCCACCTCAGCTTGGAACGGGGAAACGAACCTAAACCAGAAGTCAAAGTAGAGGTCGCTGATTTCGTAAGTCCCACGCTTCGCTTTTCGAGGCGAGAAGATGGGCACCGTGCGCTCAACAATGCCGAGGGAAGAGAGAACCTTGAGATAGAAAAAGACATCCTTTGGCTGAATGAGCGCATAGTTTGCTATTTCGTTGATTTTGTTGTACCCAAGAGCTATTGCCTCTAGGACTTGGATATATGTGGAGTAGTCTCTTAGCTCGTCCGAGAGCAGTCTCATAGCATCTCCGAACAAGAACGATGCCGGGTCGAAAAAATTCTTCTCTATTTCAGCCTCCACGTCCCTACCGCTGAAGAACTCCAAGTATTTTGCCACGCCTCCCGTCACCGAGTAAATCTTTATGAGAGTTTCTAGGGAGGATTTCGGGAACCATTTTTTCAATCCGCTGAGATCAAAAGGTTTGATCTTCATGTATTTTGTAGCCCGCCCATACAAGGGCGATCTTTGACCAAGGACTTGGGTTTCCATCATGGCAACGCTGGAACCGCACAGGATTAGAACCAAATTTCTCCTCTTCAGATCCTCGTCGACAATCTCCTGAAAATCGGAGAGAATTCCGGGATCCCTCCGGATGAGGTATCCGAATTCGTCGATTGCAATCACCATTTTTTTCGAGGTTGGTTTCAAAGCGCTGAAAGCGTCTTTAAAGTTCCCAAACTTCACGGGGGGTAATCCTGTGAATTCGCATATTTTTTCTGAAAACTTTTTCAGGTTGTATGTGGGTTTTCTGTCTGAGCACAGGAAGTAGAGTGCATCCTTGTTCCTTATGAACTCCTTTATGAGTTCGGTCTTTCCCACTCGTCTCCTGCCATAGATGACTACAAACTCAAATTTTTTCGATGACCAGCACTCCTCCAAGGTTTTTAGCTCCTCTTCTCTATCAACAAACATTCGAGTCTCCAATATTATAGTTTAAACTCGAATATTTAAAAACAACCCTGCGGGGGGTACTGAGACTAGGTTCCAAACGGGCTCAAGAAGGCGCGTGAAACTCCTCCGCTAGGAGCTCCTTTATAGCTTGCTCCACCGCACCCCTGCTCCCCTGCCTCGGTTTCCAGCCCAAGGACTCCAGTTTAGAGACATCCAAAAGCATGACTTTAACATCCCCAGGCCAGCCCCTCCCGCCTTTCACACCGCCGGTGAACTTTAGCTTCACGTCTTTCAATCCCAATGCCTTAATCACCATTTCTGCGATTTCTCTTACAGAAACCTGGTCCTTCGAGCCCAGATTATACACCTCAAACCCCTCCCGCGCATGCTCCCAGCCAAAAAGCATCGCCTCAACGCACTCCCTCACATGCATGTACGACTTCCGTTGGGTCCCATCCCCCAGGATTTCGAGTTCCCTTGGATTTCTGCGCAGTTTCTGGATAAAGTCCCATATCACCCCATGTCTCGATCTTGCACCCACGATGTTGGCGAACCGATACGAAACGGCCTTGAAGTCGAAGGTGTGGGCATAGGAGGAGATGAGGGACTCGCATGCAAGCTTGGTCGCCCCGTAAATGGAGATGGGTTTCAGCGGTGCGTCCTCAGGGGTGGGCAGGATTTCTGCGTCGCCGTACACGGTGGAGGAGGAAGTGAAGACAAGCTGGCGTACTCCAAGCTTCCTCATCGCCTCCAGCAGCTTCTGGGTGGCGATGACATTCTGCTCGAAGATAACGGTGGGATCCTCTGCACCGAGCCTGACCTCCGGATTGGCGGCTAGGTGAAAGACGAGCTCGCACCCCTCCAGGGCCCTCTCCAAGTCTTCTTCTCGAAGGCAGTCGCCCCTCACGAAGGAGAAGGAAGGATGGTTCTCCCATCTCCGGAGATTCTCCATCCTTCCAGCCGAGAGATTGTCGAGCACTCTCACCTCCATTCCGCGCTCCATTAGGGCGTCAACCAGGTGGCTGCCTATGAAACCCGCCCCGCCGGTTACTAGGGCCCTCATCTCCTCAGCTCCCGTAGGACATCCTCCAGCTCCCTCATTCCCCAATCCGCGAGCTCTTCGGCGCGCTGTGCATCGGTGGCCTCAGAAAAGCATCTGAAGATGGGTTCGGTGCCTGAGGGTCTGAGCAGCAACCAGCCGTCCTCGAAATCCACCCTGATGCCATCGATGGTGTTTATTCTGTATGCCGCAAATCTCTCCTTAAGCTTGGAGAGAACCTCCTGCTTTAGTTCGTTGGGGCATCTCACCTTTCGCTTCTGCTGGTGGTAGGGGGGGAGGGTGGAATTCAGCTCCGTCACGCTCAGTCCGCTCTCGCTGAGGGCTGAAACGAATTGGACAATGGTCATGATACCATCTCTGGCGAGGCTCCAGTCGGGGAAAATTGTACCGCCGTTTTCCTCGCCTCCCAAATCCCCCCCTCTGTTTCTTATCTCAGCCACGATTTCCGGTTCCCCTACTCTTGTCCTCACCACGGTTCCGCCCAGTCTCTTCGCCACATCATCCATCACCCTGCTGGTAGCGACGGTGGTGACGATTCTGGGCGATTTTTTCTCCTTCAGGTACTGGGAGGCCACAATGGCGAAAGTCCGGTCGCCTACTAGCACTTCTCCCCTCTCGTTCACCACAACCGCCCTATCCGCGTCTCCGTCCTGTGCGAGCCCGACATCTGCCGCGTGGGCTTTTACGGCCGCGGATAGGGCCTGAAGATTTTCAGGAGTTGGTTCGGGCATTCTTCCCGGGAAGGTTCCATCAATTTGGCAGTTGAGGGAGAGAATCCTGCACCCCAGCTTTCTTAGGAGTGAGGGGGTAACCAGACTGCCCGTCGCGTTCGCGCAGTCGACCACTACTTTAAGTTCCCTTTCTAGGGGGGTGACCCTATCAAGGAGGGCATCCATATATGGACCGATGGCATCCGCTCTGGTTGTGCTGCCCACCCTTTGCCAGTCCGCTAGCTTCCAAGCCTCCTGCTCTATGATGCGCTCGATTTCCAACTCCTCGGTGTGGGGAAAGCTTCCTCCGTCTTCCTTCCAGAACTTTATACCGTTCCACTGTGGCGGGTTGTGGGAGGCAGTTATGATCACACCCGCGTCACAGTCGAAGTGTTTTACCGCAAAGGAGAGCACTGGGGTGGGAACCATTCCCACCCTTACCACCTTGCATCCTCCACTCAGCAGACCCGAAATACAGGCGTTCTCAAGCATCTCACTTGAGGTGCGGTTGTCATATCCCACCACCACCTTTCCACGGTTTCCAAGGTAGGTAGCGAGCGAGACCCCCAGCTTGAAAGCCAGTTGGGGGGTTAGGTCCTCGTTTGCTATCCCTCTTACTCCAAAGGTCCCGAAGAGTTTTGGCATTCTGAAGCTCCGGGTCAGATTACTAATATTCTAGGGAGACCTCCATTTTCACATAATCCCAGATCCTCCCGCTTGAGCGCTCGATTTCAAGGGTTTGGAAAACTTCCTTGTAGGGTTCCCAACCCGCTATGCCCGCGGCCAGGATGCATGCTCCCTCCGCTGCTTCCTTCGCCTTTCTCCCCTTTCGCCAGTCTCTGAGCCAATGCAGTTTGAACTTGGAACCGTAAGAGAGCTCGATTTCTTTTCTGAGTTCAGGGAGGGTGCTCAGTCTTCCAGAGATGATCAGCTCCAGAGGGTCAGGAAGCGTTACCAGCATCTGTGCGACCATTTTTTTCATGCCCTCTACGAAGGCCCGCCATGCATCATCATGTCGCGGAAGTTCCTCGGGTTCTATCCCTCCGCCGGCAAGTGCTCTTGCGCCAGAGGTGAAGAGCACGTACTGAGAGGAGGAGGGGATCCTGATGGCCAGCTCGGCGTCCAGCGCACCGGGGGAGAGGAAGCCGAGGGAGCCCGAGGTTCCACCCAGCCCGTCAATCACCTTTCCTCCCTTAACCGCGAGGCAGGCGTTGAAACCATAGCCGATTTCCAGCAGGATAAAGCTAGTTTCGGAGGGTTGAAGCCCGAACCTCCTCACCTGACTGTATATGCCAAGCGCGGCCACGCAAAGTTTGTCCGCCGTTCCCATGTCCATTTTGTTCGTCTTTCTGTACCAAGGAACTGTGGGCAGGTGGATGACTCCTGGGAGGAGGTAGGCTGGCACCGGGAGATGTCTCAGCAGTTGATATAACGTCCTTATGGTCTCGTTAACCGGGATCCTCGGGTCTTCCTTCGGAAGGATCTCCCTCAGGTCCTCCTCCGTGCTATCGGAGAGCTTCTTGAAGGCCGTTCCGTACCCTGAGGGTGCGATTAAACATTCTATCTCTCTGGCGAGCGGTTCGAGGGACTCCAGAAACTTTCCTGGCAGCTGGGAGTACTCGAAGCTCTCATCCAAAACGAGCGTTCCGTCCCTCCTCATCCCCATCGCATCTAGGCTCTTGGTCCCCGGATCGGTTCCCACCACTATACCGGGCAAAGAGGATCCTCCCCCAATAGGTCACCGCAGAGGATAGTCGCTCTAGATCTACACCCACCGCACATTTCCGAGAACCTGCAGGAACCGCACCTCCCTTTTCTATGTCTTCTTTCGAGGATTTTCTGGAGGAGTTCGCTCTCCAACCAGTCTTCCCAAACCTTTTTCAGATTTTGGGCGGTCCCTAGTTCGAGGGTTGAAAAAGTGCAGGGTCTGACCTTCCCGTCGGCATCAATGAAAAGATACCTTCCGTAGATACATCCCTTCTCTTGGGGAACAATGGGTCCTTGGTGAGAACTGTTTCCCAAAAGGTGGAAGAAGGGCTCATCCGCCGAGACCTCGATGCCCATCTGCTTGGAAGTTCTCCCGAAGAGTTCGAGGACCCTCCTATAATCTTCTCGGTTCATGAGGAGGGGGTCATGTTTACTCTTGGGCTTGTATCCTAGGAGCGTAACCCCACACTCGAACTCGAGCGCGAGTTGCAGTACCTTTTCAACCTGTCCCGCACTCCCCGCGTGAAGCGTGAAAATAAGGTCTCTGAGGAGTCCCGCTGTTCTCAGAGCCTGTAGGTTTGTCAGCAGTCTTCCGAAGCTTCCTCCCTTTCTCAGTCTCTCATACTCCTCGCCGACGGCTTCCAAACTTACGGAGACCCCCACCTCCAACCTGGAAAGTTCTTGGGGATAGATCTTCCCCTGTCCGCTGGTTACCAGCTCGATCTTCAGACCCAGATCCTTTGCAACCTCAAGTATTTGGAACAGATCCGGTCTCAGGAGGGGTTCCCCACCCTCAACCAGTAACCAGCCTGGTCCTAAATCTGCTATCTGACCCACCAAGTCTAGCGCCTGCTCAGTACTCGGTTCTCCACTGGCAAGTCCTCTGCAATGTGCACAGTGGAGGTTGCAACGGTTGGTTACCGCCCAGTCGATGAAGAGCGGCTGCATCAATATGTGAGAAGGGTAAGTTTTTGTGGGCCCGTGGCCCAGCCAGGATAGGGCGGCGGCCTTCTAAGCCGCAAATCGTGGGTTCAAATCCCACCGGGCCCGCATTTTTCGGAACACCAATTCCCCCGCGAGTTTTTGGCGATTTTCCTTTACCTATTAAGTTTCTTAATGGTTCTGGTTGCGAAAGTCTTCGAGCTGAAAGAGAAGCTGGATTTCCCGACCATGGCGAGAAAGCTCAAGGATTTCTCAGAGGAGGAGCCTTACAAGGAGGACAAGAAGCTTCTGACCGACATCCTCGATCTCAAGCTCGACCAAGATCGTCTCTTCGGAGTCTTCACCAAGGACTACGTTCTCTCCAAATTCTACCGAAGGGGTGCCGTGGAAACCCTTGTCACGGAAGAGGTTCCTTTCTGGATTAAGAGGTTCGGGAAACGCCTTTTCCTCCTCCCGCTTGCCCCTTCGAAGCCGCGGGGCGTGAAAAAGCTACTGACCGATTACGTGGCGAACAAGCTGAGCGAGATTCTCTTCATCAAGCCAGGGAGCATTGTGGAGACATACATCCCTCATCAGACCCTCCAGCGTCTGCATGAGTCCAACCCGCATGCCACCAAACTCATCTGGTTCGACCAGGTTGACATCCCGGGGGTGAAGAAGCTTGCCCTAGCTGGCACGGGCCTAGCCGACACCTCCCTCTACCGCGAGTACCTCAAGCACGGGAAGCTCTGGTACATCGTTTTTGAGGTGTTGAAAAAGGGGCTCGTGGTGGGAATAACAAGGAATTCCGTGATCACACTTTTCTCACGCTCAAGTGTGGAGGATTTCGTCGGGTTCATCTTCGAGGAGGTGTTCCCGCTCATCGCCGAGAGCGAGGCGGGGTGAGCGCATTTTTATTCAGGTGTGAAGGGGTGAGTGGAAGGGGTCTACCGGGGAAGGGTTTCGAAGCCCATGAGGGAGGAAGCGCTG
>Ga0105163_1001969_pt1 | contig 10179 bp, 9 predicted proteins | sample JNZ110809AmetaG_FD_81531 | JGI IMG/M metagenome (GOLD analysis project Ga0105163, IMG submission 81531) | Hot spring microbial communities from Jinze hot spring, China to study Microbial Dark Matter (Phase II) - JNZ 110809A | ecosystem: Environmental > Aquatic > Thermal springs > Hot (42-90C) >... | reverse complement strand
GGTTTAGAGCTCATTTAAGTTATCTAACTTCACCGTTTCAGCACAACGACTGAACCAGAGACGACCCGCACCCAGCTGCCACGGTCGGCTTTTCAGCATGGGCTTGAGGCGCTTGCTGCGCTAAGAAGGAGAGGTTGGTGCGGGGGCCGGGATTCGAACCCGGGCAGGCCGACGCCAGCGGAGCTCTTATCCGCTGCGGATCCTAAGTTTGGGCCGTTTTCGCGACCGCCCCCTTTGTCCTAGCTCGGGCACCCCCGCACTTCGGGAGAATTTACCAGCAGAAGTTTAAATCTTCTCCGCTAGGTGTGAGGGGTGAGGCTAGACGCCTTCGATTCTCTTGATATACTCCTCTTCGTCGGTAACTGTGAGCTCTTGTCTTAAGCTCAGCTGTTGCTCGATTTTCCTCTGTCTTCTTACGAGCTTGGTTACGTACCCGGCTATCTGGTTTCGAAGAGTTTTTGAGGGTATTTCTGCCACCTGCATTAGAACCTCTTTATTGTGTTCAAAGTCGTCTGTGAATATGTTCGCGTATCTCACGAGCATCTCCCTTGCCGTTCTTTTAACCAGCTTTATTCTTACATTACCCATGCTGAACCCGCTCTTCACGACAGCCTGATGGTAAATAAGTTTTCGCGAGGGACGAGCGTCTCTCGAAATACAATTTCTCTTTTGACCACACAGAGAGAGGATAACTTTTTTTATTCCTACTACTAAGTAGCTTGATGACGCAGAAGCCGTCTTCGAGAAGAAAAGACCATGAAATCCCTCTCGCTCCTTTGGACAGGATACTTCACCAGGCCGGAGCCGAGCGTGTCAGCGAAGAAGCGGCGATGGTGCTCAGAGACTTCCTGGAGAAGCTAGCACGAGAAATAGCTAGAGAGTCTGTAGAGGCCTCCAGACACGCCGAGAGGAAGACTGTCACAGAGGAGGATGTGAAGTTTGCTATAAGCAGGGTGCAGAGGGTTCTGTGCGCGAACCTCGAGATCGCGGCACTCACCCGTGAGAAGTAGCAGCCCAGAAACCGTGCTACGAAAAAGCTAAAAGGAGGGGCGGTGGTTCCCCACGCGGCCGGGGTAGCTCAGCCAGGTGGAGCATCCGGCTGTTAACCGAGTAGAGCGGGAGGAGACCGGAGGGTCCCGGGTTCAAATCCCGGCCCCGGCGCCACTTCCCTTCTTCACGCTTTTAACCTGTTTTTCGCAATAGAAGGTGTACTGCAGAGCTCTTCTTCCGATCTCTGGAGTGCTCGAGAGCTGTAGTACGTTTGTAGGATAGTTGAGTTATCCGGCGGTGTCAACGAATCACGAAATTTCTTGCGAAGCGCCGTGTTAGCTCCAGGTGAGAAGAAAGTGGAAAAGTGCGTGATAGCAGCTGCGCTAATAGTTCTGGCGCTCGCCCCGCTACTTGTTAATGCTGAAGCGCTCAAGTCGCCGGATTTCTACGCCAGAATCGATGTGCTGGTGACCACAGAGGAAATCGTGGAGATAGATTTCGGAGCCAAAAGCGATGTTCTCCTGGTCAGCGCAACCACCTTACCGGGTTTCACCTTGGAGCGTTTCGTGGCGGTTTTCGAGGGCGGTGCGCCAAAAGGGATCGTTCCAGTAGTGTACGATAAGAGGAGTGAAAACATGGGGGTGCTTGCCTCTCTCGTATCTTACACAGGTGAGATAAAACTATCCTCAAATGGGTACAACGGCACGTGTAAAGTCAGGTTAATCACTGTTCAGAGGAAAACGAGCTGGCAGGCTATCAGGGGGGACATCACGCTGGATACTTCGGAGTACAGGGGTGCAGGCTTCGATAACGTGGTGGTGAGAGTAACGATCGATAACTATGCTCCCTACATAGTGAAAGATGTTCTCGACCAGCAGGGCAACTCTCTCTTCAGCGTCGAATTTCAGAAAACTGTGGAGGCTAGCGCGGTGAAATTCGACTTAAAGCACGTGGAGCTTAAAGTCTCGAAGCTGGGCTTCGGGAAGTACACGGTGAAGCTTCAGAGAAACGAGGCTTTCGCGCTGCCCGGCGCGATGCTGGTTATCGAGGACTCCTATACCGAGTACACAGTGGCGCCTAAGTCCACGAAGGCTTTAACGCTTAAGAACAAGCTCGACTGGAAGCCTCTCGGCTGGATCATTGTCGCTTACAGCGTTGCGCCAGGACCTATGAGAGAGCCTCAGGTAAAGATTGAAGGAGATATCGTAGACCTTGCTGCGGAGAGAAGAGATCAGATAGACGTTAGAGGAGCCTCGTTGCTGATCCCACCTTTCCTGCTCCACTACTGGATAGAAGCTTACACGGTTTACGGCGCTACCGTGAAGATCACGAACTTAGGGCGGGACGATATCCGAATAATAGCCGTGCCCGTTTACTACCGCGAGGTGGGAGTGTGGACTCCAAGGGGCTTAGAGGTTTCAGTGAGCTCTAGGGATCTCGGCGACGCATACGCAGCGTTTATAGTCGTCCAGGTACCAAGTCTCGCGAGAATTACAAGCCTTACGCTTCCAAGCGGTCAAGTGTTGGAGAGGCTAGGGAACTACACTTCGGGGTGGGGCAGCGAGTGGCGGAGCATAGTGGTCGAGGAGCACGAGGCTGCGGTTCAAGTGAAGAATGGGGCGCAAGTCGAGGAGGGAACCTACTTCTTCAGCATCGAGTGGCCGACTCTGCTTGTGAAGCCCGTTGACTCCAAGAGAAGACCCGTCATCGGCGCTGAAGTCGTCGTGGAAGGACCCGTTAAGATAACCGCTGTGAGCGAGGCTGATGGAGCCGCTAGGGTTAAGCCCTACGCTCCAGGGGTTTACACGGTAGCTATTAACTACAGGGGCGCGAAAGTAGGCGAAGCCACGCTCGCTACGCTCACCGGCTCCGAGCTGCTCATACCGTGCTCGCTCTACGACCTACAGGTGAACGTCAAGACCGCGCTGAGCTCTCCCGTTTCCGGCGCAGTCGTATCCGTAGAGAGTCAGGGAGGCTTTAAGCAGGAGCTGGAGACCGACGACTCCGGAAAGGTGGTCTTCACTCAGCTTCCGGGCGGGACCTACACCGTAAGGGCAGAGTACAAGGGTGTTTCAGCCCAGCAAACGGTGAACTTAAATGCCGACGCGTCGGTGGACTTGAACCTCTGGATACTCTTCGAGCTCCCGCTGATAGGCCCGGTGACTGCCGCTACAGCAGCTGCTGCTGGAGCTGTTACAGCAGTGGTGGCTGGAGCGGCCTTCTCTAGAAGGCGAAGGGAGGTTGCCGAGATCGACATCGGCTGAAAGCGGAGCTGCATAGTATGTACGTAAAGAGCTTGTACTTACCTTTGCTCTGTTTTTCCCGCTCGCGCTCTAAACCTGAGGATGTGCTTCTTGCTCTTCAGAGGAAGGGTCTTCTCTCATTCTCTCTGAGAAGCCGTTGGGCGGGCTGCGAGACCTGGCGTGCCAGGACGCACTTCGGAGATGTTCTCATCACGCTTAACAATGAAGAGAAGCTTATAGTGGAGTCGGAGGAGAAGAAAGCTCTCGATTTTTTCCTAAAATCGTTTTTTCTAGAGGTTTCTGCCCTCTGTAGAGCGGAACCAGAGCTGGTGATAGTATTCCTAGGTGATCAACTCCTACCGGTTGGAGGAAGCAGGCTGGCGGCTTTTCTTTCTCGAGGAGCTCTTGGTGTGCTTGTTTTCGCGGCCGTGGTCACATGCCTCGAAGCTCCCCTCTCAGCCCTTGGCATACCTTTCCTGCTCTCGACCGCTCTCGCCTTCTCGATTTCTCTGCCCATTGCGCTGCTTCTGGGACCGGCTGTGGCCTTACGAGCGTTACCTAGGTGGAGGATGCCGCACGGCCAGCCCCTGAGGATAATTGTGGCGAAGCTGGTATCGCTAGATAGTGATGTCGAGCTCGCCGCCTCTTTCGCAAAGCTAAGTCTTGCCAAAAAACCTGGAGAGCTAACGCCCGATGCTGTGATCTCCGAGCTTGAGAGCTGGGGGGTACCGGTCAGGGGGGTTTCCGTTCTCGAGTTTCCCAGCCCTGCTGCACGCTTCTGCAACGGTGGCGAGTGCCCCGAGTTTTTCCTAACAACTTCCCGAAGGGTGCTAGCAGTCAGCTACAGCGCCCTAGGCGGATCAAAGGTGGTGCTCGGGGTAGATGCGCTTATCGACCTCGACCAGGATGAGGTGCATGCCGTAGTGGCGCACGAGCTGAGCCACATTAAGCACGGTGATTCTGCTACTCTTACCCTTGTGGCATCGCTTGTAGGGCTCCTCCTGCTAGCAGGCCTAGAGGTCTTGCTGCCTAACATACCGGCTCTTATAGCCGTTTTTCTCGCCGGAGTTTATGCGGTCACGCTGCTGTGGAGAGCTCTAGAACTCCGGGCGGACCTGGAGGCTGCCCTCGAGGCGGGGCGGGCGCCCCTGAGGAGAGCGTTAATTAAACTGGAATACCCTTCTCTAGCTAAGAGCTCCTCTCCTCATAGAAGAATTCTAAGTGTTTTCCTACCTACTGCGCACCCACCGGTGTGGCTTAGGCTCGCCGCGCTCGAGAAAGCTTGTCTTCAGAAGAACCTCTTTAGGGAGGCTTTGAAGATCATAGCTAGCTCGCTTTTCCTTGCGGTAGAGGCGCACGAGAGCTTGCCTAATCCGCCTAAGCGGGGTCTGCCGCTTTGCTGCAGCTGAGCAGAGAAGTTAAGCAGTATTACAATCGTAACTGTTTCTTAATCATCTTCTCAAGCCTCGGAACCGCTTTACTACAACCTCCCCACTTAGAGAGAGCGGGTGGCGGATGAGCGTCCGAGCTAATCTGCTGAAAGCTTTAGGAATTCTGGAGGATTTAGCGCTGAACGGCGGCTTGGAGGAGAAGCACAGAAAGCTGCTCCTCCAGGTGATTAAGCTCATCTCCGAGGTGCAAGACGAAGTTGTCAGCGCGAAAAGCAAGGTGCGCGACCTCACGTACACTCTCCGTGAGTTGAGCGAGCTCCTCGGCCTCGAGGTGAACCTTACGAATCCCAAGCTGGCCGTCGAGGATGATATCCTACAAGCTATTGAAAACAGCTCTATGGCTGAGCTGGAGCTGGAGGACGAGAGGGTAGTCGTCAAAAAGCTTATTTCAGCTCGAGCTGAGGCATAAGGGAGGTTGTTGTCCTGAATGCCGGGTGTGCCAGGGTTAAACTCTTTAAAACGCTCCAGAGATCCGGAGCACACACCACCTCGACTGCCTAGGGATGAAAAATTTGAAAAGCTTCTCGGGAAGGCGAGAGAGAAAGCTCTGCAATGGTCCCTCGCGACAGCTGTGCTAACTACAGCACCCGCGATGGTACTGCTCATCGCCGTGAAGACCGGCGCAGTGGCCCTGGAGCCGGGAGACTTGATTCTTCTCGGGATTATCCCTGCCCTGGCGGTTTTCGCATTTCTATCCATGTACACGCTGCTGAACATCTCTCTACCCTCTCTCCTAGAAGCCTACTCATTCAAGATCTACTCCCGTCTTGCTGAAGGAAGCGCTGCACCGCAGCAAGCAGCGCTGCAGGCTCCTGCTCAGCGCCCACCCGTTCAGCGCTTGCCCAGCCCAGTGATTGCACCAGCTCCCGCTGTCGCACCGGCTCCCGCTCGCGCGCAGCCTTCGGGCCAGGCGAAAGCCGTAAAGCCTACGCCTATTACCCGCGAGGAGGGCGTCTTCGCTGCGCCGTCAACGCAACCCACGGCCACGCCGCATCCCGCTGCCTTCTCTCCGGCTTCTCTTTCTTCTCCAAGGTGCCCCAACTGCGGAAGGGAGCTACCCTACGGGGATTTACACCTCATATGCCCATTCTGCGGGGCGAGATTAAAGTAGCGAAAAGCGTTTTCGGCTACTTCTCTACTCTAGAGGTGCTCGGGGATAGCCTCACCAGGAGAAGTAGCGCTAGTGCCCCCGATGCGAGTAGCACCGCTCTAGTGAGAGAGCTATCTTGCAGCTCACTTACGTCTATTCGCAGCCACACCTGGGTTGCCCCTTCTACACCGTACACGATAAGATAGTCGTTTGGGTTGCTCTCTCTTATCCTGAATAGGACGATAATGTTATCGAGCACGTTAAGGCTCGAGCCGGATATCTTGTCTCTAGCAGATTCACCGGCACTCGCTGTCAGATCAACAGGTACGATCCCGCTCGAGAAATTCACGACGGAGAATATGTGAGGGTGGGCGCCAACCAGGGAGTATCTTAAACCTTGAGAACTAAGCTCCTGGCTTGCGCTAGGGTCAACTATGTAGGCGTACACGAGGGCAGCGTCGAGGCCTTGAATCTTTAGAAGCGCTGCGGCGAAAGCATGTACATCTCCGCAGGGACCCGTAAGGTTTTCGAGGAAAGATGAGGGGCAGCGGACACCCCCTACCGTGCTCTCTGAGTACTTGAACCTTTCTAGAATCCACTGAATCACGCTCAGCAAGTAGTGTGCCGGTGTTTCAGCTCGGCTTCTCAGCTCCCACGAGATCCTCTCAACGTCCTCGAACTTCACCCTGCTAGAGTTGCATCTCCAAAACGAGTTTCGGGGCAGCCTTCCGCGCGCCTCCTCCCACGAAGCTCCAGCAGGCAGCTCGAACTTTGCTCTAAATGGAGGGGATAAGGTTCTCACCTTTTGCACTAACGTCAGGTTGAGGGACCCACTGAAAGATAGAGGTCCAGGATCAGCGTACTCGTTTCCTTCGGGATCAACCATCACCGAGTAGCTCGCCGGAACCCCGTTCACGTAGAGTTCGGCGGTCACCCTTTCCTGTACCCCCTCGAGGGTCGGGACTAGTATCATGTGCTTCGAGTATACGCTGCTGTCTACAACACCGCTACCGTAAGCGATGTACTGAATTCTGATCACGAAAGTCCTGCTACTGAGAGGCGCCATCAACCAGAGAGCCAGTGCTAGCAGCGCTAGGCTACGTCCACGCCAGCTCATCCCCCTCCAGGTGAGAGGGGAGGGGGAAATATTAATCAGAGTTCTTCAAAACACAGGACGGCTGGAGATGTCGTCAAGGAAAGGATACATCACAAGGGTCTCGGGTCCCGTGGTTTTTGCAAAAGGAATCAGCGACATTAAGCTCGGAGAAGTGGTCTACGTAGGTGAGGAAGGACTTCTAGGAGAGGTTGTACGCATTTCCCAGGACTACTTTGCGATACAGGTTTACGAGGATACAAGTGGGATTCGCCCCAGAGAGCCGGTCACGGCTACCGGTAAGCTTCTAGTTGCTGAGCTAGGGCCGGGCCTCATGGGAATGGTGTTCGACGGCGTTCAGAGACCTCTCGAGGACATAAGGAGGCTAGTAGGAGACTTTGTGAGGAGAGGGGTCAAGGTGCCTTCCCTTTCTCGAAGCAAGAGGTGGCACTTTAAGCCCAGAGTTGCTCCAGGTGATAAAGTCGAGGCAGGTGATATCCTGGGTGTTGTGCAGGAGACTCCCTTGATTGAACATCGCGTGATGGTGCCTCCGGGACTCAGCGGCACTGTTAAGGAGGTTGCTCCTGAAGGTGACTACACTATTGAAGAGCCCGTTGTTTTCCTCGAAAGTGGTGGAGTGGCTGTCGAGCTGACAATGAGGCAGGAGTGGCCTGTGAGGCGTCCTCGCCCCTACAGGGAAAGGCTTTCAAGCGAAGTTCCCTTGCTGATCGGGCAGCGAATTATTGATACCTTCTTCCCAATCGCGAAGGGTGGGGCTGGCGCAATACCAGGAGGCTTCGGCACCGGGAAGACAGTAACTCTTCACAAAGTCTCGATGTACAGTGACTCGCAGATAGTTGTCTACATCGGCTGCGGGGAGAGGGGTAACGAGATCGCGGAAATGCTTAAAGAGTTTCCCGAGCTAGTAGATCCGAAATCAGGAAGACCTATTATCGAGCGCAGCATCATTATCGCGAATACTTCCAACATGCCGGTCTCCGCGAGGGAGGCCTCCATCTACATGGGTGTAACCATTGCGGAGTACTACAGGGATCAGGGCTACGACGTCACGCTGATTGCCGATTCAACAAGCAGGTGGGCGGAAGCTTTGAGGGAAATCGCTGGAAGGCTAGGAGAACTGCCGGTCGAGCGAGGTTACCCGGCCTATCTGCCCGACAAGATAGCGGAGTTCTACGAGAGGGGGGGTAGGGTTAAGGTGTTGGGGAGGCCCGAGCGAGAAGGCTCCGTTACCATTCTCGGGGCTGTGTCGCCTCCTGGGGGAGACTACAACGAGCCTGTGACTATTCATACCCTTCGCTTCGTCGGCACTATGTGGGCGCTGGACACGGAGCTCGCTTACAGGCGGCACTTCCCAGCAATCAACTGGCTAAGGAGCTTCAGCCAGTACGCAGATATTGTTGAGCGCTGGTGGGTGAAGAACGTTGCCCCGGACTTTCCGCAGTACAGGAGGAGAGCTTTGAGATTGCTCACAGTGGCTAGCGAAGTGGAAGCTATAGCGTCCGTTGTAGGTGAGGGTGCGCTTCCTGACGATCAAAGGCTGCTCCTGATAACTTCTGAAATACTAAAGGAGGGTTTCCTGAGGCAGACCGCGCTGTCGGGTGAGGACGTGTTCTGCAGGCCCGAGAAGCAGTACTTGCTGCTTAAGATGATGATAGACTTTTACGACCGAGCTTATGATCTCGTGCGGAAGAGAGTATCCGTGGAGGAGATCTTGAAGCTGCCTGAGATCTACGAGATGATGAGGGTGAAGGAGGATGAGAGGGGCATCGAGGCTGTGAAAGAGCTCTACGACAGAGTTATGAGTAGGCTTGAGGAGATTGCGAAGAGACATGGCATCTCCTTTGAGGAGAGATCTGTAGAGGTGGTAGCCGGTGTCTAGCGTCTCCCTGATAAGTTTACTCGAGCAAATTCCCGGAAAAGTCTACAGAGGCGTAAGGGAGATTCGGGGCAGCTTGCTTGTTCTCGATGGTGTAGAGGAGGCGGCCTACGACGAAATAGTGAGAATTTACGGAAAGGACGGGCGCGAAAGGGTTGGAAGGGTTCTCGAGACGAGTATAGGAAGCGCGGTGATACAAGTTCTCGGTGATAGGGAGGGTCTGGAGACGGATACCATAGTGAAGCTGACTGGGTCGACTTTCAAAGTTAGGCTCTCGGAAGATGTTCTCGGCAGGATTTTCAACGGTCGCTTCGAGCCGCTGGACGGCTTACCTCCCATTGCGACTGGAGAGCTCCGAGATATCACGGGAGCGCCTATAAACCCGGTAGCTAGGGAGTATCCTCACGACTTCATACAGACAGGAGTCTCGGTAATTGACGGGCTATTCAGCCTTGTGAGAGGTCAGAAGCTCCCGATATTTAGTGTCTCGGGCCTCCCTCACAACCTACTGGCTGCTCAGATCGCACGCCAAGCAACTGTCCGCGGCGAGGGTGAGCAGTTCGCTGTAGTGTTCGCTGGAATCGGGTTGAGGAAAACAGAGGCCGAGTTCTTCATGGAGCAGTTCAGAGAGACAGGCGCCATTGAGAGGCTCACCGCGGTGATTAACCTCGCTGAAGACCCGGCTGTCGAGAGATTAATGACGCCTCGCATAGCGCTAACAGTAGCTGAGTACCTCGCTTTCGATCTAGGGATGCACGTGCTCGTCATAATGACGGATATGACCAACTACTGTGAAGCTCTCAGGGAGGTCAGCTCCGCGAGGGGCGAGATCCCCGGAAGGCTCGGATACCCAGGATACCTTTACAGCGACCTGGCATCGATGTACGAGAGGGCAGGAGTCATTAAAGGCCGAAAAGGCAGCATAACGCTCTTCCCCATACTCACCATGCCCGGAGGCGACCTCAGACACCCCATCCCGGACCTCACCGGCTACATCACTGAAGGCCAGATCTTCCTGAGCCAGGAGCTCTACAGCCAGGGTCTCTACCCACCGGTGAACATCTTACCCAGCTTAAGCAGGTTGATGAAAGCTGGCATAGGACCCGGGAAAACCAGAGAGGACCACAGGTATCTCGCAGACCAGCTGTACGATGCCTATTCGAGAGGTGTGAGAGCCCGCGACCTCGCGCGAGTTATCGGGGAGATAGGTCTCAGCGAGAGGATGAGAAGGTTCCTCAAGTTCGCTGAGGAGTTCGAGGCGAAGTTCGTGAACCAGGGATTCTACGAGAATAGGAGCGTCGAGGAGACGCTGGACAGGGGCTGGGAGGTTCTCTCCGTCCTACCTGAGGAAGAGCTTGTCAGGATACCTCAGAAGATCATCGAGAAGTACCACCCGAAGTACAGGAGTTGAGACC
>Ga0105163_1001965_pt1 | contig 10190 bp, 7 predicted proteins | sample JNZ110809AmetaG_FD_81531 | JGI IMG/M metagenome (GOLD analysis project Ga0105163, IMG submission 81531) | Hot spring microbial communities from Jinze hot spring, China to study Microbial Dark Matter (Phase II) - JNZ 110809A | ecosystem: Environmental > Aquatic > Thermal springs > Hot (42-90C) >... | reverse complement strand
GAGTTCTATGAATGTGTTGAATCCTGTTAGAAGAATAAAGGATCAATTTCTAGATATAGTAAAATCCAGCTATGGAGATATAGGTGAAAGGGATGCCTTAAATATGTTAGTAGAACATATCGATAGGATGGGGTTACCTAGAGAGGTTATTACATCGTTCCCCCATCAACTTAGTGGTGGTATGAAGCAGAGGGTTGTAATAGCTTTAGCTACGATATTTAAGCCTAGGGTGATATTCGCCGATGAACCTACTACTGCTTTAGATGTGGTTATTCAGAGAGGAATTATCCAACTATTATCTAGGATTCAGAGAGAACTTAACAATACCCTGGTAGTGGTTACGCACGATATGGGTGTTCATGCACAGATCGCATCCAGACTAGCTATAATGTATGCAGGCAAAGTAATAGAGCTTGGAGCTGCATACGATATCTTCGGTAATCCGCTACATCCCTATACAAAATACCTTATAAGCTCTCTACCTAAGATAGGGGATAAATCGAGAAAAGTTAGTATACCTGGTAAACCACCCTCTCTTAGAAATCCTCCATCAGGTTGTCGTTTTCATCCTAGATGCCCTTATGCTATGGATGAATGTAGATTAACAGAGCCATCTATGATGGAAGTTGAGCATGGACACTACGTAGCATGCCACTTATATTGGAGGAGATAGGCATGACTGCAATATTAGAAGCTAAAAATGTAACTAAAATATTTAAGATAGGAGGTTTAATATTTGGGAGTAAACTTACCGCAGTAGATAATGTTACCATATCTTTAGAGAAAGAAAAAGTTTTGAGTTTAGTAGGAGAAAGTGGAAGCGGTAAAACAACTCTAAGTAGAATTCTATTGGGATTAATAAAACCGACTAAAGGATCCGTCTTATATACTGGTAGTGATATTTATAAATTAAAGGGAGACTTACTTATAAAGTTTAAGAAGGATGTACAGCCAATATTTCAAAGTCCATTCGATGCTTTCAATCCTCTCAAAACTGTTGATCGCTATCTACTCGGAACAGCTTTAAACTATGGACTTGCTAAAGATAAAATTTCTGCAGAAAAAGTTGTGGATAATGCTTTAAGTGTAGTAGGATTGAGTTTTGAAGAGGTAAAAGGGAAATATCCACATGAATTTTCAGGTGGAGAACTGCAAAGGGTATCGATAGCTAGAGCTCTAATAACTAATCCTAAAGTATTGATTGCAGATGAGCCTGTAGCGATGATAGACGCCTCCATCAGAATGGGGATAATAAATATTTTGCTAGAGTTGAAACGAGAATACGGCATATCTATACTCTATATAACGCACGATCTAGCTACAGCATACTATATAAGCGATGAGATAGCTATAATGTATAGAGGCAGTATTATAGAGTATGGTCCTACAGAAGAATTGCTAGATAAACCACTACATCCGTATACTAAAACCCTCTTACAATGTCTCCCTGAACCAGATCCACAGAAACGATGGAAAGAGGAAGTGAAACTTTCAGGATTGGAAGTTAAAGAATTTGAAGCGTTAGGATGTAAGTTCGCTAACCGCTGTCCTTATGCTGATGAACGATGTTTCGGTGAAAGGCCTCCTATAGTAAACTTAGATAACCGTACGGTAAGCTGCTGGTTATTTATCGATAATAGATACTCTAAATAAATTTCCAACATTCTTCAAAGTAGATAGTATGTATAATGATAAAACTTAAAATAAAGTATAAAATATCTCTAAAAATTTATTAAACTGTAGATTTTTCGCATAGTAGGTTTTCATCGATTGCATAGGCTATCTGCTATCAATTTAATCTTCAATTTCTACAAATTTAGATTCTAATTTATTAAATACATGTTTCATCCTTCATTAGCATCTATTATAAGAAGACTTGTATTCTTTCATCTGCTGAACGAGAGATTTTAGTTCTGTTTTCTCTGAAGGGGATTATCCAAGGCATTAGATGAGGGTTTAGAGTAGGTTGGGGTTCCCCTCATGAGGGTTACTCCTATAAAGCCTAGGATTCTAGAGATCTTATATTTATGCTTGGGTTCGCTTATATTGCAGATGATAGCTTCGACTTTAAAGGCTAAGCTTCCCTCCATTTAGTATAGGGCTACGAGCCGCTATGCACCCCCACGGCTTTAATCGAGGATAGAACTTCCTTAGAAGAAAGATACAGCGTATCGTAGGGGGTGAGATACGTATGGAGCCATCTCGATATCATGGAAACTCTATGGAGCGAGATATGGAGAAATACGATGGAAAAACCTGGGGGGGTAGGTTGAGGAAAGATAAGCCATCCAGAATCGTATTATAGATAGAACTCTAGTTCTATCTCGGATAGAGACATAGGACTGCGGACGTTTAAGCGATCATCTCTCTCATCTAAGAACTAGTTCGCCCTCAAATTCCTATGGAATAGGTGATGGGCTAATGCGTAGGCTATTAAATACCTCTTCCCGTATGGATGCAGGTTTGGGTCACAGCTATCACAGCCTCATCCTTTATGTACATCTCCCTAATTATTCTACTTAAAAGCATTTCAACGACTTCAGCACCAGGCTTAGATGCTAAAAGCTCAAGACCATCAACCCCCATACATTTCACTTATCCCATTCGCCTTCTCGATTTTATGCCCTATGTTTTCCTCCTTCGCCTCCTCCCCTTAACCTTTAGGTAGGCATTGATTATAGCCATCTTATCCCTCTCTAGTAAGCTTAGAATATCCTTGAACAACCCAACCAGCTTCAGGCTCTCTAATCCCTAACCCTCTAACCTAAACTCTAAAAGCATATAATCCAACTCTTTAAATAGGACGCCTAAAGCCTTAGCGATCTTCCCTTTGAAGGAGTGGAATGCCCCTCAACACCCGAAATATGGCTATTAGCCACATAGCCAAGTCTCTTAGCTAACTCCTACTGAGACAATCCCCTTCTCTATTCCCAGTTATCTTCTACTCAGTAGCTTCGCGTCTACCCTTCGGTATCATAACCATTTCAAAAATCGAAGATTCTACTCTTACAGGTAAAGACTGGGGGTTCAACTTCAAGAGAGAACATGCGAAGCTGAAGGATATTGTGGCTTCTAAAAATATTGGGAAACAGCTCTGGATACTAAACAAACAGTGGGGGGCCGTTAACTGTTGATAAGCTAGAAAATCAGCTCTATTCAAAGATTGAAGAAGATAAAAGCGATATGAAAGCTGAAGAGGAAGAATGGAGGATCCTAAGTGGGAATGGAAGAAAACCCGATAAATAACGCTCGCATATTCTTTCCTCTCGCCTTATTCTCGGCTTGCTTTACTAATTAGGCTTTAAGAATGGAAAAGAGGGGCTTCATTCCCTCTATATGATGAAGACTCCGCAGCTGACAACTTCTCCGGTTTTGATGTCTAGTTCAAGACCCCCATGTTTCCAGCGTTGGTGCTCCAACTATCAGCTCCGGAAGCAACTTTCTTTCACCCTTTATGACGACTTCTCTCTCAATGTCTTCTGAGAGGTATATTCTATCGTAGACCCGGTATTTCTCTACGTGGATCTCAGCATCGATGTAGGCGTCGACGATGATTTTCTGCCCATTCAAAAGGATAGCTTCGATCTTTTCAGGTAGTCTTTTAACCTCAACCCCCTTAAAGTGCTCCCTAAGCGCCTTATATCCCATAACGGTGAATCTTGAACCAGAGTTGAATAATGCTCTCAGCCTAGATGTTTCCCCCTCAACCGTTACATCGACATCCTTTAAGACCTGCATCCTAGACCACACAATATTAGATTTTAAACTCCTATTTTAGCCATACTTTATCTTCAAGTTTAATCTAAGATTGTTCCAAGATCCCAGGTTTCGATGGAGAATATCGGGGTTTGAAGTGGCGGAGCAGATTTCCGTCAGAAGGGTGGATTTGAGAGATGGATTCATTAAGCCTTGTAAACTAGTTGGAGAGGGGGAAAGAGAAAGCTAGACCTAATCGTCGACCCCGGCACCTTAAAGGCTGTTCCAGACTGGTTCTATGGTATTAAGCTGGCGATATCAGGCTACGGAGAATATCCATCGACTGGTTAGGCTCACGGGCAGCGACAGATAAACTCAACATCCCTAGAAAGATACTATGAAAGGAATAGGCAAAATATCCTCAATTCTCGGTTCGTCGAGTGATTTCTCATCCGTTAACGGGGGGTCGCTGGGATATAAATGAAAAGTTATAAGGACAGAACAATCGCGTGATACTCAAGTATCATGGTCTTCTCCTTAGCGCGTAGTAGGTGAGCCATGCTACGAATGCGATGAACAGCACGAGTGCTATTGGCTTTCCGAGCAGCCACCCAAAAGCCTCGCCGACTGCTTCGACGGCTTTCCAACAAGATCGGAGATCGCCCCGTCTATTCCACCCTTTTCTGATCCGCTTACGGCAAACATTATGCCGGCTCCAGCCTGAGCTGTTTCCCCCTTCAGGCTTACGGCATGCATGGTGAACGGCATGGTGTGCTTGCCTAAGGCTGGCTCCGCCGAGTTATGGTTGGAGCAAAGAATTTAAGAATATGAAATTAGAGATATGTTGGGCGTGGTTAAAGATGGAAGGTGGATGTGATGAGTTTTCGTCGCCGGGGCATAGGGCAGGCTGCTTTAGGGAGAGGGTTCGTAGAGGTAGTTCTGCCAAGCATATCTAATGTTCTCACTTTACCGGTTGATGTTCTCTTAGATCGTTTGGGCTCTTCCCTATCCGGGTTATCTTCCGAGGAGGTGGAGAGGCGCCTTAAAGTTTTCGGCTACAATGAGGTTGCCAGGAGGAGGAAGAGGTCTCTCATAATAGAGTTTTTATACCATTTTAGAAACCCCCTAACAATCATACTGCTGATTGCCGGTTTAACCTCCTATCTCCTAGGCGAGCATGAGAGCGCCATAATAGTGTTCTCGATAGTGGTTATGAGTACGCTTTTAGATTTTTATCAGGAGCATAAGGCTGAGAGAGCCGCTGAGATGCTCAGGGAGAGGGTTGCTCTCACAGCCACGGTCATTAGGGATGGAGTTAAGCGCGAAGTAAAGATAAGCGAGATCGTCCCGGGCGATATCATACTCTTATCGGCTGGGGACGTAGTGCCAGCCGACGCTAGGGTGATAACCGCAAAGGATCTATTCGTCGACCAATCAGCTTTAACCGGGGAGTCATTTCCGGTTGAGAAGACACCTACACCCCTTAAATCGGGCGATCTTCCGATTACTGAGTGGAGCAATCATCTTTTTATGGGAACATCTGTTGTTAGCGGATCTGCGATGGCTGTGGTTGTTAGGACTGGAGGGCAGACTGAGTATGGGCGGATATCTAGAGCGCTTGCCGCTAGAGGCCCTGAGACGGAGTTCCAGAGGGGCATCCGAAGGTTCGGCTACATGATTATGGAGACGACATTTCTACTCGTCCTATTCATCTTCTTCATAAATGCGCTCTATAAGCGGGATATTCTCGAGTCGCTTCTCTTCGCAGTTTCTTTAGCTGTTGGTTTAACCCCGGAGCTTCTACCCATGATAATCTCAATAAACCTGTCGAAGGGCGCCATAGATATGGCTAGAAAGAAGGTTATAATTAAGCGCTCAGCGTCGATACAGAACTTCGGGAGCATGGATGTCTTATGCACGGATAAAACCGGGACACTAACAGAGAACAAGATAAGGCTAATATTCCACGTCGATGTTAACGGAAGAGAAAGCGAGAAAGTGCTGCTATGCTCATACCTAAACAGCTACCATCAGACTGGGTTAAGAAGCCTCCTCGACGAGGCTGTGCTAGCACATAAGAGCATAGATATTGCGGGTTACATGAAGATTGACGAGATACCATTCGACTTCATACGTAAGCGCCTATCCATAGTTGTTGAGCATGAAGACCAGCGCTACATGATTACTAAGGGCGCGCCCGAAGAGATCCTAAAGATCTGCTCATTCTACGAGCTGGATGATGCAGTATCTGATTTGAGTGAAGAGATCCGTAAAAAGATTGAGCAGAAATACATTGAGCTGAGCGCTGAGGGATATAGGGTTCTAGGCGTAGCATATAAGCGCTTGAGGGAATATAAGCCCGTATATTCCGTCAGCGATGAGGGCGAAATGATCTTTCTAGGCTTTATAGGCTTCCTCGACCCGCCCAAAGAGACTGCGAGAGAAGCGATAAAGCTCCTAAGGGAGGCTGGTATAGAGTTGAAGATACTTACCGGCGACAACGAGCTCGTCGCTAGGAAAGTATGCGAGCATTTAGGCTTTGAGATTAAGGGAATCCTTCTTGGGAGCGAGATTGAGCATATGCATGATGACGCCCTAGCGAGGGCTGTTGAGGAGATAAATGTCTTCTGCCGCGTAACACCAGCCCAAAAGAATAGGATAATAGATGCTCTTAAGGCTAATGGACACGTGGTTGGTTTCCTCGGTGACGGTATCAATGATGCGCCATCATTGAAGAATGCTGATGTCGGCATATCCGTAGATAATGCGGTCGACGTTGCGAAGGAAGCCGCAGACATAATCCTCCTAGAGAACGATCTAACTATACTTCATGATGGCGTTTTAGAGGGTAGGAAAACCTTCGGCAATGCTATGAAGTATATTATGATGGCTGTTAGCTCAAACTTCGGGAACATGTTCAGCGTAGCCATCGGCTCACTATTCCTACCGTTCCTACCAATGCTCCCAATACAGATACTATTAAACAACATGCTGTACGACTTGACCCAAACAGCTGTTCCGCTGGATGATGTTGACAGGGAATACTTAGAGAAGCCTAAGAGGTGGGATACATTCCTCATTAGAAGATTCATGGTGGTCTTTGGTCCGATAAGCTCGCTCTTCGATTTTCTAACATACTTCACGATGCTCTTAGCCTTTAAGGCCGCTGAGCCACTATTCCAGACAGCATGGTTTCTAGAGTCCTTGTTAACCCAGACATTGGTCGTCTTCATTATAAGGACGAGGTGGTTTCCATTTTATAGAAGTAGGCCCAGCAAAGCCTTGATCTTCACAAGCGCATCAGTAATAGTCTTCGCCCTAGCACTGCCATACACTTGGCTGGGGACAGTCTTCAGGTTTGTTCAGCCTCCAGTCGAATTTTATCTTGCGCTGGCCGCCATAGTAGGCGCTTATCTGACATTAGTCGAAGCCGCTAAGAGATGGTTTTATAGAAAGTATGGACACCGACTAGAACAGGTACTAATACCGTCTAGAGGGATCGGGCTATATTTGAGCAGAACGATGAGGGTAACTCAGGACGTTGTAGCGATGATCTATCTGAGAGATGAGAATGAGATACCTATAAACTCTCTGATCAGCGATTTAGAGCGTGCAGTAGCCTATCCTATTAGCCCAGAGGAGATTCATCGCAGCCTTCAGTATCTACGTAGGGCGAGCCTCGTATCTATTGATTGGCGTGAGGGGAAGATTAGGCGTGAGAGGGCGATGAAGGATTACGTTGAGAATTACGTGTTTGGTGAGATTTGGCCTAAAGTCTCGGAAGGCTGGCGGAACATAAGATTATTTCTCGAAGAAAGATATGGTCGAATAAACTGAGAGTATGGTGCTATCTCATCTGAGACGCGAAGGAGGACGTGAAGATACATTCCCCCGCGCTAGTACTCTTATCAATTTATTGCTATCTTCTTTGAACAGCGCTTCTACGGTTAATCTTTAGACGCGATGAAATTGTCCAGGGGGTAACACATCTATATCTCTTTATATTCACATCTATTAATGTATGGTGGAATGTTTGGACGTGGAGGATGTGGTATCCATAACTGCTGAGGAGATCTTGAAGTATGCTAGGGAGGAGTTTGAGAAAGCTATCAAAGTAGACGATATACTGCTCTATAGGGATGCTGCCGGTAAAGCCCTCCTAAGCATGGTGCTTGCAGTAAACTCTTATATCCATCGTAAATTAAACGTAACGCCTAGATCCCATAACGAGAGGAGAGAGCTGCTTAGGAAGATGAAACGCGAGGATTTGAGGGCTATCTATAGCGATGTCATGGAAACTCTGCATGATGAAGAATTCTACGATGGAGTTTATAAACCTGAGGAAGCGGAATACGCCATCAGACAGGTGGAGAAGATCCTCAAAGATCTTAGAGAGAGTTAAAGCAAAACAAGTCAGGTATGTAACGCTACGATGAAGGGGATGATAAGCTTAAAAATAATCTGGCTAATGATGCGGGCTCTCCAAGCCAATTTTCCTTTTCAATGCCGCTAGTATTAGGAGCGGTATAGTGTTTATTAGGGTTATGTAGCCTATTGCCATTGGCACCGACATTTGTATAGGAAAGCTATTATGAAGCCCCCGATCCCCCCCACGAAACTCTGTAAAGTACTCCAAAGATTCCGTAGGCTATTGCCAGTCTGTTTTATCAACTATATCCGCTATAGACGCCCTCATTATCGTTTCTGAGACGCCCATCGTAATCTCCCAGAGAGCCGTGAAAGAATATTGCTGGATATTTTGGGTTTAATGCGTAAAAGCGGTTCAATTAACCCTCGTGAGATTGCAACTAAGCATCTACATCAAGGGAAGGCGGGTAGGGGTGGTTGATACTTGAGTATCATTTCGTTTGACTCTGACTAGTCTTGTTTAGTCTAGATACAGTTTTGAACGTTTCTGCAAGGAAAGTTTTTCTTACAACGCTGCAAACCATATCGACTTTTACCCTTTTAATGATGCTCTTTCATTGAGGGATGGATTTTCGTCTTCCATGGCTAAGAAAATCTCTTCCCCATCTCCGTTATTATTTCCAGTCGGATGCGAAGAAATAGTGGCAGATTATATCTCGGCTTGTCGTTTCCCAGCGAAAGGGAATGCACCATCTTCTAAATTCTCAGTTAAGGAATGAATTAAGCAAAGCGATTAAACGTTTCTATAACGAAGATACCTGCCGCAATGATCAGCATGAGGAGGCTCCATGTCCTCGTTATCTTGTTGCTCCGTACACTTATAACGTACAATACAAATGTTACGAGAATCATGGAGGGAACTGTTAACAGTATATCATATAGCATTACGCGGAAAGATCTAATCAGTCCAACGGTCCCGAGAACCAGCGTCATGGTTATGATATTATCGCCCAAAACATTACTTATGGATATTTCATGTTCCCCATGGATGGCGGCAGCCACTGAAACAGCTATCTCCGGGACTACGCAGCCCAGCGCCATTATAGTGAATCCGGCGTAGAAATGGCTTAGACCGAAAATCTCAGCCATGATTATGGCGCTGTAAACAAGTATGAACGTCCCAAGTATTAGGGCACAACCACCCAGCAGCATTAGGGTGGCGGTCTTTGATAATCTTTCGAATGCAGTGTTTTTAGAGCTTACGTTTCCGTTTCCCTTGCGAATGAAATAATAGATAAACATCGGGTATAAAGACAAGAAAAAAGTCCTGTCCACTGTAACACTGCGCCAGTTGTAACTGTTAGAGCCATGAGCAAGGTTCCAAGCCCCATCATAAAGAGGCATTCCTTGCTGATTATGGTGTTCTTGATCTTGAATTCACCTATTAAGCCGCATATACCAATGGTTAGGGGTATATTATAAATGTTTGAGCCTATTATGTTGCCCAAAGCCATCTGTGAAGAGCCGAAGAATGCTGCTATCAAAGAGCTTAGAAGCTCCGGAGCTGAGGTTACAGATGCAACAAAAACTGCTCCAACAACAACTTTATGAAGGTTTATACTCGCAGCTAGCCTTGCCGCTGAATGAATTACTTTTTCCGAGCCTAGGTATAGGAGTAACGCGCTCGCTATGAAAGCCATTACGCTTAACAGCAGGGTCATAACTTTTTTTTCTTAGAAACTTCAGAGACCAATATATAAACCTATCTCTGGAACAGAAAGCCCTTCGCCAAAGAAAATTAAACATGTTTTGTTCAAAACATAATAGAAATTGTCATAAGTGGTTTAAAAAAAGAAAAGATGAATGACTGTTTAAAAACGTTTAAAACGCTGGGAACACGATTAAATACCGAGAACCTTATCATTCATATAATGTCCCTTTCAGCGACCATTCGTCCCATAAATAGTACTATAAACTTACTCTGTCCTTAAACTTTTAGTTGGAGGCCGCCGCCGGGATTTGAACCCGGCCTCCAGGCTCCACAGGCCTGTGCGCTGCCAGGCTACGCTACGGCGGCCGTTATTCATCAGGGTTTAATGTATAATCCCCTCTATATAGGTTTGAAT
>Ga0105163_1001962_pt1 | contig 10195 bp, 8 predicted proteins | sample JNZ110809AmetaG_FD_81531 | JGI IMG/M metagenome (GOLD analysis project Ga0105163, IMG submission 81531) | Hot spring microbial communities from Jinze hot spring, China to study Microbial Dark Matter (Phase II) - JNZ 110809A | ecosystem: Environmental > Aquatic > Thermal springs > Hot (42-90C) >... | reverse complement strand
ATCTGGGCAGACTTATGAAATGCGAAAAATGCGGTTTCGTAATGGATAGAGACATAGTAGCAGTATTGAACCTTCAGATGCGGGGAGAAGGGTTCCCCCAAAGAGCCCCCAATGAAATAATCGAGGGGGAAGGGCTATATATGTCTATAAAAGACTACGTAGCTCAGAACCCTAGCGGAGTTCTGGCGGTAAATCCTCTAGTTTTGGAAGCCCCTCCCTAGCTCCCATCTTCATCAAGCATCTGGAAGCAACGAAGTTTCCGAGAACACCGCACTCCCTTAAGCTCTTCCCCCTAAGCAGCCCATATATAAAGCCGGCGCAGAAAGCGTCCCCGGCGCCAGTTGTATCAACAACTTTAACCCTGAATGGATCTATTAAATGTTCCTCGTAGCCGTCTGTAACATAGCAGCCTCTCTCCCCGAGCTTAACGGCAACGATCTGCACGCCCTCATCGAGCAGGATCCGAGCGCCCTCACGGTAATCTTTCCCAGTTAAAAGGCGCAGTTCACCCTCGCTCGGAAGGAGCGCATATGTTCTATTAACTATGGGTTTAAGGGCATCTAAACCCTTGCGGGCATAAATGACCCCGGGATCAAATGTGACCTTAATATTTGGGATACTCTCAACGAGCTTTTTCTGGGCTTCGAAAGGCGGGTTTCCCGCAAAGGAGGTTAAATGCAGGATCTTTGCGTCCCTAACGTAATCCAGGTTTATCTCCTCGTACTTTAATGCGTTATTAACGCCTGGATCCAAATATAGTGCTCTGTTCCCTCTCTGATCTACAAAGCCTATAACCGACCCGCTCCTACCGGTTTCGGAGACAATTATTCCACTCGTATCAACACCCTCGCTTAAGAAAGCCTTTAAGAGGAGTTCACCCTCCCTATCCTTAGCAACCTTACCGATATAACCGACTTTAACGCCAAGCCGCGCCAACCCTACGGCAGTGTTGGCGGCTGAACCGCCGGGGCTTTCGCTAAAATCCACTATTACGCTCTCCTCATCCGCGCCCGCCAGCCTATCAACCCTATAGAGCTTGTCAACGTTCAGCGCGCCGAAGCAAACCACTTCAAAGGTCATAGCATGATCTCCTTCAAAGAAATGATGTATTTGCCGAGTCTTCCACCATAATTCCCAGCTGAGATTCTAACGACCCCTCTAACATTCAATGTGGCTTTTATTCCGGCTCTCATGGCTTCCTTAACGGCGTCTAAAGTTAACCCATTTATAACTATCTCCGGTATATAGCGAACTCCATCCGGAACCTTAGACTCTGCTCCAAGCCTGCTCTTAAGCGATGGACAGTAGGGGTGGTTTGTTGTGGGACCTATTTGAGGAAACTTTGTCTCAGGCTTTGAGCCCGCTGCGCATATATCGAAAGGCGTGACTACGCCCTCGATTTGGCTTATAGCCTTTAAGGCTTTTCTCCCAGCCTCTAACACAGCTTTTTTCGTCCGACACATATACCAGAAGTTTCCGCCCATAACCCCGCGACCATAGCCGAGGAAACGCTCAATCCTGAAGTCTGGAACCATTATCGGCACAACTATCATCTCCCGCCCATACCGCTTTTCAATCCACTCGTACCCGTCGCCGCAATGACCTATCAGCTCCAACGTATCAACTCTGCCTATCGGATTTGGGCATGCGTCGAAAACCGATGTGAAGGGCTTAACGAGTATATCCTGCCTAATCCTATAGGAGAGCTCCCTATAAAACCTTCTAATGACTTCTTCAATAGGTTTCCTCTCATCTATACCGCTCCAGAACTGCAGTATCACGCCTAAACGTCCATCAGGCGTCTCGTTTCTGGGAACCCAGCGCTCAATTCCCCCCTCAATACGCCCAATAACTGTTGAGGGGGTTGCTGTTGAGTCCTCAGCCGCTTTTACAAGGATTCTCTTATCGCTTGCCGTAACAAGGATTCTAAAATATAGTCCTTCGAAGGCTTCAGCATAAGTATCCTCAATAAACGCGTTCATCCAAAGCCACCGCTCAATAAATAAAAAGAGGATTAGGGATAACAATTTTGATTAAGCCGCTACTTCTTAGACTCTTCAGTCTTCTTCTCCTCAGACTTCTTCTTCCTCTTTCCTCCACAGCAGGACATGTTTTTCACCAAACAACCAGTTTTAAACTCATGATTATTTATGATTTTTTATTATACGCTTATATTTGATGAAATAGCGCGTCTCTTTTAATTCAATTTTAGCCTAGAGCTCCTATTGCTTCCCCTCTAACCGTTTTTCTGAAGGCTGTGCTCTCCTGGATTAAGCGCTCCATGTTGTTTGGGGTTATTTTCTCAACCCATGGGGTTTTCTCTGGATGTAAGCTTCTCATCTTCTCAATTAGGGTTGGGCTGCAGTAGTCTTCTAGCATGCTTATATCCCAGTTCTCAGCAAGATTTAACACGTGTTCCTTTCCAAACTTTTTAAATTGCTCAGCTAGCACCGCCAATATTATTGCATTATGTGATAAAACGGCGATCTCCGCTTCCCTCACCGCGTACTGGTTTCCATTAAATGACACTGTTAAGCCTCCGTTCTTTCTCACAAGCCTAAACGATTCGACGTCCGTGATGCTGTCCCCAACATAAATTATGGATGATAGGTCTCCGCCAAATATTGAGGCTATCTCCCTAACAGCCCTAGCCTTCTCGTATCCGCCAATCGGGTTAACCTCTCTTATAGCTGCACCTATCCTCATATCCGCTATCTCTTTCCAGAAGATCTCGTCGAGGCGCTTTATCACCCTCCGTGTTTCAGGCGGCAGATCATCCAGCGTTTTTGCGCCTAGAGGTATCTCTATCATAGGCATATTGATGATCTCTTCCCTTAGAGATTTTATACGCTCAACCTCCTCCGCCGTCATATAGTATTTATCTATATCGATTTTTGTGCAGTAAACATTCTCCGTCGGGAAATCTATCGCATCGCATAACGCGCTTATGTAGGGCTCATAGCTCGTGCTAACCATGAACGTCGGCATAATCGACCTAATATAGCGCAGCGCCTCGCCAGCTCCAGGGATGAGGAGCAAAGTTTCCGAGGAAAAGCGCTTCATTAGCGCGTTTGTTGCACCATAAGCCTTCAGGAACGGCACTATAAGCCTGAGGGTGTCCCCAGCCTTGTAGCCCGGCTTCTTAACTATGTCTGCTAAAACATCATCATATCTACTTATTAGAGTAAAAAGCTTATCGCCTTCCGGAATAAGCCAGCTTGAGAGTTCAAAAGCATTGTCGTTCTTAGAGATGGGGCCTTCGCAATCGGTTATGAAAATCTTCATCATGCCCGCTTCCTCAGTTCCTCCATATGTCTTATGCTTCGCTCAATGTGCTCCTTTGACGCTATGTCAGTTCTATACCATAAGGCTCCCCCTCTAATGGCTTTTATGCCCTCCACGGCTATCTCACGCGCGCTCTGAATATCGTCGGCGATGCCTAGAACGCCTACAGCTCTAGAAGATAACGCGTACGTTCTTCCATCCTCCCGGATCTCCATTGAGCCAGGATAAACCCTAATACTGTCACCATATTTAGATGAGAGTTTTTCAGCATCATCTAAGATGACCGGTGTACCTATCTCATCCCTATTAACCAGATGCGGAAACGCATCTATGTATCCGCCGTATTTTGGCGGCACCTTATAAATTAAAACAGCAGCCTTCTCATCGATATCTATGCGCGTGAGGGTGCCTTCAATCATCCTATAGCATATGTCGACAAAATCATCTTTTAGGAGCGCTAGGATCGGTATTATCTCAGGGTCACCGGGCCTACTATTGTTCTCCAATATCATTGGCCCTTTACCCGTGTGTATGAACGCCTCATAGAATGGCATTCCTCTGAGGCAGGGGTTTGAGCCTCCACCCTTAAGCTTTTCGAATATTTTCTTAACGATTCTTTTTTCCTCTTCCCAATCCTCAATCCTCATAAACGGTAAAATGCTGCCCTTATCCTTATATGTGCCCATCCCGCCGGTGTTAGGCCCCTTATCACCGTCAAAAGCCCTCTTGTAATCTCTTGTCTCCGGCAGTGGGATGATATGTTTACCGTCGCAGAAAGCCTGGAAACTCGATTCCTCCCCCTCAATCTTCTCCTCAACTATGACCGGTCCAACCTTGAAGTTTGCTAGAAAATGCTCTAGTATTTCTTCACGCGTATTAAAGTGGTCTCCCCAAACGCCGACCCCTTTACCGGCGGCTGGGGCGTCTGGTTTAACCGCCACCTTATTGTCAAGCTCGTCCAGCCACTTAAACAAGTCCCTTTTAACGTCACTTAAATCCCTATAATCGTTTGGGTCGAAAACCTTGAATCTCGGGTTGGCTTCAGGAACAATCTCCTGAAAAAGTCTTCTCTGCATGACTTTACTCCTCTCTAAAGCATATTCTTTGGTTGGGCAAATCATCGGTATGCGGAGATTATCCTCAATCAAGTTCCTTATGCCCTCGATTATAGGCTTCTCCGGACCAACTATGCCAAAATCTATTCTATCCCTATTTTTTTCAGCGAACCTATAGATGGCTTCAACATTGAGGTCTGGGATTACAACATGCTCCTTAGCCTTGCGGACATTAAATGGGTTTTTCTGTCTATCAGCAATATAAAGCTCAACCCTATACTCTTGGCTTCTCGTGAAAGCATCAACCATGGCGGCTTCCCTAGAACCATAAGAGACTACAAGAATACCGACGCGCTCCATTAATCATCACCCTACAACGCTATTAGAAGAGGTGTCATCACGCTTATGTAAAAGTTTTGGAGCCTTTTAAAGGAGTCACCAATGTAAATATGTCACCTTTATTATTTCCCCAATGAAAGAAGAAAAGGTGCTTGCGCTTTTTATCGATCTTGTTTAGCTAGAAGGTTTTACAACCTGAAAGCCTCGCCCTTTAGGGCGGGGAGGAGGTTAGCTTTTAGGCTCAGAAGATCATGCTGTTAAGGTTATGAGGGTGAAGGGTTTCCAGATAGTGGGGAGCGGGAAGTTTTTCTTGTTTGCCTCATATAATCGAAGGAGAAACGATTAATAGCTGGGATATCTGTGTGTCAGAAAACTATGGAAAATGTTTCCTGCTTCTAATTCCCGGAAAATAGCAAGTCTTTTAAGGATACTTGAGTACCCTAAAGAGATGAAGAGGGGAAAGATAGCATATGCGGGAACCAATTGCAATAATTGGTGTGGGTAGAACTAGATTTGGTGAGCATTATGAGCTGGATCCCGAGGACCTAATTGATGAAGCTGGTTTAATGGCGTTGGATTCCGCTGGAATAGAGCGGAGGGATCTAGATGCCTGCTACATTTCAGATTACCTGCTGCAGGTCACTAACAAGATAGGTTTAGAAGAGGGTTTTATGTCACAGCTGCTGGAGATGAATATACCTATAGAGAAGATGAGATCCTTTAGCTCAGCGCTATTTAACGCTTGCAACGCTATAGAAGCCGGCAAATACGATATTGTTCTCGTCGGCGGAATGGAGAAGATGACTGATAGATGGAGCAAAATAAGGGATAACTTGATGCTGCTCGTAGACCATTGGAGCTATTATACTGGAGGAACCCCGGAGAGCAATCATGAATTGCTTCTTAGAGAATATATTAAGGAATATAATATACGGGACGACGACCAGCGTAAGCTCATGGAGGCTCTCGCCCAAATCTCCGTAAAAAATCACCGTAACGCTGTGTTTAACGAGTATGCGCACTTCCGCAGAGAAATAGACGTTAAGAGGGTTTTTGCAGCTAGGGAGGAGGAGCGTAAGATGCTTGGCTTATATGATTTCGCACCCATCTCCGATGGCGCAACAGCTATAATATTAGCGAGCCCTAAAAAAGCTAAGGAGTACACCGATAACGTAATATATGTGCTCGCCTCAACTCTAGCGACAGACTTCATCTCATATCCGTCTAGACCCTTTAGGACAGGCTTTATTGCAAGCAAAATAGCTATGGAGAAAGCCTTGAAGATGGCTAACATAACTCTAGGCGACATAAAGTTGCTGGAAATCTACGATCAATCAACTGTTCTTGAGATGATTTCGCTTGAAGACCTAGGTTTCGTTAAGAAGGGTACTGCATGGATAAAGCTTTACGAAAACTTTCAAAACTGGAGCGGCTTCTACCACTTGGACGGTAAGCAAGTCTTCGTGAATACTGATGGTGGTTTAAAGGCTGATGGAAACCCGCTCGGCGCAACCGGCGGGGCACAAATATTTGAGGTTGTAAAACAGCTTAGGGGTGAAGCTGGTCAGAGGCAGGTAAAGCCGGATGGCGATATGATTTATGGATGCGTTCAGGAGATTGAAGGTTTCGGAACAAAGGTTTATATTCATATTTTAGGGAGGGAGAAGAGTGGGCAGTGAACCCATAGAGAGAAGAGTATCATACATTGGAGATAGGCTTAAAGGCAGTAAATGCCCCTTATGTGGAAGAGAATACTTTAGGACAAGAAAGTACTGCGGGAGCTGCGGTAGAAAAAGCCTCGGAAAAATGATTGACATAGACTTCTTCTACGAGAAGGGCGTTCTTGAAACATGCACTGTCGTGAGGGAGCCGACTAACAGGTTTGTGAAACTAGGCGCATACATTTATGGAATAGTGTCCTTCCATAATGGAGAAGTTAGGGTTCCGGGAAGATTAACCGACGCTATCATAGATGGTGGCAAACCGGTAAACCTGGACGAGCTGGAAGGCAGGGAGGTGGTTCCAAGGTTTAGACGCAGATACTCCGTCGATAAAAGCGATATCATACCAACGATCTCCCTAGCTTTCACGTTTGCCGACGAATATTATCCATACCAGCCGTATGAAATAGTTAAGCCAAGCAAGGAATACGATGTTCCCGGCATAGTTGGTTACGGGGTATACGTCTCAAAGTTCAGGATTCGGGAGGGAGCAATGGAGCGTTCAGTCCCCTTCATAGATGAGGACGCTATAACCGCCGCCGTTGAGGCTGGAAAACTTGCCCTGATACACTCCGGCGTGGACAGTAGGCTTATAGGTAAAATCTATGTTGGCTCTGAATCAAATCCATACGCTGTTAACCCGATAGCATCAAAGGTTGCGCAGGTCCTTAAGCTCGGCGAAGAGGAGAAAGCTGAAGGCGTTCAAGGAGTCGATGCGGTAGATACGGAGTTTGCCTGTAAGGCTGCAACAAGCATGTTTAAGGATGCTATGGCGCTAGTATATTATCCTAAGGATCCTATGGATTACGTAATGGTCATAGGCGCCGATAACGCTCAGGCAGCGCCCAGGGATGAGCCGGGCGGCGAACTGGACTTCTTTGTGGGTTTCGGTGGAGCGGCGTTCATATTTGGTATGAAGGATGTTATAGCGGAGGTCGAAGGATGGTATTCATGCACATCTGATACACCGGACTTCTGGAGAAGAGACACAGAGCGTTATCCACGACACGGAGGGCGCTTCACCGGCGAGCCAGCCTACTTCAAGCACATCATAAAGGCTGGCAAGAAGCTCATGGATAAAATGAACCTAAAACCCAGCGATATCGACTACTTCGTTTGCCATCAACCTAACCCCGCTTTCCCGGCTAGGGCTGCGGCAGCGCTGGGATTTAAGCCCGAGCAATATATGCTTGGCTTACAGGTTTCAAAGTTTGGCAACACGTACTCAGGGTCCTCGCCAATAGGTTTAGCCGCCATACTGGACCAGGCTGAACCCCACAAAAGGATAATGATCGTGAGCTACGGTTCAGGCGCCGGAAGCGACGCATATCTCTTCGTGACGACAAGCCAGATTAAAGATAAGAGAAGCCGCCAGAAATTCACCGTCAAGTATCAGGCTGAAAACAAGTTCGTCGAATACTTGGATTATGCAACATATAGAAGGTTCAAAGAAGGACTCTAGAGCCACTAAGCGGGTGGAAAAAGTAAAGTTTATATGATGCTCTGATCCTTTATTTTAACCGCTAGCATCAAAGCAGTTAGCCGGGAAGATCACTTCTCGACTTTCTGCTTTGATGTTAGTTCCGCGATACAGGACGAAAAAGTAGATGCCGACCGGAACGAATCCGCCGAAAATTCTGTGTAATCTAGTGGTAACAGAATTTCCCCTTTTTAGAGAGTTTAAAGACTTATCGGTTATCTTCACCACACGCCGCGGATTAAAGGCGCCAGCTCTAAGTGGTTCTGTTCCTGGGATCGCGGAAAAATGTGTAGGAGGGATCTGTATAAATGAAGATTAAAGAGTTGAGGGATGGGATGCGGAAAGTCGATCTTGTGGCGAAGGTTCTAGAGATCTCGGAGCCGCGTGAGGTTGTCTCAAGGTTCAGCGGGCAAGTCTTCAGGGTTGCTGACGCCATTATAGGAGACGAAACTGGAACAATAAAGCTGTCTCTGTGGAATGAGCAGATCGAGCGGGTAAATGTGAACGACACAATAAAGATCGAGAATGGTTACGTTAGATCGTTTAGGGGAGAACGCCAGCTAAACGTTGGTAAATTCGGGAAGATAACTGTCCTGTAAACGCGGAAAATTAAACATATGCGAGGTGAAAAAAATGCAAAGTGAAAGGAGAAATGATAGGAGAGGAAAACGGTTCAACAGGGGTAGGGAAAGAAGGTTTCCGCCAAAACCAGTCGAGCTGGGAAAAGAATACGATGTTGAGGTTAAAGAGGTTAGCCGGAAAGGTGATGGAGTAGCGAGGATACAGGGGCTGGTAACGTTTATACCGAACGCTAAACCAGGCGACCACGTGAGGGTAAAGATAACTAAAATAGGACGTAGGTTCGCAGAGGCTGAAATAGTTCCGTCGCAATGAAAAACGCTGAATAGCTGGGTTTAGGCGTTAAGCGTATCCAGCCCAATTTTTCCTCCCCATTTTCTATCTTCTCTTCAGCCTTTTAAAGTAGAAGAAAAATAATGCTCCCATAGCAGTTAATCCGGCAACTAAAACGACCGCTAGCTTAGCGTAGTCTCTCCTCCACACAGCTCTTATTTCTCTTGGGCCGTCAACGTAAACTTTAACGGTTCTTTCATCTAGGATTATGTCTTTATCCGGGTTTAAACCCTCAAAGTGGTCAAATACTATTGGGGTTAGGGAATCGAATTCCGTTCTTTCAAGTTTTATTGTAGCGTATGTGCCCTCATAGTACCATCCAGATCCGCTAATCACTTCATACTCGGTCTCCGCGGAGACATAGTAATTGCCTTCTTTTGGGATCAAAGCGTTCAATAGTTCTTCTCGCCACCTATTTTCCACCGGGTCATAAACCCCAAATCCCGCGCAGAACTCCCAGTAACACCATGCGATACCCCTCTTCTCAGCCTCCCTAGCTACAAAATACGTCCATTTAACCCTGGAATTCATGTCGGCTTTACCGTAAGCCCCGAATTCCCCAAGGAGCAGCGGGATGTTCCCATGCTCTCTAGCCCATTGAACCGCTATATCCAGCTCACTCGTAATCTGCCTCCGCTCATCCTCAGTTCCAAGCCATTTTTTCCCAACGGGTGGGGAAGGGGTAACCCATTCAGCGCCCTGATGAGTAAACTCGAACGGAGTGTACAGATGGAATGTGACTATTATATTCTCGTCGTCGGGCAAAGTTAACTTCTTAAGGCTGTGAACGCTGTTCCAGTCAGCAGAACCTATCACTATTTTCCTCGTGGGATTAGTCTCCCTTATGGTTTTAACAGATTCTAGAAGCAGCGCATTCCATAGATCGCTTGTTAGAGCGTCATGGGGCTCATTAAGCAGTTCAAAATAGAGGTTTTCGGGATAATTCTTGTAGCGCTCAGATATCTGCCGCCAAATAGCTAGAAAGCGCATCCAATGCCCCAGCGGATCACGCATTATCTCCTCACAATGGTGAACATTAACTATCACAGTTAAATTCTGCTCCAAAGCCTTATCTACAACATGATCCACTCTCATAAAAAATTCGTCATCAATTTTGTACGGTGGCTTCTCCCCAGCGTGCGCGGACCACCTTACAGGTATCCTAACGGTGTCGAAGCCAGCCTCCCTTATTATGCTAAAGTATTCATCCCTTATGTAAACCCCCCACTCACCCTCCCTAGGGGCTTCGAGGGCATTTCCAATATTTATCCCCCTCCACATTTTGAACGTTTTCCCTCCTTCGCAGATGTGGATTTGTGAAGTGGAAAAATGATTATTGCTTGAAAAGTCTAAGCATGAAGCAGCTAAAACCAATAATGGAAGAAAAATGCCATACACGTATT
>Ga0105163_1001961_pt1 | contig 10197 bp, 15 predicted proteins | sample JNZ110809AmetaG_FD_81531 | JGI IMG/M metagenome (GOLD analysis project Ga0105163, IMG submission 81531) | Hot spring microbial communities from Jinze hot spring, China to study Microbial Dark Matter (Phase II) - JNZ 110809A | ecosystem: Environmental > Aquatic > Thermal springs > Hot (42-90C) >... | reverse complement strand
ATTTCATCTTTCTCTTTTCAGGAAGCTTTTCTTTTATGTTAATTATTTCCAAAATTGGCGTTCCTAGGATAAAAATAAAAATACCATCAACGCCTGTCTCCTTAAGTTTTGGAAAATCGTCGTGTGGAATAGTTCCGCCGACGAGAATTAGCATTTCATCGGGATTCCCACCAAATTCCCGAATGTATTGGATTGCCTTGGTCAACTCTCCCATATCTGTATTTTAAGGAAGAAGTTAAAAACTTTTTGTATATCCGTTTAAATTTCGAAAAACTTAAAAGCACACGAAAATTAAATAAATTTATAAGAAAAAGGTGGAGATATGGGACTCGCAGAGGTATATAAGGAGTTCGTAAATTTGTTGCAACTATCTGATGATGAAAGAAAAGCCAAGGCGATAGAGGAGTTTTTCAGAAAACTCAACACAATGCAACTGCCAGATTATTTCAACTGGGCTGAGGAAGTGTTTGAAGAAATAAACGTTAAGAAAAGAAGAAAGGAGAGCGTGGAGAACACGAATACTTCTACGATGAATTCCCTGAACTCAAAACCGCGGGATAATTTCAAAATTTTTTATGGTTACAGGTGTTTTTTACCATAAGAGCTTCAGTAAGAAAAGCTATTTGACCCTTGGAAATAGGCTTAAAGACTTTCCAAAGGCTTTTGAGCTTTTAAAAGGCAGAAATTTCGTGCTTTTTGAATCCCCTGAAGTGAGTTTCGGTCTCCTGAGGAAAGTTCACACAAATGAGATGATAGAAGCCGTTCTCAGTGAAACTCTTTGCTCCACTGCATTGCGATCTGCTGGTGGTGTCGTCAAAGCAACGGAACTCGTTTTCAAAGGCGAATTGAAGAATGCGTTCTGCTATATCGGCGCAGGAGGGCATCACGCTGGAAAGGACTACTTCTGGGGTTATTGTTGTTTCAACGACGTTGCACTTGCAATAGAAAATCTTTACGAGAAATTCGGAGAAAAAAAGGTAGCAATAATCGACACCGACGCACATCACGGTGATGGGACAAGAGAGCTCGTTAAAAATCGCAAAGTTCTTCACTTCTGCATCTGTGATCGTGATTACGAGTCGAGGGATTCGCTAAAGATAGACCGGAGTTATTTTCTGAACGATTACTTCGATTTAGTTGCAGACTTCGTAGACAAATGCGAAAAATTTGCGCCCTCGCTTGTCTTCTGGTATTTTGGGCACGACACTCATGTTGGCGATTACGCTGACATTGGAATGAGCATTGACGACTACGTAAAAATAGCTAAAACTTTAAAGAGCTGTGCTGAAAGCGTCTGCAACGGAAAACTCGTTGTCGTGCTTGGCGGTGGTAGCTTATCAGACGTGGCAAGAGATGCAACGATTGCGATAATAAAGGAGCTCAGCGAGTGATCCCAAAGAAATCTCTCGGCGTAAACTTCTTTTCCAAGAATTCCTCGCATCTCTCTCGGAACTCTTTCGAGAACCAAACTATGGCTGTGAGATCTCTTGCAACTTCGTAACTTGACATTGCAAACTGAGTCCAAAAGTTAAACCCCGATTTAATGACTCTGAAAGTCTGTGGGCTACAGCTCTTCTGTGAGCCTCTTTTGCATCAATGATTCCTCCATCAGCAAAAGCTCTCTCGCCCTTTTTTCTCCGATGAGCAACGGCAAAAGCTGAACCCCCAACCCCATCGCAGTTGAGCCGACCCTAACCTCCAGTGCCCCGAACTTTGCATTCTTCGATGCGATCACGAGATCACAAGCCATCGCAATCTCGTTCCCACCCGCAACACAGAATCCGCGAACTGCTGCAATCGTCGGCTTGCCAACACTACGCAGAAATTCTAACAACATCTAAATAGCTTTCGAACCATTTTATCTCCTCAAAGTTCACTCTTATTCGCTTCGAAAAGTGCATCGTAGATTTCTTTCAGCAATCTCTGGCTCAGAACATTCATCTCCAAGTCCTGCAAAAATCCAAGCTATTTTGTCCTCAAACCGCAGTTCAACATCTGCCATAAAGTAATTCGGATGATTTATTATATCTTTACCTTTTTTGTAATTTGGTTGATTAGGCTTTCGTCCGATTGAGACGATATACAGTGGCTCCTCTCTTGAAAGATTCAGAAGTTTTTTCACTTCGCTGTAGAAGGCTCCGACGGATACCGCTCCCAAATCTAAAGCGGTTGCTTGCAAAAGAACGTTCTGAGTAGCACGCCCCACTTCAAAGTGCACGTAACGAATGCCAAGCTCCCCATACTTTGAAGTTGTTCTCTCATATACTGCCGTTATCACGATGTTGATTGCGGCATTCCTAACCTGCACCTAGTTAACGGCGGACTTCGAAAGCTCCTATCTCAAATCACCTTTCAAAACTCTTACGATTTCGTGATTCTGCGGAACGTATCTGTAAACACTAGGTTTAACTTCAACCCTACCAACGACTACGTAAACTTCAAGTGGGTAAAAGAGTGCCCGCAGATGGAGCAGTCTTGACCTCTCGGATCGGTAATTCTCTGCGCTGCCCACAAAAGCTGTGATAACTCTTGAATTGTAATAAGTTCGTTGCTGTATTCTCTAATCGATCTTTCCTCCGCCAAAGTCTTTTCTAAGGATTTCTTGCCGTCCAAAGATAGGCTCTAGAAGCTTTATACGCTCGCCAAAATCCTTATAATCAGAAACTTTTCCATTTTCCGAGGGCTGAATACAGCCCGCTAATGCAAGCAACAAGATTGCTGCTATCCACTTTTTCATGATAAAACCTCGATCTGGGCGTTAATTAGACCTTTTGTGAGAAAACTTAATTACCCATACCATCAAATCTCGGTGCTATGACTCAATCGATAAAAGATGCCGAAACTGAACTACAATTCAAAAAGAACTAGAAGTTCAACACCTATCACTCTCCCGAAGCAAATGCGGAGATATTGGAAGGAGATAGTGTGTTCGTAAAAATGACTGAAATCTTTTGCATTAGCTGTGGGCCTCGATTATTTCGAGGACATCACAATTGAGGCAGATGCAGAAATTTTGAGCCACAAAGAAGTTGAGAATGGATTCCTGTTGGAGTATAGGTTAAGAAGATGGTAAGAGCGTAGAAAATTCTAAAATTCGCTCGAGCTCATGTGAACTCACATCTAGAATAATTCACGCTCCCTATGTTTGCAACCGCTGTAGCAAAACAGCTTAAAAACAGCAAATCGATGCTCGAAACAAAGTATTTTTAGCACATTTCTGATTTATCTTTCGTTGATCTTTGTGCCCGAAGCAATATGGCTGAAGTAGAGCTTCCCACGCTGGGAAACCATGCACGTTTACTCGAAGTTAACGGAGATCTAACGCCAGTTCTTGTGACTTTCATAATCCTCGACTTTCTGATTGCGATGATCAGATTCTGGGTAGCTTATAGGCTCATAATCGCTGGAAAAGACTATCTCACCCACGTGCAATGGTTCATAGGCTATTTGGCTTTCTTCTTCATCCTCACAAACGGCTGAGACTGCTTAGCGTGGCAGAAATTCAGCTGGGATCCCAAGATTACTGGCGAGCTCTGGACGTCGGGAAAGACTATGGTACTGGGCTTCGCAAAAAGCAATGTCGCTATAACGCTATACGCAATGGCATTGCCTATAATTGCACCGCTGTTAATCGAAGGTATATGTGGCTTGCAATCGCTCTGCTCATTCGCGGTAGCGTTTTCCACAAACTCGTGACAAAAAGAGCGCTGGGGGTGGGATTCGAACCCACGCGGGCAAAGCCCAACAGCTTAGCAGGCTGTCGCCTTACCACTCGGCAACCCCAGCTTAAAGTTCCTTTACACAGACGGTTAATAAGACTTTCCAAAAATAAATTATTTGGGTTTCAAATCCGATAGCACGAGCTCGGCAACCTTTTTTCCACTTTTCAGCATTCCTCCAAATATCGGGCCCATTCTCGGCAAGTTGTGCACCGCCGCTACTGCCATTCCTGTGACGTAAAGCCCTTCGATGACTTTTCCAGTTTTTTCGACAACGAGCTCTTCCGACTTCTCTGCAAACGCTGACCTCTCTCCTGGAACTGCAATTTCAAGCGGAACTTTCCTTGATGCAACCGCAACCACTTCTGCGTCGTGTCCAGTTGCATCGATCACTGCCTTGCTTTCCACGAAAATTGGATCCACGTGAAGTCCGCTCATCTCAACTGCACTCCACTGAGCACAGACTCCAGTGATTCTGAGCGGATTCTCACGAAAGATAACATCGTCGACGGTTACGCCGAAGATTATCTTTGCACCCGCATCGATGCACTTAACTGCGAGCTTTGCCATAAGTTCAGAAGTATCACAGACCAAAAGATCTCCCTTTTCAGTAGCTCTTATCCCGAAATCTTCGAGAATACCCTTTACATCGTTTTCAAGCGCAACCTTGTGGAAGAGAATAGCTCCTCCGCCAATACCGCCGCCAAAGCTCAGTCTTCGCTCAAAAATAAGTGTTTTAAATCCATTCTCCGCAAGATACTTGCCCGCTGTCAACCCAGAGGGACCAGCACCAACGATCAAAACATCGCACTGCGCAAAATCCAGCCAGTCTTTCAGCGCTTCCTCAACTATTGCCCTTGTTATCCTCGCTTCCATTGCACTCCAAGGCTCTCAGAGTTAATAAGTTTTATGCGAGATTCGATTTCAAAGCATTTTTCTCCTCTCTCTCGCAGAGATGAACTCGAAAATTAGCTTGGCGGAAAGCATTGCCGTGACTTTGTTTGCATCGGGAACGACTTCAACTATGTCCATGGCAACGACTCTATCTGCGAGATCTGAGAAAATCGGAAGAAAGATCGATGGATTTAAACCAAAGGGCTCTGGAGTCGAAACACCGGGAGCAAAGCAGGGATCAAAAGCATCCATGTCTATAGAAAGGTAGATTCTTTTCTTCTCCTTTACGAGATCGAGAACGTCTACAGGGCTCTTTATTTCCCAGGAAAACCTATACTCTATCCCGTTCCTATCTGCGAATTCTCTCTCCTCTCTGCACCCACTCCTAACGCCAACGATCACAACGTCGAAACCGCTTTCGAAGATTCGCCTTGTTGTGCAAGCGTGGTTGAACTTGTTTCCGTCGAATTCGTCCCTTAGATCGAAGTGCGCGTCAAAGACAAGGAAGCAAGAACCTTCGAACTTCCTCGTAGCTAAAACGCTAATACTGTGCTCCCCTCCTAAGGCAATCGGAACTCCTTTTACCCTGCGCAGAAGTTGGTCGACCCTTTGCCCAATATCTTCGAAGCTACCATCGCAGAAAACATTTCCAGCATCACAAACCTTTGCAAAGGAGAGATCAAAGGAGAAGAACTGTGAATACGATTCCAAGTTCCAGCTTGCCTCTCTTATTGCGTTCGGAGCGAAACGTGACCCTGGTTTGAAGGATTGTGTTGCGTCGTAAGGTATTCCGTAAACAACGTAATCCGCTTCCTCGAGCCCAGAATTTGAAATCGAGAGAAAAGAATCGATGTGCATTACGCCAACCTTTCTATTTTTCTTTTACCTAAGGACTCGAGGTAGATCACTTCTCTTCCCGCCTCAAGCCTCCCTTTCAATTCTTCCGGAATCGGAAGATCAAAGGTCTCAAAAGTGCTTAAATCCATGAGCTGTGCTGTGTCTTTTGAAACGCTCAGCACTTGCGCACGTTTTCTCTCAACTATAGGCACGTAGATCTTTGCAGTTACAGGCTCAACTATGCTCCTTTTCTGAGCATCAAAGATCCCTATCGCATCGATCCTTGCTTTTGCAGCTCCATGCTTTCCTGGTTTGCTCACAGAAATGCTCAAAATTTCGCATGGCTCATCATCGATGACCACGTAACCCCCTTCCCTTAGCTGTCGAACCTCAACCTGTTCTTTCATGTTATCCGCAAACTCGGGAGAAAATTTAAGACTTTTGTATTACTTAACTTGTGGATCTGAGAGAAGACGAAGGTGTCGAAATTCTAGGAGTTAGAATTCGCTGTGACTACATAGGCTATATTAATGGAAAAGCGGTGGTTGCAATCGAAAAAGCTACAAAAAACAACGAGGTTTCGAGCCTTGAGTTTGCGAAAGCTTACGCGAGGTTTCGTGGTTTTAGATACGCTGGTATTATCTCAGAAGATCTCAAGTTATACGACTTGAAGGAGAACAAATTCGTAGATGACCTCGAGTTGGACTTCATCGAGCCTGATGAAAAATTCGGGAGATTGGCGCTCCTCTTTTTCGAGTGCACCCAATGCGAGTGCAAGCGATCTCCAACAAGGCAGTAAGTAGAGTTTAACAGAGCAGAATTTTAGCGAATAAAGCGCAAAGGTTTCATAACAAACAAGCATACAAGGGCAACAAGAAGAGGAAACGAAACAAGTGCAACTTCAAATTGCCAACGCACATCATATCAGGGGATTTCTGCAGAGATTACAAGAGGCAAAAGCTTTTATTAAGTAAGAAACGACTCCTTTTCTAATGACACTGATTGAGGAAGCTAGAAAAGGGCAAACGAGTGAATTCGTTAAAAAATGCGCTGAAGCTGAAGGGCTTGAAGTTGAGAAATTACTCAAGCTCATCTCCAAGGGTTACGTTGTAATCCCGAAGAACATTCTGAGAGAGATCGAACCAAGAGCAATAGGCTCGCTTGTTTCAACGAAAATCAATGCGAACATCGGAACGTCGGAAGAATACGTGAACGTCGAGGAGGAAGTTGAGAAGGCAATAGTTGCTCAGCGTTATGGCGCTGATGCTGTTATGGACTTATCAACCGGAGGAAATCTGAAGGAAATTCGGAAAAGGATAATGGACGTCGTAAAAGTCCCCTTTGGCACAGTTCCAATTTATGAAGCTGCAAGGGATTGCAGAAAGATTGTTGATATGAACGAAGACGACTTTCTGAACGTCGTAGAGAGACAAGCAAAAGAAGGCGTCGATTTCATGACGATACATGCGGGTGTGAATTGGATAAGCGTTGAAAGGTTTAAAAATTCAAATAGATTGCTCGGGGTTGTTAGCAGAGGTGGAGCGATAACGATTGGCTGGATGATCCACAACGAGAAAGAAAACCCATATTACGAGAACTTCGACTATATCCTCGAAATTCTGAAAGAATACGATGTCACAATAAGCCTTGGAGACGCTTTTCGTCCAGGATGCATTCATGACGCTGGGGATAGAGCAAAATACACAGAGTTCATCATTCTCGGGGAGCTCGTGGAGAAGTGTAGAGAAAAAGGAGTCCAAAGTATGGTCGAAGGTCCAGGACACGTGCCCTTGGATGGCATTTTTCCAACTGTAAAGGCGATGAAAAGCGTTACAAACAATGCTCCGCTCTATCTGCTCGGTCCAATTGTCACAGACGTTGCTGCTGGCTATGATCACATCGCATCGGCAATTGGTGCTGCGATCGCAGGAATGGCGGGGGCAGATTTCATATGCTACGTCACCCCCTCCGAGCACCTTGGATTGCCAAGTGTCGAGGACGTTAAAGAAGGTGTCATCGCAGCGAAGATCGCTGCACATGCAATCGATCTCGTAAAAGAGGGACAAAGAGAGAGAGCAAGAGCTAAGGATTACGAAATGTCGCTAGCAAGGAAAAAATTTGACTGGGAAAAGCAGTTCAGTCTTTCTCCGGATCCAGAGAAAGCTAAAAAGATATGGGAGAGGAGAAGACCAAAAGGGGATTACTGTAGCATGTGCGGAGATTTATGCGCAATCAAGCTCGTCGAAAAATACACCCACCTATAACGATTCTTCAGCCAAAGAATTCACGCTTTAAAAAAACGCGGGCTCGCCGGGAGTCGAACCCGGATCTGGGGTTCCGGAGACCCCAAGGATATCCGCTACCCCACGAGCCCTTAAAATAGCTTGGATTTCTGCTGATATACTTTTGCCAGATAGAAAAATATAAGATTTTTCACGATCTCTATTTTTATGCGGGTCATCCCAATAGCGTTTGATTCTATGGGCGTTCGAAGCATGGCGACGTTTGTTGAAAGCAATGACGTTCGCATAGCAATAGATCCAAGCGTTAGCTTGGCCCCTTCACGCTACGGACTGCCCCCACACAGAGTGGAAATAGAAAGAATGAACGAGAAGTGGAAGGAGATAACGAGTTTCGTTGCAAGGAGTGATGTCGTGATCGTCACACACTACCACTACGACCACCACAACCCCGAAGAAGTCGACGTTTTGAGTGGAAAGAAAATTCTCGTGAAGCATCCAAAAGAAAAGATAAACAGAAGCCAAATGAACAGAGCGAGCTATTTTTTAGAGAAGCTGAAAGAAAAGGGTATTGACTTCGAGTTTGCAGATGGGAAAAGATTTGAGTTTGGAAACACTCTGCTCGAGTTTTCTAAGCCTGTTTTCCATGGAGCAAATCAAAAGCTCGGTTTTGTTGTTGAAGTTTACCTCTCAGATTCAAAGAACAGCTTTCTATTCTCTTCCGACGTTGAAGGGCCGATTCACGAGGATCAAACCGCATTCATCTTGGAAAAAAAGCCGGAAATAGCATTTATCGACGGTCCGATGAGCTACATGCTTGGTTATCGCTTCTCAAGGGATTCGCTGAATAAGACGATCGAGAATCTGAAGAGAATCGTTGAAGTCGTTGAAACAGTTGTAATTGACCATCATTTGCTTCGGGATTTGAACTGGAGATCTGCAATAAGCGAAGCAATTAGCTACGCGGAACAGTTTTCAACAAAAATCTGTTCTGCAGCCGAATTCGCAGGAGAGAAAGAAGATTTACTTGAAGCGAGAAGAAAAGAGCTTTACAACATCAGCTAACCGCATACTCAACACAATCCTCGAGACTCGCAAATGCAACTTCTACCCTTCTTTTCTTCGGTAGGTATTCAAGGGCTTTGCCCGAGTTTACCATCACGCATTTGAAACGCTCAGTAGCTGGAGAGACAACCATACAAGTATCTTTGAAGACTTTCGCTCCAAGTCTCTCGATTTTTTCAACAACTCCCTTCGCCTCTCTGGCTACATCTCTCGAAGTGAAAATCCAAAGCTCTCTCTTAACTCTTTTTCCATCCAAAAGCCTTAGAATTCTCTCAAGCTCTTCCTTAGAGCAATGAGGGCAACCAATTGCAATTAGCTCGGCTTCACAGCTCTTCTCGAGCTTTCCTTCGATTTCGATCTTCTCTTTCGGTTTTTCAAAATCTCTCCACTCTGGCGTGAAGTTTTCCACGTGGAACATTGCAACGTTCCCAGTCGCTGCGATTGAAGCTGAAAGTAGTTTGAGCTCGGTTTCACTGACTTTTCTGTCGAAAACGAAGAACGGAATCTCTGAAGGCAATTCAAGCCCGGCTTTGTAGCCGACAACAGATAAATCTCCCCTAGCTTTAACAACAACAGTTGGAGCCCTGTTTTCTTTAATGTGTAACCCGTAATAAGGTGTAACCCCGGCGATCGCGGAGGCTAAAGCGCTTATACCGCTTTCCCTGTTCGTTCTCGCACCAAGCAAAGAGTTTGCGTAAACAACCGCAGAACTTTCAGCCCAAGCTATGTGTTCTCCAAGCTTCGGTGCTTTGATGTAGTAAGGAGTGCAAGTAAGCGTAAGCTCTACCCCGAGGTTTTCGAAAATTCTTAGGATTTCCAGTTGCTTTCTGTAAAAGTCCTCTTTTATGCCCATCTCTCCCCAGCGCTCGCAATCCATACCCGCTGGGTTAAGGGTTGTGTAAACCTTGACACTTCCTTTTATCGATTTCAACCACTCAAGCCCTTCTTCACCGATGTTATCGTAGCTCACTCCTGAGATGTGCGCAGAGGAGATTTCAACGAACCCTTCAGCCTTGTAGATCTTTGCAAGCGCTTTTAGTATCCTTACGCACTTTTCATCGATCTCAAGAGACTCAATTTCCCTTAGAAGCATCCTCCACCTCTTTCTTGAGCCATTCTGGAAGCATAAAAGCTGAAAAGTGAACACCTGGATTGTAGTGTCTCGTTTTTCCTTCTATCTTCCTGAAGTTTCTCTTCACATATCGAAAGCTGTGATCTCCGCTGATTATGAAACTCCAAAGCGAAAGCGGATAAGTCGGAACTGTGGAAACAAAAACTCTTCTGTTTCTCATGACCGCAGAATTTTTGAGCGTTTTACGGAAAAGATCCTTCTGGATTAAAGGAGACTGCGATTGGGAGCAGAAAACTCTGCTTTTCTCATCGCAAATCGCAAAGAAGTCTCTGCCGAAAAGAGGATCGCTCACTCCCACCGGATCCGTGCT
>Ga0105163_1001959_pt1 | contig 10199 bp, 4 predicted proteins | sample JNZ110809AmetaG_FD_81531 | JGI IMG/M metagenome (GOLD analysis project Ga0105163, IMG submission 81531) | Hot spring microbial communities from Jinze hot spring, China to study Microbial Dark Matter (Phase II) - JNZ 110809A | ecosystem: Environmental > Aquatic > Thermal springs > Hot (42-90C) >... | reverse complement strand
CCACAGCGGGGGCAATATTCACACCTAGAATATTTCTTAATATTTTCCGCAATATACCAAAGATACTTTATTATTCTTTTACGGTCAAAGTACTTATCAAAAGTTCCGTCTCTAAGCATCCTAGTCACATCCTTTAGAGTGTTCTCTCTATGCTCAAAAGATTTTCTATTGACAGGTTAAGTAAAACTTGTGCAATGAAATATAATGAGCTCTCGAGACTAAAGTGAAGGTGCTAATGGTGATAGTAGGATGGGTTTAAGCATAGAGAAGTTCATCGCAGACGGCATAATCTTATTTAGGAGGAGCAGTGGGGATGGAAGAATCCTAAGAGACCTAGAAATATTTAAGATGCCATTTTAGCAATCTTTTTAAGTTCATTCGTTCGTGAAACTGATGCTTTTTCCTTAATGTTTTTTATTGAGAATTAAAAAAGGCAAACTTTATATAAAACTTTTTTCCAACAAATTTTGTAGAAATACTTTTAGTTTCGAGGGAAAGTTAAACATGGAAAAAGAAAGACTAGTCAAGGGGTTAACAGTCAAAGTTATCGTTACTTGGCTTGTGCTTCATATAATCTTCTTCACTATAATCAACATATACGGGAAGGGGCTTCTTAGAACCCACACCTATATCACAGCGACAAGGACGGGCATACCTTGGTATCCTCCTTGGGGCTTTTATCTCCTCTTTCTACTTATTGTTATACCCATTTCTTACAGTATAATGAAGCGTTTGCCTTTCTCAAGCCAAGAGCTAGCGATTCTCTTTGGATTAATGGTAATATCTCTGGATACAGCTATTATAATGGATACGATGAGCGTAGGTCTATGGTATAGATTTATTCCTCAGTCTGCAGCCGTTCCTTCTGAGTTCATTCCGCCCTTCTTTGCACCCCCCTCAAAAACTACTGTTGAGGGAATGCTTCTAGGCAAGAGTTCGGTCCCCTGGGGAGAACTTATGCCCTTCATCGCTTACTGGACCGCCTACTTTATTGGCATTTTTGCTTTCAGCATCTTTCTTATGGAAATCTTTAGAAAGAAATTTATTGAAATTGACAAACTGAGCTATCCAGCGGTGATGCCAAGCTTCGAGATAATAAGAATGGCGACGACCATTTCATCTTCTGAATCTAAAGGTCTTCCTACCCTCTTTGATATTAAGCAGAATAAGTGGTTCTGGATAGGATTCTTCACCTTAGGGCTTGCTTTTGGAATTCCATCTGTCCTGGCTTATACATTTCCTGAGCTTGGAATTCCTCCCTTTGCTTGCGCTGGAAGATTCCCAATCTATCCGCTCGCCGACTTCTTCGCAACTAATCCGTGGCATATTGCAGGAGATGCAAGATGGGTACCCACTGACTGTTTCCTTATGTTTCTTGTGCCTATGGATATCTTGGCGACACACATCTTATATCAATTTATATGCTATATTATCTGGCCAATCATAGCTACATCTGTAGGGATCATGGCGCCTGGAGTACCCGCCAGCACATACTGGACCGCTGCAGGACCATTTAGACCCCTACTTTTCTCAGCATCGGTCCTTATAGGCCTTGGAATTTGGATTCCAATACTTGCATGGAGACATATCAAAGACAGTTTAGTTAAGGCATTTAAAGTCAGGGAAACTCCAGAAGGAGATGTGCCAGCCCTTTGGGCATGGATAGGATTGATAGTCTCAGGGATCCTGCTCTTTGTTTTAGGTCTGGCTATCGGTATTAATGCTCTAATAATGTTCTTAACGCTCTTAATAGCTTCCATAATATATATAGGCCGAAGCTACTTCCTCGGCGAGGCCTGGCCTATAGGATACGTGGGTCAAACTCAGACATTTCTCTATGGTTTCGTTCGCCATGCCGGATCAGCCCTCGGTATTTATCCGCAGGCAGCTACATTAACTCAAGACTCATGGGGAATGGGAGCTTGGCATTTTATGACCCATCAAAGTTGGCTAGAGACTTCCGTGTCTACTTCCGGTTTTCCAATGCCCAACTATAAACTTGCTGCTATGACAGGAACTAGACCCAGAGAGATGTTTAATGCGATGCTTCTGGCCTCAGTTCTCATACCTCTTATTTCTGTTCCGCTTTCACTATGGCTCTACTATACTTGGGGCGTTGAGAAAATTCTCACATGGTACGGACCAAAATCCTACCAAGTGGGATACGTGACAACAGGGCTTCAAGGTGTTATAACTTCATTTCCTTACTGGGATCCTGTTGGACAAGCTAATATTATTGCTGCCATTATAATTACAGGGCCTCTTCTACTGCTAAGATTACGCTTTCCATGGTTCTTTATCAATCCGCTTGGGATTGCTGGTACTTATGTCATCAGGAATACAGTAGAAGCTCTTCCCATATTCGTCATAAAGTTCTTGATGATAAAAATCGGAGGCGCTAAAGTTTACGAAAGAATAGGCGTCCCATTCTTTGTTGGTGCACTTGTCGGCTTGACATTCTTTGTTGGAATAGGCTTAGGAATCCTCCACTTTAGAACAGCTGCCATAGCCCCCCCATACTAGGTGGCGATGAATGAGAAGAACCTTCTTTCCACCAATATTTTTTATGCTTATCCTTTTTATACTTACACCTATATTCTCCTATTCTTCTCAAGAACCATTTATTCCTCGAGAATTCTCTGAATTATATTATAACTATAAAGAGGTTCTCGCAGAAATAAATCTCGAAAACATAATGAGAAACATCGTTTACTTTTCAAGTTTAGGGTCAAGAGTAACAGGTTATCCCGGAAGCTACGAAGCTTCAGAATATATAGCTTCTAAGTTTCGGGAATATGGTCTTGAACCCCTTAACGGAAGCTATTTTCATGAATATACGGTAACGGTTCCTTTAGATCGTGAATCCTCGGTAACGGTTCTTCCTGAAGGTATAACTTTTAAAGCCTACGCTCTATGGCCCAACGGGGTTCAGACCTGTCGAACTCCTCCAGAGGGCATAGAAGGCATTTTACTTTATGTAGGTGAGGGAACTCTCCGTGAGCTAAGCGAAGCGGCTCAACTCTCAGGAGTTGACTTAGAGGACTCTATAGTTCTTATGGAATTCAACTCCGAAAAAGACTGGATAGCAATGGATAATTGGGTGAGAGCAGCATCCTTTGGCGCGAAGGCAGTAATCTTTATTGCACCTGAAGATACAACTCGTCTCGAGGCTGAGAGCAAATATTTAAAGACTCCCATAAATGTTCCAAGACTTTATGTTAATAGAGACGATGGCTTGACTCTTAAGGCCCTTGCTCAATCCCGTTCACTTCTAAAAGTTCGCGTTAAGCTTGATATGAGGTATGAAAACGTAATTGCAAGAAATGTTGTGGGAATTATAAAGGGAAGTAGTTTTCCAGACGAAGTCATAATATTCTCAGCATACTATGATTGCTGGTCCATTGTACCAAGCCTAGCTCCAGGAGCTGACGAAGCAAGCGGCATTGCTATTCTGCTAGAGCTCGCAAGATTCTTTGCTGAACATAAGCCTCAAAGAACACTCTGGTTTGTTGCTTTCTCAGGTCACTGGCAGGCAATGGCTGGTGCCCGAGAGTTTGTTGAGAAGTTTTACTTCAGTGATGAGGTCTTATCTGGAAGGACAAAGCTTTATCTTCTCATGAACCTTCATATTTCATCAGAAAGTCCCGCTTTAACCTACGTGAATTATGGTGCTGGTTATGGATATTCGAACACGCGGCACCTCAGCTCCATTATAACTATTATGGAGCAATGCAAGAATGCCCTAGAAAATTTTGGCTTTCCAGCCTCCACATATGTTGAGACAAGGTGGGATATGGGTCTTCACATGGATTCTTATTTTGTACATGAAGCTGAGGTTGTTGCCATAGCTCGGTCAGCTTCATTAAGTTATGTAACAACACGCTGTGCCCGCTTAACTTGGGGAAGCCCATTCAGTACAGTTAAAAAAGTTAACTTAGAAAATCTAAAAATTCAAGGCGCCTTCATTTTTGCTTCAGCTTATACGCTCGCTAATATTGATAGTCTCGGTCTTAGCTGGGATATGGTGAGCCCTAAAAGATATCATGTAGAAGCTGGCTATGGACTCCCAAGCGGGGGTTTTGCAAGACTTGAAGGTGATGTTACAAGGTTTGATCCCAAAACACGATGGTATATTTTTGATGGGCTTGAAAACTATGACATTTTAATCTGGGTAAATTATATAGCTGGCTATATGGCTATGCCAAACCCTGTAATGACTTATATAGTGAAGGCATCCCCGAACGGGTCTTTTACTATTAACGGTATTGGAGCAGATGCGGCTTTCGGACTCGGATGGATTCGAACACCAACTCATGTAATTCAGGTATTCTGCATAAACAAGACAACTGGCGCTATAGAGTGGTTCTCTGACAGTGGAATATGGAGCTGGAGTAGCATCTTCGGACTTGATAGACCCGCAAAATTTGTGAGGGTTTCGGTTTTCAAATGTGCTTCAGTCACCCTCTATGGAATTAATGCGAGCATGGCTCCTCTTCAAGTAAATGATTTTCGGACTCATGCGCCACCAGTTTTTTGGGGGGCGATCCCAAGCCCTTCAGCTAGAGCATCAATAAGAGAGTCAGTAGCTATGATCTTTCTACCGGATAAAACTGTTTTCGAAATTTTACAAGTTCCAAACATAATTCTCATAAATGCCAGTGAGCAGCATCCAGAAGGCGCTGGTTTCCTTGCAGATGCTCAAAGAGAACTTCGGATAAACGTTCCTATTCAAGCAGCCAAGGACATGTACTACCTTAATAGGGAACGTTATGGGCTTGCGAAGCGTTTTGAAACTTCAACTGTTTTGGGGGAGCTCTCAATAAAAGCTTCAGGCACCTATCTTAAAAGAGTATTTGAAGCACTGGATATGAGGGATTATGAAGGAGCCTATGGAGCGGCTTTGGCCGCTATGGCTTGGCAAACAGTAGGATACGGAGAGATGAGTAGTCTAATTCTAGATATGACTCACGCCTCTTTAATATATAGTGTCCTTTTAATTCCATTTACATTTCTCACAGAGAGACTTCTATTCCCATTTAGGGGAAGAAAGCGTATCCTAAGTCTCTTCATAACATTTGCTGCTCCTTACCTAATCTTCTATCTGCTCCATCCGGGCTCCCAAATTGCCCTTGCAGCGCCTATGGCTACTATGAGCTACGCTATTTTATTCTTTTCAGCTATCGTTATAATATTTATTATAGGGAACCTTGAGGGCGTCATGAGAGAGATCAGAGAGAAAATTATTGGTCCACATTTTGCTAGAATGAGCCGAAGCGGTGCTTTCTTATCAGCAATATCAGCTGGCATAGAGGATATGAAAAGGCGAAAACTTAGAAGCTTTCTTATAATGTCGTTGATAGCTCTTACAACCTTCAGCCTTACTTCTCTTGCCTCTTTCTATGGAGCTATCTCTCCTACCTCTCAGAAAATACCATTGGCCTATACTCCCTATAAAGGTCTCCTTATCGAGAAATATGCAGGATTCGAACCAATCAGCTATGAAATGATGGCAATGGTTAGATGGGGTGTTATAGGAGGCGAACATCTAATAGTCTATAGATCTTGGTATTATCCAACATGGTCTCCCGACATTCTTAGCATAAGACCTGTTATTCAGGTCATGACGCCTAAAGGGAGCTATGATTTTTATGCCGTTCTAGGGTTGATGCCTCAAGAGATAGAGTTAAGCCCTGTTATCAGAACAGGGTTAGAGGGGCGCTGGTTTATTGAAAATGAATTAACAGTATGTATTTTAAGCAAAAAGCTTGCTGAAAAATTGAATATTCAGATTAATGATAGTATAGTTTATTCTGGTTTAAAGCTTACTGTTATAGGGCTTTTAGATGATGAAATTTTCTCTCAAATCATCGATTTAAATGGAAGAGTATTAGCTCCCATAGATATATGGTCTGTAGCTCCGTTGGCAAGAGCTTTAGAGTTACCCCTCACGGAAGTAATGAAAATGGCTAGGGAGACAATACCTTTAGACCACCTCCTTATAGTTCCCTTTAAATTAGCAAGAAAGATCTTTGCGGCTCCAGTATACTCTATAGCCGTAAAAATAGAGGACCCTGAAAAAGCTATGAAAAGCGCTGAGGAGCTTACAATGATGATGACGATTCCTTTGACAGCTTACGTAAGCGGAGAAGAAAGCGCCTATCTATATTCCAGATATTTATGGGTCTCTCTCCTAGGTCTCCATCATCTTCTAATTCTATGTATAATTGTAGGTCTTAATATTCTGTCAGCCATGTTAGGTGCTGTACATGAAAGAACCTCAGAGATTAAAATCTTTAGCGCTGTAGGTCTTGCACCCCTTCATGTAGCCACAATATTCCTCACTCAATCGTCCATCTATGGTATAGTAGGGGGAATTATTGGATATCTAACTGGTCTGGCGGCGCTGAGACTTTTAATCTCTATAAAATTCTTCCCACCTGGATTTATACCAAACTTCGCTGCCTCAACAGCTCTCCTTCCTTTAGGATTGTCGATGGGAATAACAGTTTCCTCAGCCCTTTATCCATCCCTTAAGTCATCAAAACTTGTAACTCCATCTCTAGAGAGAAAATGGAAACTCACAGCAAAACCTCTTGAAAACGAATGGTATATAGTTTTTCCGTTTAGAGCTCCAGAAGAAGAAGCGCAAGGAGTCCTTGAGTTCATGAAAGAATATTTGATCTCCCAAACAACTGAAACTATTGGATCCTTCATGACTCTAACGGAGCCCAAAATATGGAGGAAAGATGCTGATATAATTATGGAGGCTAATGTTCAAATAGCTCCCTTTGATGCAAACGTTACACAATCTGTATTTTTAATAGCAAAACCGCAGCCTAATGTAGTACCTCCCATCTACGAGTTTCATATGCACCTCCACCTTCTTTCAGGTAACAGGGAAACATGGATAAGATCTAATAGGTCATTCATAGATAGAATCAGGAAGCAGCTCCTCCTCTGGAGGAGCTTAAGGGAAACGGATAGGCGAAAATATATTTCTGCGGCTAAGGGAGGTTAAAAGAGTATGACAAACCTGGATTTAATAAAGGAGAAGGAAGCCGAGTTTCCTAAGAGCGCCCTTACATGGCGCTCTTTTCTTATACTCCTCTTTGTTGCCCTTTTATTGGCCCCCATGGATACTTTCCTTCAAATATCTTTTTACTCCAGATTCCTTTCATCGGGACCAGGATACATAGTCGGTATGCCAGCACTTTGGGTCACAATAATCCTTTTCACCGAAATTGCTAGGATTCTTGGAAAGTCTCTTACAAGACATGAGATTTTCCTGATTTATGCTCTTTTTGGCACCGCTATGACAGAGACTTTCTTTATCGATATACTTTTTCAAAGCTACAGTAAATCCCACCCTATTACAGCCAGTTTTATAGATCCTCGAACGAAAGCTCCTCTCTCTCAAATTTTACCAGCTTGGTATGCTCCTCCCCTCGGCTCTCCAGCTTATGCTCTCAATTCTTTTCTTCATCCAGATTGGGCTTTGCCTATCCTCGTTTTTATTCTCTCAATAGCTTTTGGGCTGTGTGTGGAGTTAGGTCTTGGTCTTCTTTGTTCCTATCTTTACGTGGAAGTTGAGAGACTTCCATATCCAACGGTCGCTTTAGGTTCAGAGTCTATCATAACTATTGCTGAGAGGGATCCGACCAGAATGAAGCTCTTCACTATAAGCGCACTTGTCAGCCTTATATGGTCGACTGTTAGTTTTGGGGTTCCGACAACTTTAGGTGCGGCTTTCGGAATTAGAGCAGGCATATTAACTTTCGCTGACCTCACAACCCTAATAGATAAAATTCTTCCGGGCGCGGTTTTTGGCTTTACTTTTGAACCATTTCCATATACTTTTGCGTGGCTTCTTCCTACTTCAACTATTGTATCTATAGTTATAGGTTCCTTCACCATTTGGATCATTGGAAACTCTCTAGCCCTCCGAATACCTTCTCCACTCTTCTTACAATTTCAACGCGAGTACGTTATTGGTTCACCAGCGACATTTGTCATGTGGCGGGCTCAGCTCCATATATGGCTCAGTTTCTTTATAGGTGCGGCTTTAGGATTGGCTATTTCTAGGCTTATCATGGGTTGGAAGTACCTTTTCTCAGGCATCAGAAGTTTATTACGCGCTAGAAAGACCTCTGAAGCTGCAGGTTATCCCTCAGTAAAAGTTATTTTTGCTTTATGGTTTTCAGGGCTTATCGGCTTGATAGTACTTCTACACCTTCTTGTCCCGCAGTTTCCTCTATGGACCCTTCTTCTCTTCGTAGTTATATTGCCCTTCATTACGGCTATGATAAACGCTAGAGGCATGGGTGAGACGGGTTTTGGGGTAAGCATACCCTACATGAAAGAATTAGCCATTATTATTTCTGGTTATACTGGTGCTGAAGTCTGGTTTATGCCCCTCTACATAAGGAACTTTGGCACAGGAGCTTTTGCCTCAGACCTCTCATATACTGCAAAAGTCTGTCAGATTCTTGGAACACGCTTTACAGATTACATTAAATCCTTCCTTATACTATTTCCTATAACTATACTCATGAGCTTCGCCATTATAAGTTATTTCTGGATTATTGCACCAATTCCATCTTTCGCATATCCGGCAACAATTAATAATTGGCCTGAGCTTGTCGTAGAGCAGAATTTTATGGCAACAAATTTCTTTACTCTCTTTAAACCAGAATTCGCCTTCTGGGCTTTTATTCTCTTAGCCGTTATAACCACTACTACAAATTGGGTGCGTATTCCCTACTTTAATCCTATTGCTCTTGTGGCAGGTTTCACAACACCTCCATGGATTGCTATCGCCTTCATCATAGGTCACATCATAGGGACTCAGGTATTTGAGAAAAAACTTGGAAAAGAATGGTGGCATAAATATAGGGCTGTTCTATTGGCAGGCATTGCTTGCGGATATGGAATCGTTGCCACTTTAGCAGGGGTTATAGCCATAATTTCTAAGACTTTATGGTATACTCCTAAACCTTACTAAGATAAACGTTAAGAATTAGAATATTATTTGGCATGAGAATGTTCTTGAGTCTCTCACTCAACATCAAGAAATGAGAGATGCAGGGAACTTGAGTTATATGGCTCGCACCTTAAACATTCAATTTTTCCTCCTAGGAAGTTGTTGTGATAACAGTCCCAGCTTTTGAAGTAAGACGTGTCTTTAAAGCATATTGTAACATTATTGTAGAGGAAACTGTTGCCTATGATCCTTCCGGCGTAATTATGATGATCTGTTACGTAGACGCCTTATTAAATTTTTCGAGACCAAAATTTAATAATAAGATGAGGATTAATTATTCTACTTCGACTTTAAAACCACGATAATTGCAATCTACTCCTTCTTTCATTAATCTTTTAAAAAGCACACTAACAGCAGTCATACAATTAAACATTATAAGTCCTCAACCACTTACATAGGTTTTAATTGTGTTGAAGTCTTCCTCAGAAATTTTGAACATAGCCCTACCGCAGGCGAAATGGGCTGCGCGGTAGACGTTCTGAGAAACCAGTTGGGTTGTGGGCATCGAAGCTTCAGGCGACGTAGTCAAGCTCGTGCCGCTTAGGAGAATAGCTGAGAAGATAAAAAGCAGGCTTAGATACGTGGACGCGTATAAACCCGAGATAGCTGTGCATGAAAAAGATAAACCAGGTTTGATCTAATGGAGGTGAAGGACTGAAGGAGGAAATTAAGCGGATTAAAGAGTGTTGGCAAGCCCTCGTTAAGCAGGTTCACAGAGATCCCTCAAAACTCACCATGATAGGGTTCCTTGCAATCATGATTGGAATTATCGCAGGGAACTGGGCAATAGCGGGCTTCGGAGCTGGGCTGGTGTTCTCCGGAATAATCTTTTCAGATTAATTCATTAATGGGAGGTGGTTTGTAGCCCCTAGCACCTAAATATTCATGAGCGATATTATGACGCGCTTAAAATTGAAGGTTTTTGGCAAAATTGAGAGCTATACGTGTTTAAATTCTCCTCAAGAATTGTTTGGGAGGTGAGATTGTGAAGGTTTCAAGCTCGTTTAACCAGGGGTTTGTCGACTACCTGAAGAGCATAGGTGGAAGGTGGGATCCGGAGGCAAGGTGCTGGGACGTTCCAGATCAATACCGCGAGCAGGTGATGGCTAAGGCAAGGGAGCTCGGCGTCCAAAACCTAAGGATTGAGCAGGAAACACCT
>Ga0105163_1001957_pt1 | contig 10205 bp, 10 predicted proteins | sample JNZ110809AmetaG_FD_81531 | JGI IMG/M metagenome (GOLD analysis project Ga0105163, IMG submission 81531) | Hot spring microbial communities from Jinze hot spring, China to study Microbial Dark Matter (Phase II) - JNZ 110809A | ecosystem: Environmental > Aquatic > Thermal springs > Hot (42-90C) >... | reverse complement strand
CATCCATGTTTCCGTCAAATGCATCTATTAAAAACCTCCTTAAGTTTTTACTTAACTTCAAATTTTTTCAACGCTTTGTAAATTGAAGCAGAAGCAAAAAGTTTCAAAGCATCCCAAAACGAAAAGATCAAAAATCCCGACTTTATCGCATCAGACCAATTGTGCAACAAAACAAAGTTCAATTGAATTGTCCCAAAAGCAAAAATTAAAATCAAACCAACAAACATTGACAAAACAATCCAAACAAAACTATCTCTCAATCTAACAAGATAACCAATCACAAACGCAGAAACTGGAAACGCAAGAAGATATCCTCCCGTTGGACCGAAAAGTTTCAAAATTCCAGCCGTCGGTCCTGCAAAGACAGGCAATCCTGCAGAACCAAGCAAAAGATAGAACAACTGACTCAATGCACCAAGATAAGGTCCAAGAAATGCACCACTTAACATAACAAACATCGTTTGCAATGTATATGGAACTGGTTGAACGGGTATTTCTATTTTTGCTCCAAGAAATGTAAGAGCAACAAATGCAACTATCCAAATTGATTTCACAAATGCGTTTGATGTCGCTATTTCAAGATAAATTGACCTTGCCTGTTTCATTTCAATCATCTTTTTTGTTTTTAATTCTATTTTTAAAAAAATAAATCGTTTCAAAAATTGCTCTGTTAAGTTGTTCGCTTGGGGTTTCCATCGGATGTTTTATGTTAAAAAGATGATTTGCCTCTGGAATCAAAATAAGTTTAGCACGCTTTGGATTTGCACTTTCAAGTTGTCTTGCTTCTATTTCAGGGACTATGACATCAGCAGCGCCGTGGATTATCAAAATTGGGATATCAAGTTTTGAAATTGCTTTCACAATATCAAATCTTTCTTGATTTTTAACATAATCATCGTAAACAATCCTGTCAATTCTAATTTGAATTATTGAATCAGGAACACGCACAAAAATATAGCCATTTTTTCTAAATTCTTCAATTTGTCGCTCGCTCTATCTTTTGAAAGTTGATATTGAATCTCACAATCCAAGCGCCCTAACTCTTGAATCTTCACTTGCTTTGATTATTGAAATTGCTCCACCGCCAGAATGACCGAGTAAAAATAAATTACCATCGCTCAAACCATAAAATTCACTTGAAAAAACATAATCAACAACTGCGGACAAATCCTCAATTTGTTTTGAAATCGTATTTTTAGCAAGTTTGTCAAACTCTGTGATTTTGTTCGGATTATCTCCAATTCCATTGTGCGAAAAATTAAATCTGACAAAGACAAAACCATTTTCAGCAAATTTATCCGCAACATAAGGAATAAACCCCCAATCCTTGAAACCCAGAAACCCGTGCGAATAAATTACAACAGGTGCAGGCAAAAACTTTTCATCAAAATGAATGTCAGCAGTGATTTTGTCTCCCGAAAAATTTTCCAATGTTATACTTTTTCTTTCAAGCGACATTTTTGAGTTTCAATTTCTTTACATTTTTCTTGAAACAAAACTTTCAGCAAGAAGCATCAAAAGTGAAAGGACAAGGAAAAATTTCCACAGTTCAACTCCATACCTTGCCCTCAAAATTTCATCTTTAATTTTTAAGCCCAGCGTATAATCAATCAACTTATATTGTTTTGCCCCAAATTTTTCAAGCAACAAATTAACTTCACTTTCTTTCTCCTTCTCAAATTGAAATTCCTCTCCCGGCGGGTTGAAAGCAAGTTTCAAAAAATTTTTTCCGCCAGCTTCAACGCTGTAAATCCCCGGACTCGTTGCTTGACTTATTCTGATAAACTTATCTCCCGAGCCGATCGCAAAATCACTCCCATCCGGACGATGAAGTTTTAAATCCTTCAAATTTTCACCGTAAAATCTCCTCAGATAATCCGAACTCAACTCAACTGTATCACCAATCGCATACTCTTCACGAAGCCCGACCGGATTTGTTAAATACAGGATAGATTGAAACGAAAGAGGGATAAAAATTCCTTTATATGGAAAGTCAGAAGTTTTATCTGTTGGTTCAGATGTGAAAATTAAAATTTTCCCATTGCCTTCGCTTTTCTCAAGCAAAAATGGACTTCCATCACCAAGTTCAATTATACTTCTAAAACCATAATTTGCTTTAAACTTAACATATTCTCTTATCTCTGGCGAGTCAAATTTTTTTGGCATCTCCGAAAAAACGCCTTCAAAAATTGGATGATTTAAATCAATTTTCCCAAAAAACATCTTTTGCTTCACCGCTCCCTCAAACTCGGGAAGTTTGAAAACGGAGTTAAAATTTTGATTTAAATTCTGAAAATTTGCATTCGCTCCAAAAAACAAAATCAAACCACCACCGTTTGCAACGAAATTCCTTATCTTCTGCGAAATTCCCTTGTCAATTTGAGATGGCTTAACGAGAAAGATAACATCATACTTTGAGAAATCAACCTGCGGGAGAAATTGAGGTGAAATTTGCGTTACGCTGAAAAATGTTTTTTTGTAAATTTCTTGCACCGTTTGAAAAGCAAGTTTTAAAAACTTCAAATCATCTTCGCTTCCAACAAGCAAAATTTTTATCTCGCTCGGAACGAAAAAACTAAAATATCTTCTATTATCAAATGAAAAATTATCATCTTCTATTTCAACAAAACCATCAACGAACCCAGACAAATCTTCGGTCAATATGTTAAAATCAATCGTTTGAGTTGAAGCACTTTTCAAGTTAACACTTTTTTGAGCAACTCTTCTTTCGTTTATGAAAACACTTACGACAAAATTCGTCGCATCGGATTTGCTGTGGTTTGAAATTTGTGTTTCAAGATTTAATGTCCTTCCCGAAAAAATTATCTTGTTTTTCAATTCAACTTTATCAACCGAAAAATTTTGTCCCGTGAATTTTCCGACATTTATAAGAAAAACTTTAACATCTGCTGGTAACTTAACTCGCATTGTGTCAATTGATGAACTTTGAAATTCTCCTTTTTGAAAATCCGAGATAATGTAAATCTCACGATTTAAGTTTTTTGACCCCTCAATCATTCTACCAGCGACAAAAAGAGCGTCTGAAATTTTTCTGTGTGTGAATGTAAATTCCGTTTCATCAATTAACTTTTTCAAAAATGAAACACTATGAATAAATCCACCGCTTGAAACATCGGGCATTTCAGAAAGTCGTATAAGTGCAAATTCATCTGATTCGTTCAACAATTCTGCGATATCTTGTGCGATTGCTTTCGCTTGATTTATAAATCTGCCATTTTCATCCGTTGAAGCCATGCTCAATGTGTTATCAAGAACTATCACAACGGAACTTTTCGCTTGCCCAGAAACTATCGGAGTGAAAAGATAACCTTTTACAACAGGTCTTGCGAAAGCGAAAACGAGAAAAACAATCGCAAGGACACGAAGTATGAGAAGAATTATCTGTTTAATTTTTAAAGACCTTATCCTTGATCTTTGCAGTTCTTTTAAAAACTTTACACTGCTAAAATCAACTGTTTTCAATCTTCGTAAATTTAAAAGATGAATGATGACTGGGATAGCGGACGCAAAAAGTGCAAATAAAAAAGTCGGGTTTAAGAAAGTCATTCAGAGAAAAATTTTATTTTCCAATGTCAATTTGGTAAAGAAATCTTCGTTGAATTTCTCTTGCGGTTTTAGTGTTTGCTAAACCACCTTGGGCTGTTTCTTTTAACTTCGGCGACATAAGTTCTGCAACTTCGTTCATAGCAAGTATAACTTCATCAAGTGGGACAATTGATTCAACGCCCGAGAGAGCAATTTGAGCCGATGTAAAAGCATTAGCGACGCCGATTGCATTTCTGAAAATGCAGGGTATTTCAACAAGCCCAGCTATTGGATCGCACACAAGCCCCATCGCACCTTGAATCGCAAAACAAGCTGCGCTTTCAATTTGTTTGTTATCTCCGCCGAGAAGATAAACAATTGCAGATGCTCCCATAGCAGCTGCACTTCCTGTCTCTCCCATACACCCAGCTTCAGAGCCAGCAACAGAAGCATTCTTGACAATTAAAAGTCCAATTGCAGACGCAACAAGCAAACCTTCAATTGCTTTATCTTCACTTATCCCATGTTCCTCCATCATCGTTGTTATAACAGCTGGCATAATTCCCGAAGAACCTGCCGTTGGAGCAGCTGCAATTCTTCCCATACACGCATTGACCTCGCTTACAGCCATAGCCCTTGCAATTGCCTTCTGAAAATTTAATGTCAAAACATTTACCCTCGCATTGTAAACTCTTTTTGCAAAATTGTTCAACAATCCACTCGGCGATTTAACATCACGCGTCAAACCATTATTGACAGATTCAATCATCACATTTAAAATTTTTCTGACGCCATCAAGCACTTGTTCTCGTGATTTTCCCGTTTTTCTTACCTCATACTCTATCATAACTTCTGGGATTGTCGCATTCATTTCACGACAATATCTCAAAATATCTTCAAAAGAGTTTATCTCCATAATTTTCACCTCCAAAATTTTTTAGAAAATTGGTTCAACGAGACGAACATAATGAACCCAGCTGAAAGAACGAATCTTGTTTAGAACATCTTCGGGAACATCTTGATCAACCTCAATTATCATATTTGCAAGTTTTTCTTCCCTTGAAACAAACATATTTGCAATGTTTATATTTTTCTCTGCTATTGCACCACTTATGTGCGCTATGCTTCCGGGTATATCATCTGCGATTATAACAATTGTGTGCGTCATAACTGAAAAACTCACTTTGAATCCTTCAATTTCAACTATCTCAATTCTTCCACCACCGAGAGATGAACCGACCATTTCAATTTTGTTCCCATCGTTATCAAAAAGTTTTATCCTTGCTGAATTTGGATGAAGTTTCGGCGCTTTCATTATAAGTTTGAACTCATATTTCAATCCCCTTTCCTTTGCTATTTCAAGCGAATTTCTTAACATTTCATCATCCGGTCTCATCCCAAGAATTCCTCCAACTATCGCTCTGTCCGTTCCATGTCCTTTATAAGTTCTTGCAAATGAATTGTAAAGAGTTATCTCGGCTCGCGCTGGCTCAGCCCCGAGAAGTTGTCTCGCAACAAGTCCAAGTTTTGCTGCTCCTGCTGTATGTGAACTTGATGGACCTATCATCACAGGTCCAAGTATGTCAAATATGCTCGGCATATTAGAACAAAGGTCTATATCTAAATTTTACACCAATTTCTTCCTCAACAAATTTTCTGTGTCTTTCAACATCAATCCCATCTATCCCGACAATTGTCATAACAGTTTCAATTCCATATTTCTTACACTCCTTTGCAAATTCAATCATCGCTGGATGAAATTTATCGCCATCTATATTCATCAATCTCCCATACTCAACAGGATCAATTGAATTTAAACTTATTGAGACCGTATCAATTAAACCGACAAGCTCAGGAACTATGTTTCTGTGGTTTATTATGTTCCCGTGTCCATCTGTGTCAAGTCGTGTTTTACCGCCGTGTTCTTTCACATATTTTGCAACTTCCTTCACAACATCAAGACGAATCGTTGGCTCACCATATCCTACGAAAACAATTTCATCATACTGTCTTGGGTCGCCGATCTCTTTTATAAACTCCTCAGCCGTTGGCTCGTGATCAATTTTAAGGAAATATCCCTTAACAATTGCTTCGCCTTTTCTATCGCAAAAAACACAATCAGCATTGCACCGCAATGTCACATTAAGACAAAGCGAATTTCTAATTTTATATGCAATTTTCGGCTCTGGCTTGGGTCCAATTCTGAAAAGACGATAAACATTAAAAGTCGTTGTCCTCTCAATATCTTCAACTGTAAAGCCCTGTATCTGTGCGATTTTCTCAGCCACAAACTTAACATACATCGGCTCGTTTCTTTTACCGCGAAATGGATGTGGCGCAAGAAATGGAGAATCTGTCTCAACAAGCAAATGTTCTGGCTGTATCTCCCTGACAACATCAATAACCTGACCAGCGTTTTTAAATGTGACTACACCCGAAATTGAAATATAAAATCCAAGATTAATCGCCCTCCATGCATCTTTAACACTTCCACTAAAAGTGTGAAAAACCCCGCGCGGTGGGGGAAGCTTTCCATCAGCAAGTTTTCCAAATCCCGTCCATTTTTCATCTATCTCGGATTCAAGGACATCAAAAATTTCCTTGTGCGATTCTCTGTTGTGGATTATAACAGGAAGATTTCTTCGCTTTGCGATTTGAATTTGCTTTCTAAAAACTTCAATTTGTTTCTCTTTCGGTGAAAAATTGTAATAAAAATCAAGCCCAATCTCACCAATTGCGACAACCTTCGGATGGTAGCTCAATTCCTCAATCTTTTCAAGTTCTTTATCCCCCGCTTTTATCGCATCGTGCGGATGAAAGCCAACAGCAGAATAAACAAAATCATATTTCTCTGCAAGTTCAATCGCTTTGATGCTTGTTTCAAGATCTGTCCCAGGACAAATGATATATTCAACTCCAGAATCAATCGCTCTTTTTAAAACATCTTCTCTATCGTCGTCATAACTTTCCCAGTATAAATGTGCGTGTGTGTCAATTAGCATAAAAATTTCCAATTTTATTTTTCAAGCCATTCAAGAAAAACTTTTTGAAAAAGTTCTGGATTTAACTTTTGCTTATCATAATGACCTGCATAAAGACGCTGTCTCAAAGCTTCATATAAAGTCACTGCGCAAGCAACCGAAACATTTAAACTCTGAACCATTCCAAACATAGGAATCATAAAAATTTCATCAGCTTTTTCACTTGCTTCATCTGAGACACCACGATGTTCATTTCCAAACACAAAAGCAACTTTTTGCGTCAGATCAAGTTCATAAAGCGATTTTGCACCTTCTGCGATCTTCGTCGCATAGATTTTAAATCCTTCACTTCTCAATGTATTATAACACTCATCAATGCTTTTAAAATTTCTTCTATAAACCCATTTCATCGTTCCAGCACTTGACTTTTTGCCGATGTCTGGGAATTGCTCTATCGTGTAAACAAGATTTATCATAAAAACGCCAACCGCATCACATGTCCTTATAATTGCGCTCACATTGTGAGGATCGTGTATGTTTTCAACGACAACTGTCAAGTCATCCTGCCTGTGTGATAGAACATATCTTATTCTTTCAATTCTTCTTTGCGTTCTCAATTTAAGTCCCTTTTTATTTGCAACAAAATTACAGATTTCAAAACAAGAATTGAACCAAGAACTTGAACGATTGATAATTTTTCTCCAACTATAATCCACGCTGAAATGATTGCGACAACTGGTTCAAGCGTGCTTGTGATGATTGCGGAGGACGACGAGATAAGTTTCAATCCGTTGAAATAGAAAAAGTATGGAATTAAAACCGAAATCATTGCGAACACAAAAAACACAAGCCAATCATTTGCTGAATAATTTGAATTAAAAATTTTCCACGGCGGATTAAAGAAAAGCCAGAATATACCAGCAAACATCAATACAAAAGTTAAATTTCCCCAGACATTATATTTCGTCCCGATTTTCTTTCCGTATATATTGAAAAATGCCCAACACAAAGCGGAAGCAACGCCACTTATAATTCCAATCTTGCTAAAATTTAAGAACTTAACATCAAAAATTTGAACGACAAGAGAACAACCAAGAAGAGAAAGAAAAGCGGAAATCACCTTGACAAAGTTTATCTTCTCCATTTTTGACAAAACTCCATAGAGAACGACAAGAACAGGCGCTGTATATTGCATAATTATCGCAGTTGCGACATTTATCTCGTTCAATGTGAAATAATATGTAAAGTTTGAACCAGCGATACCGATTACGCCAAGCAACGCAAAACGAGGTATATCTTCCGCAGAAATTTTGAGATATTCTCGCTTGAAAATTAAAAGGATGAAAAACAAAACAACGAAAGAAAGAGTTGATCTCATTTGAACCAAAATCAGAAGGTCAACTTCGTGCTTGAATAAAAATTTTGCAATCGTTGCAGAAAATCCCCAGAAAAGAGTTGCACCTGCGATGCTCAAATATCCTCTCAAATTTCCAACTCTCAAGTTTCCTTCATCTTTTGTTCATAAAATCTCGCCATTTCCTCATTCCCAATCGCCTTATGCAAAGCGCACAATCTTTGATAAATTGGTTTTGGTGTCCTCACATATTTTAAACCTTCAACAAGAAATTCAATCAATGATTCCGCTGGTGGAATGTTAAGATCAGGGTCATAACAATCTGCTGCGTCAAGATACGGGTCAATCTCTTGCGGTTTAACTTGAGATGCTTTTTTGTAAAATTTCAACGCTCCTTCGTAATTATCAAACTTTGAATAAACCGTCTCAAAAACGCTCGCAAGCCACATATAAACATCATAAGCGATCGCTGGAAATTCACTTGCGATTTTCTCCCCAAACATAGCAATTGCCTCCGCAGAAAGAGAGTTGTTCCAGAAAAGCAACCTGTAAAGTTCTATATCTTCAATCTTCTGCTTTATCGCTTCTTCAACAGCATCAAAAATCTCGTTGAAATCCTCCGATTCAAGAAATCGCCTTCTTATTTCCTCATATGGCAAATTTTTCTCCATCAAACTTTGAATCTACTTTATAATTACCATTTTTCTTGCCTGCGAAATTTTTCGTCCAGAACCAGAAAAATCAAGCCGATAAAAATAAACTCCTGAACTAAAATTAACACTATCAAATTTCAAATTCAACCGATACTTCCCCGCTTGCTGATATGAATTAACAAAATTAGCAACCTCTCTCCCGAGCACATCATAAATTTTCAAACTCACAAAACCATCCTCTGGAATACTATAAACTATGTTCGTCTCTGCGTTAAATGGATTTGGGTAATTTTGAAAAAGTTCAAAATCTTTCACAACATCATCAATCTCTTGAACAAAAGTTATAACATCTCTTCCTCCGTTTTGCTTGTATCTTGCAACAAACTCTTGAAGATAAAGATTGACAAGAAGTGTATCCCAAATTATGATAACATTTTCATCGTTTGAAGATTCTGCACTATTTGACCAGTTGTATGAGCCAGTTATCAAAATTGGCTCTGAATAAATATGCGTTGGATCAATTAGACAATACTTATGATGAAGTTGTGCGCTTCTATCTGTGTCAATCAAAACTTCTGAAAAAGAAGAAAGAAAATTATATTGGCTTCCTGTATCGGTGTTGTTGTCAAGAATTCCTTTTATGTTTCTTATGCCTGCGTCATATCTTGATTTTATTTCGTTTGCAAGTGTTGAATTCGTGAATGTTAAAATTGCGTAAAAAATTGAATGATTTGCTTGTCTAATTGCGTTTGATATTTTTGATGCGATTCTATCGGACGGGCTAAAATAAACTTCAACTTTTTTTCCTTTCAAGTTAAAAACATGCGGTGTGTTATCAGATTTGTTTATTCCAAATTTTGATCTCAAAGTGTCAAAATAATCTGCTGAACTTCCCCACATTTCTTCAAATTCAAGCGTAAAAGCGCCAGCGATCGCCCTGTCTTGAATTTCAATGACATTTTGAAAATCATCGTATGTCCCCTGAACCGTCGCATTCCACGAACCAGTCCAGACCCAGTCATCAGCCCAGCTTGAACTGTCTCTGTAATCAAAAATGGCAAATTTATTATGCATAATTCCACCACCATAACGACTTGCAAGGACAGGTATACCTGCATTTATAAGGTCTCTGACGGGTGCATTGTCAATCTTTGTGCTGTCAATTATAAACCTTATTTTAACACCCCTTGACTTTGCATTTATCAGGGCATTTGAAATCTCCCGCCCAACTCTGCCAGATGGATCGGTGCTCAGATTGTAAAAGCAAACATCAATTGAATATTTTGCTTGATTTATCCGTTGAATGAATTTATCCTTCAAATTCACATTTCCCTGGGCTTTTGTCCAGATACCAATCGTCGTGTCAATACTCTTGTTGAAATAAACATTCACTTTTCCTGTTGATCTTGAATCAGAAGATGTTGAAGAAATGAAATTTACAGAATCATTGCGAATCCCGTATGAAGCAATTTGGACATAATAAATTGTTGCTGGTTCAAGGTTGGAAATCGTAATTTCGTGTGTTGTAGTTTTAACTGTGTCAATAAATTCACCAAATTCAAAATTTGGTTTTTTACCAATTTTAACTCTTGTGTCGGAAGAAGATAGAGTTTTCCCGTAAAATGTTATTCTTGTGGAGTCAACATATTTTTCATAAGGTGGGTTTTTAAT
>Ga0105163_1001955_pt1 | contig 10217 bp, 16 predicted proteins | sample JNZ110809AmetaG_FD_81531 | JGI IMG/M metagenome (GOLD analysis project Ga0105163, IMG submission 81531) | Hot spring microbial communities from Jinze hot spring, China to study Microbial Dark Matter (Phase II) - JNZ 110809A | ecosystem: Environmental > Aquatic > Thermal springs > Hot (42-90C) >... | reverse complement strand
GTCTTGACAGCGTTCGGCTTCCCCGTGAAGGCGGGCGGGCACGATGTCCCGTTCTATGTCTGCATGATCTATGTTGTGGCAGAGCTTCTGCTGGGGAAGACTGTCGACGACATGGCTTTGATACTGGGAGAGGATCGGGAGAAGGCTTGCGCGATGTATCAGGAGGGGTTGAAGTGGGTGTCAAAGCTGGCTTACGTCGCCGCGAGGCTTACACGCTATGCTAGGTCTGCTGATGCTCGGGAGCTTGGAGCAAGGCTTATAGGTGATTCTCTCCAAATTGCGTTAACGATATATTCTGCCTCGAACTCGAATATGTCGGTGTACGGCTTGTACAGGAACCTGTCGAAAGACATTTACCAGTTCCCGTCAGAGGAGGATGTCGAGAAGCTGAAGGCGGAGATTGAAACCCTGCTGAACGGCACCACTCTTGAGCAGATCATGAACGGTAGACCGATTCCTCCACCTCCAGAAGCTGTGGAAGGAAACGGGGGACGCGGGAAGAGGCAGGACGTGTCCGGCGAGTTGCTTGAAAGGTTCAGGAGTTTGAAGAAGAAGCTCTTCGCAACGCTGGAGGACGTGAAATCGTCAAGAGAGGTTTTCAGAAAGATGTTGGAGGAAGTCTAATAGATTGTTCTTAGAACCCTCTTCCTTCTCTCGTTTTCCACGTTGAGCATGTATGAATGGTAGTATGTTCTCGGCATAGACGACGTTCGGAGCACTCTCCTCTCTTTCTCGAAGAGGGGTTCTATCGCTGATGGAGGCGGCGAGATAGGGCTTCTCCCAGTCAACATGTATGCTCCAAGTATGAAGTTTACTGCAGGCGGAATCCAGTACATCCAAAGTGTGAACAGTGGCTCTAGTGTCGCACCCATAAATGCCCAGTATATGAGGAAGGAGCCTAGCAATGTTGCGGAGCCTATGGTCATGAAGAGAGATGCCGTCGATTTTCCGGCTCCCCCGAAATACCAGCCTATAAATCCAGCCACCATGGCTATGGGTATCAGGTATGCGGCGTATTCGAGGTAGGGTTGCAACATACCCACAACTTCGCCGAGGTCTTGGTACACGTTTATGGCCAGTATGGTTAGGATGACTGCGTAGAAGAAGTAGATTGCGCATGACACGTACATCAGTATGGGTGAGAGCTTCCTTATCTCCTTCACTTCCACACCACTCCCACAGGTACTATGACCATGCTGAGAAAGCAGAGAACTAGGGAGGTTATAAATATTGCGGGTCCGAAAAATAGTCTCTTCCTCACAGCTGAGGCCGTCAAGTATACGGCCAGTATTGTCAGGGTTATGGGCCACACTTAGAGCCCAAGCACCAGTCTGGCAAATGCTAGAAGCGACAGCATGGACAGCATCGCTACGGCGAGCATGTTTGACGTTCCTCCAGGTCTCAGTTCTCGGCCTTCTTCCAAGCCAGCTATGTGGATGAATGCGCTTCCTATGAGCTCTTCTTCCATCAACTGGCTTGGTATGAAGTGTGTTCCACGGTTGCTGGGAGGTCTAACTTCTCGTAAACATTTTCTCAGACTTCTCACCCTCTTTCGCCATCCTCTCTATCAGCCTGACATAGTATAGGAGGATCAGCTCTTCCAGCTCTCTGGCAACCGTAGACAGCTCTCTCGCCATATGTGTATCCTTAATGTGGACTAGGCATTTCTCGCTCGCCTCCATCACCCGATACGACGCCGATATGATGTGTTTCGCTACGCACCAGACTTCGCCGAAGGGGTTCGACATCCCAATCATCTTCATCAGCTTGACTCTCTTTGACCGTATGCTGGCTACCAGATGTTTTAAGTCGTCGAGGAACTCGGGCGGCGACTCGCTTATCGTTCGCAGAAGGTGTTCCTCCGCTTGTAGAAGGTTTGCAGCCGCCCAGAAAAGCTCCTCGTCTACCGAGAGAGCTATCTTCTGCTTCACCTCTTCCAAAGCTTCTCTGTCGCTCATGTTGCATCACGCCTAGCACGGTTCTATGCTGAAGTTTTCGTCTTCAAAGCAATTGTCCAGTAGGTGACGCTTCTCTCTGATTATCCTCAATACTGGAGAGTCATGGCTGTCGTCCGTAAAGTCGTGTTCATAGGTATAGTCACGGTCTTTCGTCGTCTTTCTGAACATTTTTCCATCTAGGATGATGGGAGCTACATTAATAAACGTTGCGCTACGCAAAAAATAGAGAGGGAGGAATTGAGTGGGGTTATGCTACTACTTTGGCGATTTCGGCATGTTCTCTCTCAAGCAGACTATAAACTTTTCCCATGGTAGGCCTTTGCATTTTTTGGCTGGCTTTACTTCGGCTACTAGTTTGTTTCTCTCAATGACTTTGTCGCTCTTCCTGTTAACTCCTGGCTTCCTGAAGATTATTTTCCTCAGTGTTGGTTTCCAGTATACTCTTGTCCCGTATGGTGTGTTGACTACTCTTCCCCTAGTTTCACCCTTCTTCATGGCTACCGTGAATATTGGGTTGCAAGTATTTAATAGGTGGCTTAGACCGGTAAGAGTATGACCAACATGGCCGAGTTGCCTAGTTTGGCTGAGTTGTTGGAGTTTGTCAAAGAACTTAGGATGAGGGCTCAGATATACTTGCCTGAGCTTAAGGCGAGTAGGGAGCTTGTGAAGTCGTCGCTGGTTGAGCCGTTTCTCAGGTTGCTGGGCTTCGATCCGGAGGACCCTGCAGACACTAGGCCGATGTATAAGACTTCTTTTGGTGTGGCCGACTATGCTCTCTTCAATGGGGACGAGTTGCTGGTGTTTGTCGTCGTCTACGGGCTGGACGGTCAGCCCAACCTCCACGAGATGCTGGAGATGTGTGTTGCGGGGCACGCGGACTATCTAATAGTGACCAATGGATTGGCGTGGCAGGTCTATCGCAAAGATGGAGTAAAGCTGGTGGAGTGGGATTTGAATAGCGAGTCTCACGAGGAGCTGTTCACGAAGATTGATAAATTTAGAAGATTTCTGGGGCTGGAGTCGGGGAAGTATGAAGAAGAGTTGGAATGCTATACAAGAGGTGGCAGGGAGGTGAAGATCAGGGTTCTCGACAACATGGATGGGTTGTTTATCAGGAGGATGATGCGTGTCGGTAAGCTCCCCTACGCCCACATAGCTAAAATGCTTTCTGAGGGGAAGACCGTCTTCATGAGCGGCGGCGTCGACAACAAGAATATCACGTATATCAGGAAGAGGATTGAGCGTGAGGTTGGGTCGGAGGTCGAGTGTTTTCCAGCAGTGTATGGAGATGTTATCGGCTACAGCTTCACATTGAAGAGCCATAAAAAGAGCTAGCTACCAGAAACGTCTACACATTCCACGTAGTGATAATGTTTAGGGTTTTTGTTGTTATTTGCGGATTACCCTACGCTTCTTCTCCTCTCGTGTGGGGAGGGCTAGGAAGCCTCCCTTCGCTCCTATGCCGAGCCGACTGGTCAGCGAGGCGCCAAGCCATGAAGCCATCAGTCCGGAGAACATTGATGCCAACACTAGGAATCCTATGTCCTGCATGGTTGGCTCAAAGCCAAGGAGAGAGCCGAAGAATATTACTGCCAGCACGAGGAACACGGCGAGGAGGGATGCGTAGAGTATCATCGTGGTGAGGTGTTCCTTCGCCATGTAGTAGACTCCTCCGGAAACTATCAGCGATATTATGAAGAGCATTACAAAGAACTCTATCCCCATGTTTAGGGTTCCCTGGAACAGCATGTAGAGCATCGCTAAGAAGATCATTTGGAGTATTGCTGTCATGAAAGACGAGATGAGAGGGGTCTGGTCTTCTGGCATACCGTTAAACCGTCCTCTATTATATTTAAACGTTCTGAAGCCAGCCAAGTATGACGTCGACCCAGCCTAAAACGAAAGCAGCATATATTAGGGCTAGCAGTATCGTTGTCGCTATTTTTCCAGCGGTTGGGTCAATGATGATGCCTATTATCGCCAGCACCAAGCCGGCTGCAAACATTACTGGCACCCATGTCACCAGTTCTACGAATATGAGTAGGGGTAAGGGGAGGGGTATACGTGTGCCAAGCCATACTATGACTTGTATTATGACGGCTATGAACAATAGTAGCCCCCCAAAGAAGAAGGCGATGGAGGCTATCGGCGACGTTTTCTTCCTAACATACTCGACGATTGGGATGTACGGTATCTGTTCGTACAGCTTACTCCACATGCCGGATACGTCTTCCCTAAGGATTCTCCGCTTCTTCATCTAATGGAAGACCTCCTATGTGGGAGATAAACGTTACACGGCTGTCAATTCATGTTCTCTCCCAGCATCGATTTGAGAATTTCTTTAGCCTTCTGCAACCTTATGTCAAACGTTTTCACAGTTTTCTGGATGTGGGAGAGGTTTCCAGTTTTCTGATCGTTGAGGGTTTGCTGGAACAGCTCCTCCCTCGTCCTCGACCAGTATGATATGAACCGCAGTATGCTTTCCACTCTTCCACCTTGATATATTTTCCCGAGCTCTCGTATCTTTCTGACGTCTCTTAGACCGTGCTTCCATGCATACTCTGCTACAGTGTTCGAATCTTCCAAGCTGAATCCATACTTCTTCAGCTGAAGGAACACTATGTTTCTGAAGTAGTCATACGTCATGGGCGGTAACGGTATGTCTAGAAACCTTGTCACCGTCTCCGGCACCTTCTGTTTCAGAACGCTTAGGCTGTTCGCCCCTACAAAGAACTTAGTGTTGTCCGACAGCTTTACGACTATGCTGGTCCTGTGTTTCACGAAACTTACACGTTTATGCTCTACGGCTTCGTTGAATACTCTAAGTGTCTCCGGCTTCGCCTTGTCTATTTCGTCGAAAACGTATACATTATATCTTGCTGCGAATAGTTCAGCGAGTCCGGCTGGCGTCGCCCTGTCAATCATGAACGGTACTCCTCCGTTGAAGTTGAAGTATCTTGCCACTGCTTCTAATAGTAGCGTCTTCGCCGATTGAGGGGGTCCCCAAAGCAGTATGGCAACAGACTCGTTGGTGCTACAAGCGTCTATGAGCGTCTGCTTGACGTGGTCGAGCCCGTATATGTCGGCGAAAAGCTCTTCTAAGCGTTGGCTTGCTGAACGTCGGAAGGATGCAGATATCATGTCACGAGAACTATGTAGAAGGGCAGGATTTAAAAGTTGGCTACTTACGTTTAATGATTGCGAACACGTCTTTCTGCGCCTCCCTGTTGTATAACCGTCTCTGCGGAGGTTTCGCAGCAACAGTTGCTACTTGTACTATAGTGTAGAGGTCGAGCCATTGTATCGCTTCTTCCAGCAACAGTTCTGTGTAAAGTGTTTCATCGAAGTCTATCTCAAGCCTTCGGCTGACTATCACGACGGGGGAGCCTTTCTTTAGCTTCTCGTACAAGAGGCTTAAAATGTTTGCTGTTTGCTTAATGAATTCTCCATAATCGTTTTCCGGCTCTAGGCAAAAAATTGCAGAGTCTCCCACCTCTTCTCGGAGGCTTTCCATGGGAGCTATGATCCACCTGCCTCTGCAGAACTCGTTACGTGTGAAGTTTTCTTCTAGGATCTTCCTCCACTTCTCGTCATCCTCCCATGCGACAACAGTTGTACCGTGCGTATAGTATGCTAGGACTATTATCGGCGCCGCGCCAACTCCTGCCAGCGGACATAGGACGATGTCTGGACTTTTCCTAGTCCTGCATAAGTACGGCATCAGTGCAAAGAGAAGCTTCATGTTCGGCTTGAAAGGGTATTGGATCGATTCCGGGGAAAAATATTTGTGGAATGGTTCAAACCCGCGGCGCGGCGGCTTCAGGTTGGATAGGGGGTGGAGTATGTCGTGTCTCGGCGTGTCATTTCCCAACCCGCTTCCCCGCCTAGCTTGCAAACTCTTTCGGTATGGAGATGTCTCTTTTCCTCAAGTATTGGAGTAGGAGGGAGTGTTTCTTCCTGAGCTCTTCATACTTTGACTGCGTGTTCACCCATTCCTTCCACTCTACGACAAACTTTCTTCCATGGTCGTTGAAAACCTTCAGTCCAATCAGCCATGTTTCGATAAACGACTTACATTGTTTGCAGAGCCGCAGAACGTCGAGTTCCGTCTCCTTGTCGTGTTCTTCTTGGCATAGCGGGCAGACGAATGTTTCAGAAGTTTTCTCCTTCTCCAGTGGTTCCGATATATGTTTATGCGTCTGGATGAGCTTCTGGCTTGCTTTCAACGCTCTGATTATTGTGTCGTCTTCACTCACTACGCGCTTGTAGGTTCTCTCAACCGCGATATTAATGTCGTTTCTGTCCGGCTTCCTCTTGTAGACTTCGAGAGCGTTCTTGAAGAATGACTCCGGCACAACTTTGAGAACATCTTTTATCTCGCTAAGCGAGAAACCGTACTCTGACGCGAGGATGTCAAGTATCCTGCCAGCTTCCATATATAGCATCACTATCTGGGACTCCAGTTCCTTGAGTTTTTCTTGGTATTCGTCTATGAGGTGTTTCTTTTCTTCTACGAGCTGCTTTATTCGGTTGTGTATCTCGACCAGCTTCTCGAGATATTTTTTTATGGCTTCACTTAATTCCTTGGTCTTTGCTTTCTGTTGCATACATTTTTTATGTCATCCCCAGTATAATAATGTTTTTGGGGAAAAATTCATGGGCTAGGAGGGAGGATGACGCTGTTCTGTAGCACTCTGCCGAACTCCTGCTCGTACTCCGACACTATCTTTGGATCCGTTATTATGAGTAGGTTTTCATAGTTTTCGTCTTCGGCGGCTCTGCTGAAGTTGTAGCTCCCCGTCACCACCACCTTTCCATCCACTATGATTACCTTGTGGTGTAGTAGGTAGCTCGTGTTTTCGACTCGGACGTCGATCCCTGCGTCTCTGAGTTTCTTGTACTTTGAGCCGGATATGTTCATCATGTCTTTCTCCAACACAATCTTCACGTTAACTCCTTTGTTGTGGGCGTCTATCAGGGCGTCGGCTATGTCGTCGGATGTGATCAGATACGCCATGACGTAGATATATGTTTTTGCTTGTTTTACATGGTTTATGATGTCCGCTAGACAGTATTGTGTTCTAGAGAAGCAGACCAGCTCTATCTGGCTGATAGTCTTCGTCGTGGTTGTCGTATTGGTTTTCGTGACTGTTAGTGTCGTGTTTGCTACGGTGTGGTTTATAGATACTGTTGTCTGCTCCGTCGTTGTCGTCGTCAACACTAGTGTTGTGGTGTAAAGCTCTCTCGAAGTCACGGTTGTCGGGATAGTGGTTGTCCGTAGCAACGTAGTCGGCGTGGTAAGTGTCCTCGTCTCATAGACAGTTTGGGTTAAACGCTCGGTTACGCTGTTCGTGGTGACAACAGTATAGGTGTATGCTATGAGCCTCGCCCCCACAACCGAGCCGATGAAGAAGCCTGCTACAAGCAGTATAGCGGCGACGAGCCCGGCCAAGTTGCTTTGAGCTTTCCCACTCATCCCACATCACGTAAAGCACAGCAAATATATTAATTGTTAAGCTGAACAACCGATACGTGGAGAGGTTGAATGACTACGGGACTGTAAGGTCGTGGATAACCTCGCTTAAAGCTTGTGGAAAAGCGTTTGAAGGCTCGACCACTGAGCGGAGATACGTTTTCTGGTTAAGCTTGTTCTGCAACCATGTTGGGATGAATCCTGACGAACTGTTCCTCAGTTTTTCTGAGAAGATCCGTTTCGGAGGTTTCCAAGGCATGCAGGAGGTCAGGACTGCTTTAAACGACTTCGTCGTCCACTTGCAGGATAAAGGGTACAGTAGGAACAGCATAGCGCAAGCGGTTGCAGCTGTCAAAAGTTTCTTCTCCCACAACGGTCTGCCGATAAAGTATGCTGTGCCTAGGGAGGAGCCGGCTGAACCAAGACTGCCAACTCCCGAAGAAATAGCTACCCTGTACAGTTTGGTGGATAGGGTCTGTCCCATGAACGCTATGTATGTCAAAGCCTTCATACTCATAGCTAAAGACAGTGGCTTAAGTGTAGACACGGTTCTCCGTCTTGAATGGGAGAAGCCCCAGTCTACGGGTGCTGAGAGGCCGTTCCCCAGCATAGCCGAGCAGATAGAGACTGGGGCAGTTCCTGTGCATGTGAGGGTGTCTAGGAAGAAGACTGGAGTTAAACATGATAGTTTTCTCGGGGAGGAAGCGGTTTCAGCTTTAAAGATTCTTTACGAAGAGTCTGGAGCCAGGGGTAGGTTGATCCCGCTCAGAGACGACTATATTCGGCACAGACTGAGGAGGGCTTGCAGGGTTGGTAAGATCCCTCCCATCAGCCCCCAATTGCTGAGGAAGTTCTTTATCACGAGGATGAAGCTGGCGCCGAGGTTGGTTGGAAATCTAGATGAGAAAGCAAAACATTTGGTGCATTACCTGCATGGATGGGATGTGATAGTTGAATACATGGCCGAACATACGAGGAGTAGAGTGGAGAGAGCTTACTTTATACCTCCATGGGAAATTCTAGCTGAGCTGTATACTCTACACTATGACGCAATAAGGATTTTCAGAAGGGGCTGAAGGCTAAGGCAACTTGATTTTCGAGCCGCAGACATGGCATATTAGCACGGTTCTCTGACCTGAAAGGATTCTCTGGACGTGTCTCCCAGCGTACATCCACTCATACCCACATTTGTAACATTTTACTGTGACGCCTGTTTTTGATGTTGTCGACCCCCCTTTCTTCGGCGGGATTTTTCTGATGTTTGCAGGGATTTCAACCCATGAGTAGCATCTTGGACAGTGTGTCCCATATCTATCTATTCGGCCGTAGTAGTCCCACGTATAGCTACAATGTTTACATGTAAGCTGTACTGGTTGGCTTCTGCTTTTCCTACCCCTATGCCGGACATACATGTAAGAAATAGTTGTTCATCCATTCATTAATATTTCGCTACTCATCCCACCTAGAAAAATTGTCACAAGAATGTGACGACTTACTGGAGCTCGAACTTCTCCTTTGCCTCGACCTCGAACACACTTTTCATGTTGAACATGTGTGGATAGCCGTTTGTATCAATAACTATCATGAAGTATGGTGGGGTCAAAGCGATGAAGACGAGCTTGCCTTCGACTGGCTGCCCGTGCGTCGTGTATATTCTGACCTTCTTTCCGATGAATGACAGTATCTTTTTTCTGGCTTCCTCAAAGTTCTGCACGCTCATTTTCCTCACCTAGAAAAAGGTTTTTGAAGTGTTTATGAAGTTATTCTCCGTCGCACGTGTATACTTGTTCTATGAGTTTTACTGCTCCGATCAGCGAGAAGACTCTCAAAGCTTCCGTGTAGCTCATGAAGAAGCCGTCCTCTACAAGCTTCTTCGCGGCTTCGTCGATCGGCGCCGGGATTAGGACGCTTCTCCTAATGTAGCTATCCGTATTGCTGTTTCCCGTGTTGGCGATGTTGAAGTCTATGTCGAGCTTGTTGTTGTTGAGCTTGTGTAGGCTGCTTAGAGCGTAGACCAGAAGCGCTCTGACTTTCTCGCTCCTAGACTTTCCCACGTTGGCGGAGTCCACCCACTGTAGAAGCGTTCTAGGTATCTTGATGGTGATCATGGAGACGCCTTGAGTTTTGGCAACACTGTATCTGACCAAACACGACACCTCCAGAAAAAATGGGGGAGGTGGGAAAAGTGTTTTTCTACAAGTTTTCGGCTATGTACTTCTTTGCAAGGTTTACTAGGACTTGGGCTGTTTCAACGTCTCCCTGCAAGGATTCGACAAGCTCTCTGAACGATGCTCGTCCGCTCGCTACGAGGAACGGGCTAGCCAAGCAGTAGTATGTTTTGCCGACGGGCTTCCACGTCTTCGTGGACAGTCTACGTATCTCGGCCACGGCCGCTATCTCAAAGCCTTCGGGAAGCTTTCCGCTCATTATGTTTTTGATGAACTTCTCTACAGCCTTGTTTAGATTCTCGGCATGTACTATGTATTTCAGGCTCCCAGACGTGAACAGGTAGAACGCCATGCCCGTCTACCTCGGCCACACCATCTCGTATATGTCTCTCCAAGTCTTTCCAAGTATCTTCAAGGTGTTTTCAGCCGCCTCCAAAGCTTTGTCTGTTATTATGTTTCCGTCCTTGTCTCGGAAGTCTATTAGCCCGCTCTTCATTAAAACTACCAGAGCCCATCCAGCCTCGTCGTCCTCTATCCTGTATTTCTTCCTAAATTTTTCCAGTGCTTCCGGCTTGTTTCTCAGCTTGTAGATTTCTCCGCCGACGAACACTTCTATCC
>Ga0105163_1001951_pt1 | contig 10229 bp, 12 predicted proteins | sample JNZ110809AmetaG_FD_81531 | JGI IMG/M metagenome (GOLD analysis project Ga0105163, IMG submission 81531) | Hot spring microbial communities from Jinze hot spring, China to study Microbial Dark Matter (Phase II) - JNZ 110809A | ecosystem: Environmental > Aquatic > Thermal springs > Hot (42-90C) >... | reverse complement strand
CTGTTGTCTTGCGCAGATACTATTTGACAGTTAAGACAGACCCGGTGGGCGTGGCAACAATTCTGGGAGAAAACTGGTATGACGAAGGCACAGAAGTTACACTTACAGCTCCAAACACTGTTCCAGTTTCGGCTGGTGTGCGTTACAAGTTTAGCTATTGGGATGTTGACGGCGTGCCAAAAACTGGCAACCCAATAACCGTTGTTATGGACGCTAATCACACAGCCACCGCCCACTACGTCTTGGAATACTATTTGACGGTTCTCTCCCCCTTCGGCACAGTGGGCGGGCAAGGCTGGTACCCGAGCGGCTCAACAGCCTACGCAACACTAAACACGGGCTTAGTTGACCATGGAAACGGAACCCGCAGAGTTTTTGTAAGCTGGGGCGGCGATGCCTCTGGAACAAACTATGCCCAAAGCAACCCAATAGTAATGAATGCGTCTAAAACAGCCATAGCAAACTGGAAGACTCAGTATGCTGTAACTTTCACGCAGACTGGTTCCGATGTTGCTCCAACAGTCACCTATACAGCTGAGACAGATCCAACGGAAACAGTACCCTTCACAGTTTGGGTCTTAGCTGGCTCCCAAATCACATATGCCTACCAAAACATTGTTCTAGGGAATGTTCCGGGAGTGCGCTATACATTAACCGGCGTTAATCCGCCATCGCCACAGATTGTAAATGCACCCTTAACCGTAAGCGCCTCCTATCAAGTGCAATACTATCTGACTGTACGCACAGACCCGTCAGGAATAGCCACGATTCCGGGAGAAGGCTGGTACAACCCTGTGCAAAGCGTTGAACTCACTGCGCCAACAGTGGCGGGTTACACATTCCAATACTGGGACGTTAACGGCGTATCGCAGGGAAGCGGTGTAAACCCAATAACAGTGGTTATGAACGCGCCGAAAACAGCCACAGCCCACTACACAGTCGCAGCGCCAACCTACAAGCTGAAAATTGAGACAACCGCTGGCGGCACAACAAACCCTGCGCCCGGTACATACACTTACGCGGCTGGCTCGCAGGTTCAAGTTACCGCTATTCCAAGCAGCGGCTACATCTTCGACCACTGGGAACTTAACGGAACAAACGTTGGCGCAGCAACAACGTACACGGTCACCGTGGACAGTAACTATAACTTGAAGGCTTTCTTTAAGGCAGCTCCGCCACTGCTAACGGTTTCAATAAGTCCCATGTCCGCTTCGATAGTTGTTGGGCAACAAGTAGCCTTCTCGTCCTTAGTTAGCGGTGGAACACCACCATACACATATCAGTGGTTTGTGAACAACAACCCAGTTCCAGGAGCCACATCTAACAGCTTCACATTTACACCCACAGCGCCCGGCATCTATTACGTAACGCTAAAAGTTACAGATTCAGCGGGCAACACGGCCCAATCAGAACCGGCGCGTGTAACGGTCTTAGCGGTTCCTGTGGGCGGTTACTCAGTAGCCCTAGCCAAAAATGCTCCAATAACGCTGGCGATGATATATGTCATGCTATTAGGATTGTTCGGCGCGCTCTTAACCTTAGCAAAGCGCAAGAGAAAATAACCCTTTAACCTCTTTTAAAATCTATCAGCAAAAACAACCAGGGGCCGCTTTAAATTATGTCGGAAAAGGACAAAAGAGCCAGAAAAGTCCAAGGAAAAGAGTCGAAGAAACCCTTACTGGACAAGAAATTGTTGACAATTTCAATAATGCTAGCCGTTGTCATAATTTTCGGTGCGGTTATTTGGAGGTTTCTCTCGCAGTCTTCAGAAAGTGAGGTTAAGTTTTCACTTAAAGCTGCAATAATTGACCAGCTTAGTGAGGACGCAAATCTTCGCAATCCGGCTTTTGTTAAAGAAATAACTGCAATTTTAAATGAATCCGGTTTTTCAGTTTCTTACCACAACTATACAGAAACCAATGTCACCTTTTTTAGGGGACTTGCAAAAGCCAACTACGGCATAATCATTTTAAGGGTTCACGCAGCTCTGCGTGAAGGCGATTCAACAGTTGATTTTTTCACCTCTGAACCTTACAGATCCGATATGTATGTTAAAGAGCAAAACGAGAGGCTTCTGGTCAACGGCACAATATTCTATCCTACTAGGCGGCATTATTTCGCATTTTCGTCGAAGTTTGTAGAGAGATTGGAGGGCACTTTTCCCCAAAGTATAGTTATTGCCATGGGATGCCAAACTCTGAATCAAACGGCTGGTCAACCTATGGCGAAGGCATTTTGCGATGTAAAGAAAGCAAAAGTGTATATCGGCTGGTCTAGCTGGGTCTCCGTGCAGCATTCAGATGAGGAAATAATAAAACTGATGAAGAGACTTCTGAGGGAAAACAAAACTATTAGGGATGCTGTAGGAAACGCGAGTCAAGATCCTTATTGGGGGGCTTATCTCAAATTCTATCCAGAATCTGCCAGAGACTTAAAAATATTAGATTTGATTGGAGAGGCGAGAATTTCAACATATCTGGTAAAATTTGCTATGTTTGAAGGCTTTTCTATTAATCAGATAGAGTCTGTTAACCGCTTCAATTCTTTAGCCACAGTTACGTATAGTTGGTTTCGAAGGTTTTCTCCGGTCAAATTTGCCCTTTTCAATTTACCTATCTCTTCAGCTAAGAATGCATCTTCTAAGACATCGTTTATCCATCTTTCGAAGTCTCCGCGGTATAGGTGAAACTCCAGCGATTTTACGTTAACCTCGTTTATTTTTTCCATGAACTCTTTCAGTGAGGAGGCACTTTCACCCGTATAGTTTCCTATTGAAGTGAAGAAGTAGAAGGCTTTCTCTCTTGGAACCGTTTTTAACGCTTTTATTTCTAGTTTATCTTTCACTTCCGTTTCTCACCTTAATTCTACTTGTTTATTTTCATTGTTTGTTGTTGGTGTTAACTTTTTCGGATCATTCACTATTAAAGGTTGAGTTTCCTTAAACTTTTTCGTGATCACAGAAGTTCTTATTCGTAGGACTCCTGGAAGCGGTGCAACGGCGGTGGCAACAAAATCGTGGAGGCTTTCCTGATTTTCAGCTATGACTTTGGCTATTATTTGAAGTTCCTCGGACAGGGATGTGTAGACTTCAAGGACTTGGGGGATGCTGCAAAGCTTTTCAGCGACTTTTTCGCTTTCCTTTGGGTCTGTGTAGACGGTCATGATGGCAGTTATATTCCTCGCTCCAGCTTTCTCCGCGTCCACCAAAGCTGTGTACTTCTTTATAATACCATAGTTTTCCATGCGCTTTATTCGATCATAAACTGTGGAATGGGCTATTCCAAGACGCCTCCCTATTTCCGTGTATGTTTGTCTCGCGTCCTCCTGCAGTAGCTCTAAAATTTTGATATCTATTGAATCCAATGTAAAGCTGTTGTTTTTTACTCTCAATTCAGACGCCTTCTTGACTTATATTGTTCGGTTTTCGAATATATTTTGTTTATCGTCGGAGAAATGTGGAAAAATGATCCTAAATTCCGAAAAGTTTATGATTAGATTACGTTTACGCGTGGTCTCGGATAATTGTTTGAAAAAACTCTATTTGCCTACAATCTTTCAATTTTTAAACCTAATTCCTACATTTTTGCGGATAAGCTGACAAATAAATTTAAATTTGTGGATAGAAGATTATTCTATAGGATTCTTGTAGAATTAGTGGTGCTTAAAATGAAAGTTTCACAAGTGTTGGAGATTCTAAGAAAATTTAAGGAGTTGTGTAAACTTCGTGGCTGGAGAACTACCGAAAGCGAAGATTGGATTGAAACTGAGAATGAATATCACAGTTTTCTCTGGGCTAAGAGTGTTCACCCATCATCTTTTAAGAGTATAGTTATTAACAGAAAATGTGTGGTTCGTGAAGGCTTATCTTATCGTGTTGTTAAGGCTTCGTATATAGCGTGGCTTTTCTCTGAAACCCCGCCTGAAAATCTTGTTAATATCTTCCTTGAAAACCCAGATTTTTCGAAGAAAGTAGCATTATACGACTTAAGCCCGATAATGAAGGGGGAAAACGCTTGCCTTAAACTGAATCACACGGATAGCCCGGTTTTCCGTGAGTTTGAACGTTTTCTTGAAAGCGAGTTTGGCGTTAAGCTTGAAGAGTATGCTTGTTTAAAGCATGGCTTGGAGAACACGCTAACTGAAATCACATAGCCCGAGACGATCAAAGACTTGATAAACAGAAACACAGCATAATATCTGACTGTGGGTAGGCATGGCTGAAGAGGCAGAGGAGATTAAGCGACTTCTTTCCTTTAAAAAAAGAGTTGAAAAGAGAATTGAAAGGCTTGAATCCGAACTTAAAGAACTCCAAACGGTTCTTGAAACCATAAACTCAATCTTGCTGGCTAAGGGATTTAAACGGGCTGATATTGTCAAAAAACCTCCGACAGCGGAAGCCGTGCCGCCTGCAGCGGCAACGATGGAAGAGGCAACTCAACCGTCTCCGTATATCTCGGCGCAAGTGCCTGTAGTGGCGCCTATGCCAGAGTTTAAAGAGGTTGTATCTCTGAAAACTGCATCGGGAGAGCTTCTTGCCAAACTTTATGTTGGAGACAACTTTCTAAGAATAGTTCCAGCGGAGGACAAAAACTTCAGCGTGAACACGCCGCCGTTTAACCAGTTTCTCGTTGAAAGGGTTTTAGCCAAAATGCAACAGAAAGACAGCGAGCTGGTCAAGACTGGGAAACTTAAGCCAGAAGAAATATTCACTTACAATATCATAAGGGAAGGCGATTTCATCCGTGAAATTCACGTTAAAAACTTTGACTCTGAACGTTTGAAGGAGCTGAAGTCAAGCGTGAAATGGACTTTAGAAAAAATGTATGAGAAAATGAGCCGCTAAGGCCATTTTCTGTCAAAATAAATGTTTTTGCCTTTCGCTGAAAGCGGTATCCCCATGGCGATGGTGGCTTCTGCCATAAGACCCATTTTTAATGCAGCCGCACCCACGCGGTACATTATCCTATTGTCAATGTTGAGGAGGCTAGCTATTTTCACAGCGGAGCCCAGAGCTATTCCAAGGTCTAAAGCCTTAAACAGGCATGTTGGCCCGACGAAATCTTGACCAGTTTTCTTTTGGGCTTCTTCAAATTCCATGCATGACCCATAGCCGCACGCACCGCAGTTAAGTCCTATACTTTTGTTGCCCCTAACCCCTATTAGGACTACGGCTTCTGAGTCTCTCACGTTTTTTGCGTCACGTTTAAAACCGTCAATCTTTCTTTCTTCAGCTATTTCCTCCATTTTTTGAGCAATAGCCTCCTTTTCTTCCCCGTAAACAACCAGTGTTAAGATATCGTCTATTCCCGCTGCTTTCGGTGCTGTTCTTGCAGCGACTTGCATGAACTTGGCAACTTCAAGAATTGCCCCTCTTTCTCCATTTTCACTCTCAATTTTTGGGCACATTGCACGCTACCTCTTGCACTTAAGTTTAAAATTTACGGAATTAACAGTTTTCCTAAGTTGAGAAAGCCTTCCTTAAAAGTTCAAGGACAACGTTCAATTGCCCAGTGTACAAGCCTACTGCAAACATAGTAACCCCCAAAAGCAGAAGCAACGCGCCTATTACGCGACGTTCTGAAATCTCCATGGGCTTTCACTCTAAATACTTCTTGAGACTGGCTTCCACCCGGCTTTTTGGAACGAAACCAATTATTCTGTCAACCTCTCTGCCCGACTCAATGATTACTATGGTTGGGATACTGAAGACTTGGAATCGATCCGCTGTTTTGGGGTTTTCATCCACATTGATTTTCCCAACCAAAACCTTGCCAGCAAATTCTTTGGCCAACTCTTCAATGACGGGCGCCATCATTCTGCAAGGCATGCACCAGTCCGCGTAAAAGTCAACTAAAACCAACTTGTTTTTGCTAATTACATCGTCAAAATTTGAATCTGTAAGGTGGACCACTTGGGTGCTCAAACTCTTTTTCTCCTGAACTCTTTTCAGCAGTTTGTGGAGCTTTCTTTCCCTTATGTGCTTTAGTTCATCATCTTCGGCGGATATAAACTCTTCGTGTTCACTGTCCATCCGTTTTGTCTCTTCCTTTTAAGGCTTCCATTACTGTTTTGATTTTTTCATAAGCCTCTTCTGGAGCTTCAATATCCAAAGTGGCTTTTTCGAAAGGGCAGACGCTGACCCCAGAAGCATCCAATATTTGTTTCACAAGCTTTTCCCATTCGAAATAAACGCCGTATTTTTCAAGAGTTCTTTTTGCACTAAGGCTTAGGGTTACAGCGTAAACTGCCTTTACTTCAGCATATATGCACAGCAACGCCACGGCTTTTCCGGCGACTTTGTCTGCAACCGAAGCACCTTTTATTCTTTTTCCGAGTTTTTCCAAGGCTTCTAGGAAAGTGGAAACTCCTTGGCCTCTGCTTTCAAAAAGCACATCAGCATTTTTCACCACTACAAGCGTTAAATCTTTCGTGTGAAGTTCCTTTTTAGCTATTTCCAAATCCTCTTTGTTGCCCATTTGCAGCGGAAGATGATTTAGGGCGCCGCGCTTTTATCTGTTTCCACATCAAACATTTGGTCTTCCGGCGTGTTGGCTAATGCCCAAGCAAGTTTTTCGTTTGATACGCCTTCCAATAGCTGTTGCCTCAACGTTTTCACCAAGTGAGGTTTCACGCGAACTTTTAGGATTTTGTTTCGGCTTTTAAAGACTGCTGTCATGTTGCCGTTGGAGTTCCTTATCTTGAGCCTTCTGTTTCCAACAGTGCAACGGGTTGTCGCTTGGATGCCGTCGAGGATGCATGAAAAAGGAGTTTCTAATGGAAGTTCTGCAAAAACCCGCAGGTCCCATTGATTGGCTTGGTTCAAGTTTAGAGCTTTCTTCGCCATCCTTGCCATTTTCACACCTATAACCAGAAACGGTCCAAGGTGCCCGTGAAGCTTTTCAGCGTTTTTGACATCCAACATCAAGGCTTCTCTATCGTCAAGCACCTTTTATCCCCTTCACACCAGCCCTTTCAAGAGCTCCGATCACCGGTATAGCCGCCGCCAAGCCTATCAACCCGCCTACCAAGTGCCAGATGCCCCAAAAGGTCAGCGCCCGCTCCAGCGTCATGCTCATGAAAATGGCGCCGATGATCACTCCTGCAAAGTATGCAGACACCATTGTGGCTATAGATGTTACCGCGATATTGTATGGTTTAAGGCGGATTTCATGTCTACAGAGCGTCATTAAAATGTCGAAGAGTATTGTTGAGGCAAGAAAGCCCCACATCTGTGTTGAAGGCGGCCTCAAAGCCATCACTATTAAAGAGCCGATTAGTCCGACCATTGAGGGCACACCCATTTTGTTGGAGACCCACGTGGCCAGCAGTAGAGTAAAATAGACGGAGAAGTCGCAGAGTACGGGCAGTCGGAGCAATGTGAAACCTAACGGTCCCACCGTCAGGTTTAGAACAACCCACATGGCTGAAAAGGTGGCTATCGTTGCGATGTCTGAAGTTTTGATGTACATAGTCATTTCCGTAATACTTTTGAATAAAAAGGTAATACCAAGCTCCATAAAAACTTTATGCTTCATAACTAAAATCCTTAAATAGAGTGATCCTTATGGCTAAAAGGGAGAAAATAGTGCGAGTGAGCGTCACGTTCCCTCCTGAACTCCTAGAAGATTTTGATGATGTTATTCGCAAGATGGGCTACGAAAACCGTTCAAAAGCCATTCAGGACGCTGTTAGGCTTTTCATTTCTGAGCGTAAGTGGCTTCAGGAGGAAAAAGGACCCCAAGCCGGGGTGTTAATGTTGTTGTACGATCATGAAGTCAGAGGTTTGGAGGATGCTTTAACGGACGTGCAGCACAATTATGCCAACATAATATCTTCAACAATGCATGTCCACTTGACTGAAAGAGACTGTTTGGAGGCTATCGCCGTCAAGGGGGATGCTTCTGAAATACGGAGGTTGAGCGACGAACTTTCATCGAAAAGAGGTGTTAAACTCCTCAAAACAATGATTGTTTCTCTCTAATTTGCCATGCTTCACCGACTTGTTAATTCAAACATTTTTTCAATGGCTTTTCGCGCTTTGCTTGCTATCGGTTCGGGAACTGTGACCACGTGTTTCTCCTCTTTAAGGGCTAGGTAAATCCTTTCGAGAGTGTTCAGCTTCATGTTGGGGCAAATGGCACCTTCATAAGCCAAAATGAAACGTTTGCCCGGATTCTCCTTCCTCAAACGGTGCAAAAGTCCCTCCTCGGTTGCTACAATAAAGGTTTTCGCTTGGTTTTCCTTGGCATACTTACACATTTGAGATGTGCTGCCCACAAAGTCAGCTATCTTCCGCATCTCAGCACTGCACTCCGGATGAACCATAACAACAGCGTCTGGATATTCCATCTTTAATATCTGTACTTCCTCTGGATGGAAAAGTAGGTGAGTTGGGCAAAAGCCGCGTTCAGGAATTGGAATAACCGTTTTGCCGGTTTTTTCCTGAACATACTCAGCTAAGTTTCGGTCTGGTCCAAAAAGCACGGTTTCAGCGTTTAAAGCATTTATAACTTCTACAGCGTTTGCAGAAGTGCAGCAAACGTCACAATAAGCCTTGGCTGCAGCAAGTGTATTAACGTACAAAACCACCGGTACTAGAGGGTAAAGCACTTTCCACCTTTTAATCTCATCAACAGTTAACATTCGAGCCATGGGGCAGCGGGCTCCGATTGAGGGCAGCAAAACTTTCTTGTTTGGATTCAGAATGGCTGCTGTTTCAGCCATAAAGTCTACGGCTGCAAAAACAATGATTTCAGCGTCTTTTTCTTCCATGGCTTTTCTACTGAGCTCCACACTGTCGCCCACATAGTCCGCTATGTCTTGAACCTCCGGCCTTTGATAGTTGTGGGCTAGAATAACCGCTTTCTTTTCCTTTTTAAGCGTCAGTATTTTTTTGACAAGCTCCATTCAATTTTCGCCTTTGAAGAGTTTCAAAAGCGCAACGTCAGATATATTTCTTACCAGCAAAAGGTCTTTAATAGTAAGCGTTAAAGGAACCCTTAAAATGTTATTTTTTTACGGCGATGAAAAGGCTTCAGTTTTTCGCAACAACGGTTATAGGTCTGGAAGATATAGCAATAAAAGAAGTTGAAAGCTTAGTGCACACCAAAGCTTTTGAGGATATTGGCCGCATAGTCTTCGAAGGCTGCGTATCCGACATCTACCTTTTAAACCTTAAAGCCAGAACCATAAACAAGTTTTTCGTTCAGCTTTGCCACTTAAAGTTTGAAAAGCTAGAAGATATCTACAAACTTGCCAAAAGTTTGGACTACACATGGATAATTGATCCAAGCCAGTCTTTCGCTGTTAGAACCCAGAGAATAGGCGTTCACAACTTCACAAGCATGGATGTTTCACGGGTTGTTGGGCAAGCCATAATAGATTCATACGCCAGCACGGTAGGCAAAAGGTTAAAGGTAAACCTTGACGAGCCGGACGTTGAAATCTACTGCCTTGTAAGAGCCGACGAGTTTCTCATGGGCATAAACACAACTGGAGCTTCTTTACACAAGCGCCACTACCGTGTTTACAACCATCCGGCAGCGTTAAAACCGACAATTGCCTCGGCTATGTTGAAAATAGGCGGATGGCCTTCAGTCAACTCTTTGCTTGATCCCATGTGCGGCGGTGCCACAATCCCAATAGAGGCAGCCCTAGAATCTAACAACATTCCACCCGGCAAATGGCGAAGCGACTTCGCTTTTCTTAAACTTAAACTTTGCAGCCAAGAAGAGTTTGAAAAGTTTAGAGCCGAAGTATTGACAGAAGAGCTTAAAGAGCCAAGAAAACCCTCCATCATATACGCCATGGAGAAATTTGCAAAGCACATGCAGGGTGGTATTGAAAACGCAAAAAAGGCTGGAGTGTACGAAAAGATACATTTCCAAATGGGGGACGCCACCCGCGTCGAAAACTATCCGAACGTGGATTTCGACTTAATCGTTGTGAACCCCCCCTATGGATTGAGGGCAAACCCAAAAGAAGGCGTTCGCAGGCTTTACGAGCGTTTTCTCTGCACGTTGAAGGCAAAATTTCCAGAAGCAACTCTTGTCTTAATTACGGCTGCCTCGAAAAGGTTTAGGGAAGCAACGGAAAACGCAGGCGTGGCAGTGGTAAACGAACGTAAGGTGTGGCACGGCGAACTCTTGACAAGTATATTCACATGCAAAATTTAGCGTATTTTGAAGTTGGTGCGGCGGGCCGGATTTGAACCGGCGAACCCCTACGGG
>Ga0105163_1001950_pt1 | contig 10234 bp, 10 predicted proteins | sample JNZ110809AmetaG_FD_81531 | JGI IMG/M metagenome (GOLD analysis project Ga0105163, IMG submission 81531) | Hot spring microbial communities from Jinze hot spring, China to study Microbial Dark Matter (Phase II) - JNZ 110809A | ecosystem: Environmental > Aquatic > Thermal springs > Hot (42-90C) >... | reverse complement strand
GAGACGCTCTGGGCCCGGTTCCCCCTGGGGGTGGTGGGCGCGGTGTTAGAGGTCCTGCAGAACATCCCCCACCATGCCTCGGCGGGGCGGGAAGGCGTGGAGCCCGTGGGGTTCGCGGCCCTGGAGGAGAAAGAGGACCACCTGCACCTGGCGGTGGTGGACAGCGGGGTGGGCCTGCGCGGGGTAGCCTTGTCATGAACCCCAGCTTTCAGGGGGTAGAGGCTGAAAAGGCGTTAGAAGCTCCAGGCTCATGGAGAGGGTGTCTTGATTTACCAAGCTAGGGAAATCGTTTCAGAGGAACCGAAGATGAGCCTGCAGCCCGTCGAGAGAACTCTTTGTGCGCTCAGGGGTGGGGCTTTCCTCCAGGAAGACCCCAGTGATCACGAACTTCACTTTTGCATAACACATATGCTAGAGGTTCGCCAAGATTTTGTTAGGGTGGATACTACCGAGCAGAAGCACCGTCAAGTCTTAGTTTCTGTCGTCATCGTACACTATTTGTTAATCGGATCCACATTTATAGCACAAGACTTCCATTGCAAGCAATTAATTTTCCATCTAAATAAACATAGGGGTAGCGTATCGTTCCGTCAAGATGCAAAGAGCTTTTGATCATCCCGCCCAAATGAGTGTTTCGGCCCAGACCCACGTGCGCTGAGCCCAAAACACGTTCATCTTCTACTAAGTTACCGGTATAAACCGCTTTGGGATTAGTCCCTAAACCAATCTCAGCTACATGCCACGCTCCTTCATCAGCATTTCGCAGAAGCCTTTCGAGCTTCTTCGCCTCCTTGCCCCCTGAGATCCGCACGACTCGCCCGCTTTTCACCTCTAGCACCACTGGCTCATCTAATAATCCAAAACCCGTTAGGCTTCCGTTCAAAACTACGCGGCCTTGTGCTGACCCAGGAATTGGAAGCGTTGCCACCACTCCTGCTGGTAGGGCGGAGATCTGACCAGGCATACGGACAACCCCGTCCAAGTAAATCACTGGTTGATTCGCGATCTTCGCGCAGAATTCCTTTCCGTTTCCACTTTTTATATGTATCTCTTGGGCACATGCAAACATCTCTGCGAGTTTGTGTGTGATTGTGCTCAGTTTATCATAGTCAACGTTCAGCGCTCGTAGGGCCATATCTTCTGTAACTGCGCACAGGGAAAGCACACGTGCTCCAGCTTTGGCTGCCAGGCGCCGCGGCTGTTGGGGGAAAAGATAGCGTGTATGAATTACTACTACCTCAGAGGAGGTGAGCGCAGCCTCAACATTGCGGGGAAGGGGCTCTTTTGTATACACCTCCTTCGGTAGACTCAAAACGGAAAGGACGCCGCCACGCACGAGCACTGCTTTTCCTAGGGCATGGGAAAGACTTGAAGCTCTGAGATCTGTGATTAACAAGCAGCTTTCCCCCTTACCAATAGCAACGCACTGATCAAGGACTCGTAAACACAACTCTTGTAGCTCGTTTGTGGGCTTCATTTGGCCTGCACCAACGCTGTTAAACTCTTTATGTTAGTTATGTCCTCTAAGTGCTCGATATTTTCTAAAAGCTTGTTAGCTGTGTATTCAGTCAAAGCCGTCTTCGCTAAGTTTAGAAACTTGGTCCGCAATTCTTCGAGGGAGAGGGGATTAATTGGATCTCCTTTAGGGCTAAGCACTTGTGCACTATATTTTTCCCCCCTTGAGCGCAAGAAAACGTGTACTTCCGCAGGCCAGGGAGGCTGAGTGAGCGATCTTTGTTGATAAAGCTTGTCATATTCAGGCGTGGCTTGAACTTTGACTTTCTTCATCAGGCTCACAAATAGCGGGTCCCGTAGTTTCTGTGCCCAAGTTGTGGGAAGATCAACGCGTTCATAACGCAACACAGCAGCAACTTGATAAGCGTGGCTAAAGATGGCATTGACATGGGACTTAATTTCATAACTTACGCGCCGGGCGGACGAGGAGTTTGTAAGTACGAGGACTTGGGTGATCTCTTCAGGGGGGAACTTATAAGTTTGTACCAAATGCAATGCGGCTTCGATAGAGGCGTGAAGGTACCGGCATGCTGGATACGGTTTAAAGTAGCATTCTTCGATTCTCCATGTGCTGCCAACGGCAGGCCGGCCTAGAGAGCCGATTCCCATGGCTTTGGCAACACCGTGGTCTCCTTCCAAAACATCCGGGGAACCCAAGACCCCCCGCTCGGCGAAAAACGTCGCTAAGAGGCCACGCCTGGCCTCATGCCCTGGCGAGAGGTCCTTCTCATGGCCACCAGTTACCACGTATTGGGAAGCACCAAGCTGGTACGAGGCGGCAAGACCAACCGCACCCGCCAGTTCTTCTCTTTTCAGGCCCAAAAGCTTGCCTGCGGTCAAAGTAGCTGCAACTGGGCCAAGCAAAACAAAATAAGGGAGGCGGAGTTCCGCGGACTCCGATTGGGCAAACAAGGTGTACGCTAAATCAATATAAGCTTCGTAGCCTGCAGCAAGGGCGGTGATCACTTCTCGACCCGAAGCTTCTGTAACTTCCCCAGCGGCTAAGGCCACGGGAACAAGCCGATCGTTGATATGCCCCCCCATGAAATGGCCGTCGCTGTAGTCCAGGAAGTTAGTGAGTACCGCGTTGATAAAAGCGGCCTCGAGCGCAGACACCTTTACGCCTGCACCTACAATGGTCGCCTCGGCCTTGCCCTTTTGCTCTAAACCAAACGTAACAAGAGTTTTGACCAACGGATGGGAAGTGGCGTAAGCACCCAAAGCAATACCGATTGCGTCCAAAAAATGTAACGTGACCGCATCCTTCACATGTTGAGGAAGATCCTCGTACCGGAGGTTGGCGACGAAATCCGCAAGCGCTAAAGTATAGCCACTTTTAGCCCTGGCCATTTAGCCTACCACCTCTTCGATGATGCGTAAAGCGTTGCCTCCAACAATCTTCGCAATTTGCTCATCAGTATACCCTCGAGCAATGAGCCCACGGATTATGTTCTGCCATTCCAATGGTGATTCGATTCCGTACATGTAGTCAGCAACCAGTTCCATGCCGGTGCGCGAAAAGTCAACCACGCCAGCCTGGGCCATGGCCCGGTGATGGGCGACATGATCGCCGAACACAATATCAGTTCCTATGGCTACATGGTCGATCCCCACTAATTTCACGATGTAGTCAATATGGTTCAGCACGTCCTCTATTCCTTGTATCCGATTACGGGAGAGCTGGTTTGGTACAGCTGAAACCCCGATCACGCCACCTTTATCAGCTAAAGCCTTGATTTCTTCGTCTGTCTTGAGTCGACGGCATGGAGGATTAAGCGCCCGTGCCCCGGAATGATTGATGAGCACAGGATCTTTGGAAAATCTGATGGCGTCCAAGGTGGTTTGCACCCCACAGTGAGAGAGGTCAATCAAGATCCCCATATCGTTTAGGCACTCGATAAGTTCGATGCCAAAGTAGCTGAGGCCGCAGTCCGTGCGTTCTGCGCAGCCATCGCCAACGTAGTTCTTGGTATTGAAAGTGAGCAGCATCATACGCACTCCTAAGCCATACGCAATCTCCACGCGTTTGAGATCCCGCCCAATGGACTGGGGTTCAAGTTGGTACATAAACGCTTGCTTCCCTTCGCGTTTGGCACGGCGAATATCCTCAACGCACAGAGCTGTGGTGAGCCCCGGATGGCGATCGACGATGCTGCGATATTTGCCTAAAAGCTCCATGGATTCCTCAAAATCCTCAGATAAAGCGGGTACAGCCTCAAAGCAACAGGTGATGCCTGACTGTCGTACGAGCTCGTAATCAAAGGAAAAATCAAGGGAACCAAACATGTGGGTGTGCAAGTCCACCGTGATCAACTCTTTGAAAAGACGGTCGGCTCTTGCTTCCCCTTCTGAATCCAGTTTAACAAACCGCTCTTTCAACGGTAGCTTAAGGTACTCTTCCCTAGACAAAGTGACCACAGCAACCACCTCCTTTTATTTGAAGCCCTTGTTGTACCTATTAAACGCATTCTTCACTCCTTGGGCCTAATTTTTCGCATGTAAGGGTCGAGAGCATCACGCAGACTGTCCCCCAGCAAATTGAAGGCAAGCACAACCAAGAAGATCGCCATCCCTGGAAACACTGTGATGTGAGGAGCAACGCGAAGATAAGTGCGTCCTCGACTCAACATCGTGCCCCATTCCGGCAAAGGGGGTTGGGCTCCTAACCCCAAAAATCCTAAGGAGGAGGCAGTGAGTAAGGCGCTCGCGATGTTAAATGTTGACTGCACTAAAATTGGGGATAAACAATTAGGAAGGATATGGCGGTGGATGATGCGAAAATCGGATGCTCCTACTGCGCGGGCTGCTTCTATAAAACTCTGCTCTTTAACGACCAGGATAGATCCTCGCACTAAGCGTGCGTAAAATGGAAGAAGAGAGATTCCAACAGCAATCATGGCATTATACATACCCGGACCTAATACACTCACCACTGCAATAGCGAGCAAAATGGGGGGGAAAGCTAGCAAAATATCAATTAATCTCATCAGTATCATGTCGAACCAACTTCCCCAATATGCAGCAACTACACCTATTGATATTCCTGTGAGGAGCCCAATGCCCACAGACACGCAGCCAAGGGTTAAAGAAATGCGTGCTCCATAGAACACGCGTGTGAAAATATCTCTTCCGAGTTCATCGGTGCCAAACCAGTGCTCTTTAGAAGGGGGTCGTGCGATTTTTTTGAGATCGCTCTGGTAGGGGTCATATTGGCGCCAAAGAGGCACAGTGAGCGCAAAAATTACTATGAGGCTAATGATCAGTAGCCCAAGAATAGCCCGCCTGTCCTGCTGCAGTTTTTTAAGCATACTTTATGCGGGGGTCGATCACGCCATACGTTAAATCAACAATTAGATTAACGAATGCAAAGGTTAGGCCGAAAATGAGGAGTGCGCCGCGGATCACCGGATAGTCACGAGTAAAAATAGCTTCCACAAGGAACCGGCCTAAACCTGGCCATCCAAAAACGGTTTCAACAACCACACTTCCGCCAAGCAATCGGCCAAAGATGAGACCTGTAACAGTAATAATGGGGATCAATGCATTCCTCAGAGCATGCTGGCATACGACAACGCTTTCTTTAAGCCCTTTGGCGTACGCTGTGACGATGTAGGGTTGCCGAAGGACGTCCAACATGCTGGCTCGTGTTTGGCGAGCGATAACCGCAGCTATGCCAATGCCCAGGGTGAAGGCTGGCAAAACCAAGTGAGCTAAGGTTCCCGCGCCAGAGCTCGGAAGCACTCGCCACTTCACGGCGAACAACCACATCAACATGAGGCCGAACCAAAACGGTGGGAGAGACACACCGAACAAGGCTAAAAACATGGTCAGCTCGTCCTGAAGTGAATAGGGGCGGCAACCTGAGAGTATGCCCGCGCCCAGCCCGCTCACCACGCCGATCAACGTTCCAGCAAGGGCCAAAATCATGGTGTTGGGCAGACGGGCAACAATCTCCTGGGCCACTGGGCGTCCCGAGGCGATGGAGGTGCCTAAGTTACCGCGACACAGATTCATCATAAAAATTGCGAACTGTGTAAAGAGTGGTTTATCTAGCCCCCATTGTTTTCGTAAAGCCTCAATGTGCTCCTTAGTAGCCCATTGATCAGCAAGCAACTGGGCAGGGTCTCCAGGGATAAAGTGGAGGAGGACGAAAGCAAAGAAGCTTATGCCCAAGGCCACGAACACTGTAAACAATAGGCGGTTAACCAAATACCCGAGCATGGAAAAAGGCTGGGAGCCCGCGGCCGAGGGCTCCCAGCCCAGGGTTCATTTCTCTAACCATGTGTATCTGATCCGCAACTCGTCAATTTGCTCTGTAACCGAGATGACAAGGTCGCGCACCTCATTGCGTACAGCATGAATTTGGGGTTCGTAATACAGAGCAATAAACGGAGCGTCTTCCATCACCAGTTCCTGGATTTTTCTAACGATTTGACATCTCTGCGATGGGTCGGTAGCGGCCCGCTGTTGCACGATGAGTTCTTCTACTTCTGGATTGAAGTAAAACATGCTATTCAGGCCAGGCGGCCATGCGTTTTTACTGAACGGACCGATGCCCAACTCCGGGTCAAGGGTAGGCAACCCCCAGCCAATGAAGAACATTTGCACATCCGTTTCCTCTAAGGACTTGCGCAACTTGGCTTGGAATGCTGCCCACTCCAGGGGAACAACCTTGACTTTGATCCCCACCTGGGCGAGGTACGCTTGCACAGCTTCGACCACTTCAGTATCGAGGAGATAGCGACCTGGACCGTAGTAGAGGGTCACCTCGAATCCGTCGGGGTAGCCGGCCTCGGCAAGAAGGCGTTTTGCCTCCCCTGGGTTGTACTCATAGTACTTCGCGGGAACGTAGCAGAGGCTCGTGGGAGGCAAGGGCGAATCCATGGGTTTAGTCAAGCCCATAAAGATGTTCTCCACAATGGCCTCTTTGTCCACGGCGTAGTTCAGGGCTTGCCGTACGCGCACGTCTTTGAATGGCCCCCACTGCACGTTGAGCCCGATAAACATGCGGCGCTGAGGGGGTGGGGTGAGCACAGTTATGCCCAGCTCGGGGTGCTCTATATAGCGTTTGGCATCTCGGGGAGGGACATGGTAGGCCACATGGATGTCCCCGGCTTCTAGGGCCATGAGACGGGATGCAGTGTCAGGGATGGGTTTGACTCGAATCGCGTCCAGATAGGGGCGACCATCCCAATACTCTTCGTTCGCTACCAGCAGCACTTCCTGACCTCGAATATGGTGCACGAATTTAAATGGACCCGTGCCTTTGGGGTCAGTATAGTAGTTTTTATTTCCAAGCTTTTGAACCTGCGTTGGGCTATCCATGGCCAATGGTGCATACGCCAGTTGTGCGGGCAGAGCCGCAAAAGGCACATCGGTGATGATCTTAACAGTGTATTCGTCAACGACTTCCACCGCTTGAATCATGGCAAAGGAGGAGCGGGCCAAAGCTCCCGTGGCGGGATCAATCATCCGTTCGATGTTGAACTTCACAGCCTCTGCGTTGAAGGGAGTCCCGTCATGGAACTTCACGCCTTGTCGCAGGTGGAAAATCCAAACGCGTGGGTCATCCGAAGATTGTTCCCAGGCCACAGCGAGCCCAGGCAAAACCTTGGGTTCTCCTCCAGTGGGGTTGATAACGGTTAAACCCTGGGACACCAAATGGATGATGCCGAGGTTGGGGATGCCCGAACAATACACAGCATCGAAGATAGGAATATCTGTGCCAAGCCCAATGATTAGAGTCCCCCCATAACGCGGGGCTTCCCCAAGTGCTCCAAGGCCCAAGCTCGCAGTCAAACACAGCGTTACGACTATTTTGAGCCAAGACATTTTACGGTTCACCTCCTTTCTCAGTTTTCCTTACCCGGATTTACTGCTGTCCCTGTGCTCACCTCCTTCCTGGGCTCAGTATCGAAGGATAAAGCCCATTCATAGCTCCGCTTCAGAAGCTGTAGCATAATGGAGGTTTCACTATTTCTAACTCCAGGTATACGCGGAAGTTGGTCTTTAAGGAAGCTCAACAACTCCTGTTGGGAAGTGAACAACGCTTCAATAAGCATGTCGTAAAACCCTGTGGTATACGCGACGACGCGCACATTAGGCATAGCTATAAGCTTTTGTGCGGCCTCTTCGAGATGCAACAAATCCACATCCAAGTGAATTAGTGCTACTATTTGCACTCCTACTTTAAATGGATCCACAATGGCAGCAATTTTTATTATTCCTTCTTTGACCAATCGTTCTAAGCGTCGGCGCACCGTGGCTTCTGCTACCCCTATGCGGGCAGCGATGACCGTATGTGGCATCCGCCCATCCTCTTGAAGACAAGCGATAATCGCCTTATCCAGTTTGTCGAGCATCCTATATCTTAATTACGATAACCGAGCAAAAGCGTCAATACTTAAGCCTATTTAAGCCGATAATCGTTACAAATTGCCTTATTTACGGCGATAATGGTATATCACACAGCAGAAGCCACATCATTCGGGCGATGAACTCTCTTCAAAAACTCAGGGTTACGGAGCATTGAAAGCGGCTTATGAGGGCCCTGGACAAGCCTCCTTTTAGTAGACGAGTGGCTTTGTGTTTAGCGAGCCACGTGGGATGTCTCAAATCAAGTCCTGAAGCGAAATTTGAGCTAAAACTTTTAAGGGAAAACTACAAAGCCGCAGGCTATAGTGGATATTAATTCTAGGTTCTCATCAAGGATCAAAAAATCCGCGTCCTGACCCACGGCGATCGTTCCTTTGTGAGGAAGGCCGAGGATGCGTGCGGGGTTAATGGTGACGGGACGCAGGGCCTTCTCCAAGGGGAACCCTTCGCGGACAAGTGCTTGAACAGCGTTCCACAGGGCTCGAACGTCACCGGAAGCATAGCCTACGAGGTTCCCAGCCTCGTCGAATTTGGGCATGGACCCTCCGCCGTCGGAGCTCAGGGTGAAGCGCTCCCAGGCCGGGTCTACTCGGATCAGACGTTCCACAGCTCGGAGAAGATCCCAGGTGAGGGTGGAGCTGGGGGCGGTGAGGTCCACGGTGCCGCCGGCCTCCACCCAGGCCACGGCCTCCTCCAAAAGCTCGGGGGTGCGGTTCACGTGGGTTGGGTGGAATTGGGTGATGGGGAGGGAAGTGGTGCGGAGGAGCTCGCGCAGGGGCTCCAGGCGTGAGGGTGCGCTTCCCACATGAAGGTGCACTAGGCCCCGTTTTCCCGCGAGGAGGCCGCCCACGCGCGCCTCCGCTGCTACCCGAGCGAGCTCAGCCACTGTCGGCTGGGAGGAGCGGTGGTCGGAGATAGCGATCTCGCCTACGCCAACTACCTCGGGTATGAGGACGAGGTCCCTTCGCACGGAGCCGGTGAGGGTCACAGGTGGCACCTGGTAGGAGCCAGTGTAGATGTAGGCGGTGATCCCCTGGGCTTGAAGCGCCCGGGCCTTGGCGAGGAGTCCCTCAAGGCTGCGGGTGACGTCGTCCGTGCCAAGGCAGCCTACACAGGTAGTAATGCCAGCTCGGATCAGGTCAGCGAAAGAAACCTCGGGGAGGCGCGAGGCCGGGCCGGCTTCCCCTCCCCCACCTTGAAGGTGCACGTGCAGGTCGATGAGACCAGGGACGAGAAGGTGGCCCTCGCCCTCCAACATCCGCTCCACCCAACGCGGTTTTTCTATATCCTGTTCGAGGAGGACGATCTTCCCGGCCACGACCAAGAGGTCCTGAATACCTAGGGGTTCAGGCGCGTACACCTGGACGTTCCGCACAAGCAGGGTTCCTGAAAGGTTTTTCATAAAAGTCACCCCCGGAAGGCGCGACGGCGCGGGTTCAGGGCGTCGTTGATGCCGTCGCCAAGGAGGTTGAAGGAGAGAACGGTGAGGAAGATGGCAGCCCCGGGGAAGAGGCTGGTCCAGGGAGCGGAGACGATGTACACGCGGGCCTCGCTGATCATGGTGCCCCACTCGGGGGTGGGCGGTTGGACCCCTAAGCCGAGGAAGCTTAGGCCGGCAGCGGTGAGGATGGAAGCCGCGGTGCGCAGGGTGGCCAAAACCACGATGGGCGCAAGGCAGTTGGGGAGGATGTGGCGCAGCACGATGTAGGGGGAGGAGGCGCCGCCGGCGCGAGCCGCCTCCACGAAGGCGTTCTCCCGCACGCTCAGGGCCGCAGCCCGCGCTACCCGTATGAATTGCGGGAGATTGTAGACAGCGATGGCTAGGATGGTGGTACCCAAACCCGGCGGGATCACAGCGGTGACGATGATGGCCAGGAAGATGTCGGGGAAGGTGAGGAGGACGTCCACGCCGCGCATGACGATCTCGTCGGCCCAGCCGCCGCGGTAGCCCACGCTCACGCCGGTGAGGGTACCAAGGAGCATGGCGAGAGCGATGGCGCTTGCGGCCACGATGAGGGAGGTGCGGGCACCGAAGAAAACGCGGCTTAGGATGTCCCGGCCGAATTGATCGGTGCCAAAGGGGTGGAGGCGTGAGGGCGGCCGGAATATGGCCCGCAGGTTCTGCTTGTTGGGGTCAAAGGGAGAGATGAAAGGCGCGGTGACCCCGATGACCACGAAGGTAAGGACGCCGAGGAGGCCTAACGCTGCACCGGGGTTACGAAGGATGGTTTTGAGGGTGCGCATGGGCTAGTCGTGGCGAATACGTGGGTCCAAAAAGGAATAGAGGATGTCCACGAGGAAATTGGTGAGGGCGAAGGTGAAGGCCACGAAGATGAAACAGCCT
>Ga0105163_1001947_pt1 | contig 10241 bp, 6 predicted proteins | sample JNZ110809AmetaG_FD_81531 | JGI IMG/M metagenome (GOLD analysis project Ga0105163, IMG submission 81531) | Hot spring microbial communities from Jinze hot spring, China to study Microbial Dark Matter (Phase II) - JNZ 110809A | ecosystem: Environmental > Aquatic > Thermal springs > Hot (42-90C) >... | reverse complement strand
CGGATACTTCCAAAACACCTTGTTCTCCGGAAGGCCCTTGGACAAGGCCGCCTCAACGTACGGCTTGTGCAACTCGTCCAAAAGATTTGCCCTCAACGTCCTGATCAAACCCGCCATTCCAGAAGTTCCTATAACAATGACAGGGAGCCACAAATGATTGAGCATGTCCAAGAATTTGGCAAAACTCCAAGGAGCTGCTATGTACTTCGAAGAGAAAAGCCCTGAAAGATCTACACCTGTAGTGGCAAAGATAGCCCAAAGTAAGACCAAAGCAAGCAGGAAGTTGGGAGTAGCCAGTCCTATATATCCTACGAAAGTGGCAAGATAATCCCCTACAGAGTATTGATGAGTAGCCGAGTACATACCTATCAAAAATCCTGTCACCCAACTGAAACTTACAGCTGTGACCGAAACTAGGACTGATAATCCTAGCCTTTCCCACAGGAGTTCTTTCACAGGTTTTTTGAAGAGAAATGAGTAACCGAGGTCTCCTCGAATCACACCCCATAACCATTTGAAGTATTGAACATAAAGAGGAAGATCTAACCCGTACTGTTTCCTAAGGGCTTCCACCGTTTGAAGGTCTATCCTTTCCCCCGAAGCAGATAACTGAGCTATATAAGCTGTTAGGAAATCACCAGGTGGAAGTTGGATGATGATAAACGAAATGACCGAAATTATGAGGAGTGTTATGAGTGTATAGAATAACCTTCTGAGAACATACCCCAGCATATGTTTTCCCCCTCACAAGAAAGATTTGAAAAATTTCTCTCCTGAAACATCAACTATCCTACTCTCACCAGGACAAGAAGTCACGTCCCAAATAAGCTTGAGGACGGCTTTCCAGATACTCCCTAACTCTCCCCTTTCATTGTAATGTAGGAGGGGTTGTAAATCCTCTACCTTTTCCCAAGAGACTTCTCCTCCATCGTGTCTTCTAGGTAGTATCTCTTTCTCGATCAATCCTGATTTTGAATACTCTGAACACAATTTTCTCATACCAAAGAGTAGTATCAGAGAGCAACCTATACTGATAAGCCCCTCAGGATCTCTATACCAATTTTCTCCGTCGAATATCACTTCAGAGTTCATGTGGAGTTGTTCTAGCTTGATGACCCTCTTGAAGAACGGTTTACTGCTATCAAAAACGACTCGTATACCAGATGGTATCAGTATTACATCCCAACCTTTTTCCTTGTACGAGCAAACTGTAAACTCCAGAATTGTTTTGAGCTCTTGGAGGGTGAGATAGAATTTGCAAAGAGTTCCTCCGAGTATTCCATGGTAAGGTATTCCCCCTCGTCCTACCTCGAATAAATTGTACACACGAAGTTTGTCTCCTCGCGAGAGTAACAAGGGATTCTCACCCAAACTCACAAATGCTACGTTTGTTTGGGTCTCTCGCCTTATTGCATCGACTATCGCATAGATGAGCGTTCTTGGAGAGGATCCTAGTGATATTTCTTCCTCCAAATTTCTTCCTGTAAGTTCAGGAAAAATCGTGGAAATATCCTTTTCCAACTGGAGGTACATCTGCTTTTTCCTCGCAGTTTCTTGGAACAACCTTGATTCTTCACCTACTTTCACAATTCTAGACTTTGTGTGTCTCTTGGTAGTTCCCCTTGTTTCATCAAGTTCAATCTCAACAATCCCCAAGAATTCCCCAAAAGCACCTGCTTCAGCAATAACTTGTTCTCCACAAATTTCGAGAAACACGCTGTGAGAATGTCCACACAGGAGAAAATCTATATCTTTGACTTGTTCCGCTAATCTCTTTGCCTCTTCAAGAGAACCATGAAAGAGCGCTACTATTATCTCTGCTCCTAGGTTTTTCAGATATCTCGAAAGAGTGCGCAATTGGTTTATATCTAACCTAAACTCAGCAGGCCATGCTTCTGGGACAAAGACCTTTTCACCTAACAACCCTAAAATACCCACTTTTACCCCTTTAACATCAATCAGAAGGTAAGGATGTATTCTCTGACGGAGCTTCTCCCAAACGGTTTTCCAGTGTTCTTTCTCTTTATACTCCTTCATCAGCGACAAATTCGTACATACGATTTTCAGGTCACGTTTTTGTACTTCATCTACCAAACTTATCAATCCTTCTAAGCCACAAGTGAATTCATGGTTTCCAAGTACCATGCCAGAGTAACCGCACTCTCTCATCAGATCCAGAATTGCCGTACCTTTTTTGTAAAAAGCATAAACCGACCCTTCTACGAAATCTCCACAATCGAACAATAATACTGCTGTGTTATTTGCAGCCCTGAGGGTATCTATGACAGAGTCTTTGAGAATTTGAAGATTCTCAAGATTCGCATGTAGATCGCTTGTAAAGAGAATTGTCAATTTTTTCATATTACTTCATCCTCAGAACCAATACTCTGTCTTACCTTCTTTGGACACAACCACCACACATCCGCTTCCATATTCTGACTGTAAACTAGGAGTTGAAAAAAGAGAATATCCACTTTGTGGGATTTCCTCATCGTTCACTATTAAATAGTCCCAGTCCCAGCTAAAAACTACTTCTCCAATTCCTGGCATATAACATTTATAAACTTCTTTTTCTTTTTCGAACTTAAAATTGCTATTTGTAAGTTCCACAAATTCTTCAAAAGAGGTGTATTCATCAGCATCACTCAAGCGTGCTATCCATACGTTCTCATTGCCTGAACAAATGAGTTCTCTATCTTTGAACTGACCATTTTTTCTAAAGTCCAATCCCTTTTCAGAGAAAATCCCTATGTAGCTCTCTTCTACTTTACCGAACACCCATCCATTCTTTTGAACCACTTTTTCAAATTTCTTCTTGTCAAAATAACAATGAGTGATCCAAGGTACTCCTTTGAAGATAAGGATTAACAAGTTCCTGTAATGTAAAACTTTCGGGAGAGAAGCATTTAACCAGTAGTAGTAACCCTCCCGATCAGTTATGGGACAGGACCAGACGATGGATATCCCCCGGGGTAACGTAACTTGAGCAAATGAGATATGAGGAAAAGGATATGACCAATAAGAAAGGGCACCAGTCTTCAATCTTCGACCCATTCTGTGGAGATGGAAATAATATCCTTTCTGAAAATCTGTAAGTCCCGAAACCATGTAATGAGGAGTTTTGTATACTGAGTAATTTGCAGATAAGCGCTTAATGGTAAGATTCCCTTGTCTGTATCTAGACTCAATCTTCGAGAAAGTATCGAGGTGCTTGAAGATATGGAAAGGAGGTTCGTATTTGCTAGTACAAAGAGACAAAAGACCTATCCCCGCTGAAAACGCAATATAACCTTCGCCAGAAAGAAGCCACACGATAGTCGAAATTTCGCACAATTCCGGATAAAGGAGAGGAGCCTCATAGGTACGTCCATGAGGTGTTCCAAAAATTCCGTGATATGAATCTTGATAAAGGATCGTCATCAAAATATCCAGTAGTTGTTTGGTTTTGATCCAAATTTCGTGTTCTTCAGGTGGTGCAAAGTCGTAGATGTTAAGTAGCGCAGATAGAATTATCGGAATATAAACGTTGGAATGCCATTCATCAAAGCCAAAGCGACCTCTGGCTTCTAACCAATTTGAAAGGAAGGTTTTCCCTTTCAGAGCGTGAAACACACCGTTTTGTCCCGAATTCGAGAACACTTCGTTAGGATACAGAAGTCCTGCCAACCATTCAGCTGTGTGAAACAACAACCTATGATTTTCTGTGTCCATGTACATGTTATCAGTACCTGATTCATCAACCCAATACTTGAAATTCAAAATACACGCTTTCATCTCCTCTTTGATCTGCTCACTTAAAAGATGCTTTTCTTTGTCCCAGAAAAGAAGTCGTAATATCCCTTGTAAGATGAAATCCGAACAATCCCTTCGTTTGTTCACATGTTCACAAGCTTTCCTAATTACTTCCTCATCTACACCTTTCCCGAGAAAATACCGAGCAACTTGTCCCCATATCCTATCACGATCGAACTTAGGGTAATCCTTCTCAACAAATAACTTAAGGAGTTGGAGCTTTCGTTCTTCGAAACTCATATTTTTCCCACAGATACGATCGAAAACCTTGTAAAAGTAGAAACTTTTACTGGTCAACGGTCTATCATCGCGATCTTTCCACGTACAAATGAGGTGGTACTTACCCTCTTCAAGTTTGTTAGCTTCGCAGATTGATACTTCACCAACTGTATCTATTTTTTTCTCCATGACTTTCTCTCCCTTCGCGTTCTTTATAATTACCTCGAAAGTTGTTTGATGCGGGACTTCCAGCTTCAAACTATCGGAAGGATAAAGAAGAATTTTGGATAGACTGATTTCCTCCAGTTTTTCCTCCAAATCCTTTCGCTCCTCCCAGGACATATGGGGTGCTTGAGCGATCCTTACTCTCAACGGTGAGTCCGTCAAAATCGATAATCCCAAATGTTTCATAACACCTCTTTCTGTTCGTGAAAGAATTAAGCCAAGGTTAAGTATATTTTCATCATCTTTCCAAGCTATCGGGACTTCGATATCTAAGAGTTCTTTTCCCTCATCACTGGAATCATAAATTACCTTACCATTTAAACTTACAAGGATCCTATTCGAAGATAGAGAGAATATCTTTAAAGAAGAGGTCTTGGAATCTTTTGGTTGTACTCTTGTTGAAAGAAGCACAGTTGCAAAGATATTATCCATGCCACCTTCCGGAAGGCCCCACCAATAGTATATGGATTCCTGCCTTAAAAGTTGCCAGGACATTTCTTGATTTTCTGCTGTTTGTACCATTAAACCCTCATATGGAGAAGAAACTAAAAACTCATAAATGTCTTTAAATTCTTTCAAGAGAATAGGGCCAAGAAACAACCACGGTCTTACTACTTCATACGGTCTAACCTCCATTTCCAAGTCCATTGTTCCCTCCCTCCTTACCTTAAAAAAGAGGGGAGATGTTCTCCCCTCTAACTCTATTTCCAGTGAATCAGAATCATCTCATTTTGAAGAAAAATTGTTCACCACGAGCGTTTCTTGGAGATCGCAGAGGATCATCCCATATCAAGCCATCGGGGACGTTTCCTACGTTCTTTCTTGCAACACCCCATACTGGACCTTCTCCCACAAAACCAATAACCCACAGATTCTTCTTATGGAGCTCTATAATTTGTTTGAAGAGTTCTTTCCGTCTATCTTCATCGAGAGTGAGCTGAATCTCATCCCATATCTCATACATCTTGCGGATATCCGAACCAACAGGAGGCTCTTCTCCAGCTTGTCCGTTTGTGAGATACCATTTTGCGTACAACGGGCACCAGGTCCCATCTATCATGAGTCCCAGAATCCTGTAGGGTGCATAAAGGACTGCTGAACATTTATCAAACGCCCATTCAACAATTTCATAATCTCCTGCATCACACATGCTGTAGACAAGGGATCTTTCTAATGGTCGCAGATTGACTTTTATACCAACTTTCTTGAGATGAGAAGCTATCATCTCTAGATGCTCTCCCATCCTCTGAGTTGTGACAAGTATTGTGACTTCCAAGGGTTTTCCATCAGGTCTAAGACGTATCTCACGTTTGCTATCCCACTTGAGTCCCATTTCGTCGAGGAGCTTATTCGCTCTATCAGGATTATACTCGGCATACGCTCTTTCCCATTCAGGATCGTAGAACGCTGTACCTGGTGGGAGTGAGGCTTGTCGGGGTTTCCCAAATCCTTTAGCAACTAGCATCCATATCTCTTCCCTATTTACAGCTAGGGAGAAAGCTTGTCTGAATCGAACATCGTTAAAGATCTGTCTAAGCACTGGATCTTTGACGTTCAAATTGATGTAGAGAGCTGACCCTACTCCTTCTCCACTTATCCACCTCAATACCCTGTACCCACCCTTTTCCTGGTTTGCGTACAACAATTCTGGCTCTCCCGGGACTCCTCTGATCTGCATGTCTACCTCACCTGAGAAAATTTTCAAGAGAGTGGTTTGAGCGTCCATTACACGTGTGTGGACAATCTTGTCTATGTATGGAAGTTGATTACCTTCTGGATCCACTTTGTAGTAGTAAGGGTTTCGTACCAAAACGTGCATATCTTCCCTTGGATCTTCCGTTTTCCATGGGAACAGTACTGGAAGTTCCGGATTTCTTAGCCAAGCATCAGGATCTATTCCGTACGCTCTGAAGTAGAGATGCCACGCTGTGAATCCCTTTTCTTTTGCTTTCTTGTCCACTTCCTCAAGAGAAGTGTATTTAGGGTGTATTTTTTTCAAGTAATGGCTCGGTATGAGAATATGAAGATTAGCCATAGCATTCCCCTCTGTGGCTAGTACACCTATGAAGAGAGGATTGGGTACATCGAACACAAACTTGAACGTATACTTGTCCAAAATCACCACCTTAGGTGGTTTTCCGCCAGCTAAAAGCCAACCAGGAACAGATGCTGTGATGTCCTTGTTCATGAGTACATCTTCATACCAAAAACGAACATCTTCTGTTGTGACTTCAGTCCCATCTGACCAACGTAACCCTTCTCTGAGCCTTATAATGGTTTCTCTCCCATCCGCGGATACCGACCAATCCTCTGCTAAACCAGGTATAATAGTTCCTCCACTTTTGTCCAGGAAGACTAACCTTTCATCCACCAATTTGTTGACTCCCCATCTGTCAGCCGACATTCCTGCCCAGGTCCTTCTCCACGTTCCACCGTACTGTCCTATCTCTTCGTAGGGTATAACTACCACTGGGTTCTTTGGTAGCCTTTTTTCCACAGGTGGAAGTAGACCTTTTTTAACCATCTCGCTGAGCATAGGGGCTTCTTTAAATTGTGTGATCTTTTTTCCAGTGAGTTTTTCATAATCCGTGAGATTGTAGTATTCGCCTGGTATTACCTCCTTAAGACCAATCGCTAAAACACCCGTCACCAACACCACTATCACTAGAATCCCTATACCAACTTTCCGAACCATCGTATCCCCCCTTTGATTACCACTTTGCAACTTTATAATATCACACATCAAAAAAGATAAAAAATTCACATAATCGAGAAAACTAACCTTTCTTTAGCAGCTAGTTCAAATTTCGGCTCGCAAGCTGTTACAAATCATAATCAAAACCTTGTCTTTTTCTGTAGAAAAACTTGGAAAAAACAGGATTTTTAGTGAGAACATCTAAAGCGGTGAGGTCTTCCTGTTAAAAGGGATTCCAAGGATGGATATCTCATGCTCTTGTCACTTACCCTACTCTCTGGGTTCGCATACGGGGATCTAAGTACTCGCTGGTACTGATGGAGATCAGATAGAGAGAGACTATCAGGAAAATAGATATGAGCAGGGGAGCTAACAACCACCACCACAGTCCAAGGTATACAGCTTGATACTTGATAGCCCAATACAGCGTTACACCAAGAGTGGGGGATTCTACACTGAGAAGGCCGAATATTCCCAAGGTTATCTCCATGCCTATACACCATATCATGTTATTTATGAATGTTGAAAAAACAATCGGGAAGATGAAAGGAAGATATTCTTTAGTAACGAGGGTTAATGACTTCTGACCTGATAGCAGAGCAGTGTAGGTAAAATCGCTTTCCCTGAGACTCAAAACTTTTGAGCGTATAACTCTTGTGTCCCATGCCCAGCTTAGGCATCCCATGATTAATCCCAATTTGACTGGGGAAAGATTCTTCCCTCCTAGAGATGCTATGAGCAAAAGTATCAGAACTAGCGGAAGGGTAAGAAACACATCTGTTAGAAAAGTAATAACTCTATCAACCGTTCCTCCCTTATAACCAGAAATCAACCCTAGGATTACAGAGAAAAACCTGGATATGAAAGCAGCCAAACTAGCAACAGAGATAGAATTTCTCAGCGCTACCAGAGTGTCCCAAAAGATATCTTTACCTAGAGAATTGGTTCCAAAAGGGTGGGAAAGCGATGGGGGAAGGTCTCTAGGAACTACATGCCAAGTTCTAGGGTCATAGGGCGTGAAGAAGGATATTATGCAGAAGATCAACATGATGATAAAGATAACGAAACCAACTTTGAAATCAATGTTGCGCAAGAGATCCCTTAAGATAATACCCATGACTATCGAGCACCTCCTAGAGATCATTTCGCTTAGTATCTAACTCTGGGATCCACAAGGGGATAAAGCAAATCCACAACCAATGTCCCTGTGGTCACAGCAACAACGGAGAACGAAGTGATGGCTAGAAGTAGGTTATAATCGCCACTGACAATAGCCCTGTAAGCCAAAGTTCCAAGGCCAGGGTATGAAAACACAGATTCTGTTATTAAAGCTCCTCCAAATATGTGGCCCATTGAAAGGGTGAGCAAAGTCATCTGCGGTAGCATTGTGTTCTTGAGAACGTATCTTCTGAAAATCCTACCTTCACTTACTCCTCCTATCTTTGCAAATTTAACATAATCTGTCATCAAAATATCCTGTACTATAAAATAAGAGTTGAGCGAATACCCTATAGTCCATAGGATTATCAGCGATAAAGCCGGCAAAAACGAATTTTTAATGATTCTTATTATGTTTGTTAAATTAAAACCAATTATTCGGAATGATCCCCCTAAAGGAAACGCTGGTATCAGGTAAGTAAAAAGAATCAGGATAAGAAGTGCAAATAAGTAATATGGAAAAGGCCGAATAGCTATGAAGACTCTGCAAAGGTATCTGGACCATCTTTTGGTGCGATAATAACCTAACAGGCTTCCTATTATTAACCCAAGTAACCATGATATGAAAGTAGCTGTAGAAAGCAGTCCCACCGTCCAAGGAAGAGCAAGTCTTATCAGATCAATGATGGGTGTTGGGAACTGGTACAAAGAGGGACCCCAATCACCCCTCAATACTCTCTTCCAGAAATTGTAGAATTGTTCAACAAGATTTCCTGTCAATCCAAAGAGTTCTTTCAGAGTTTTTTCCAAGAGCTTGACCGCTTCAGGATCCATGTATGAACCCTGAAATGACAACGTTCCTAAAACTTGCTGAATAGGATCTATGGGAAGGAATCTAGTAAGGAAAAACGTTAAGGAAAGTCCTACAAAGATTGTTAGGATATAGAATATAAGTCTAGGAAGAAGATATTTTTTGATGAATTCCAAAGAATACATTAAAATCCCTCCCATCTTGGTAGCACCAATAATCCGCTTCCTGGCTCTCTCCACAACATAATGATGCTATCCTTTGTCGATGCCCAATAATCGGGTTTATCCCCTTGAAAATCTATGACGTTTACTTTTCCTGGGTCAAGGTATTTAAAAGAAATGTGGGTAACTTTTGTGAAAGAAACGATCATTTCGGTTTCGTTCTGAGGAAAATGAACTATCATTAGCTCTGCATCTGTTACGATATTTCCAAAATCAAAAGCCACATTACATGAACTCACTCTGGAAATTACTCTCCATCTCTCTTCATCGATATCGATCGAAATCCCTACTGCCCAGGGATATCCTCCTCTCTCTGCACGTCTTGCGTCGAGAGGGTTAATTGGTTTCACAAGAGTGGAATTTGTTCTTATATCGGAAGGATCTTTGATGGGAATGAAAATGGTTATAAAAGTAGCAATATGTGTGGACTCTTTTGTTCTCAAAGTCAACAAAAAATCAGCTTGATGCTCATAAACAGGATTCTCATTGGAAGCTTTTTGAAGCAAAGCATCATGATCTTCTCCAAGTGGGAACATTATCTTCAGTTTATTCCCAAAGAGTTCAACAACTATTTCTTCTTTTCCAAGCACTTCTACGTTTCCCTTCAAATGCCATCTGATCCCTACATGACTTTCAGGGAATCTCCTCAAAGCTGTAAAACAGCATAGAATAAGAGTTCCACAGGACATCTCCATCGTTGGTTTCGATGATGCTCCATGGAATGAGATTTTTGATCCCCCAATTACTTGTGTGGATCAAGATCCGCGACAGATAGGTTTAATTGCAGCTTCTATACTTATCAACCGTCTCGAGAATAAACGAAAGAATATCACAAAAATGCAGGTAGTTTTGAAAGCTCGTTTCATAGAAAGGGAATCTGTAAGGGAACTAAAGTGAAAGAAAAATTCCTTTCAGAAGAGTTCTTCTCCTGTCTTCTAGATACATTTTTACTTCGTCGAGTGCGAGCCTTTCCGTCACCAGCTTTTCAAAGGCTATATCACCGCTCTCGACGATCCTGACGGCTTCTTTCATCGTGAAGGGGTTCAGGTGGGCCCCCATTATCTTGAGTTCCTTCTTGTAGATAGAAAACGGAGAGATTTCGACCGCCTTTCCCTTTGGG
>Ga0105163_1001944_pt1 | contig 10248 bp, 11 predicted proteins | sample JNZ110809AmetaG_FD_81531 | JGI IMG/M metagenome (GOLD analysis project Ga0105163, IMG submission 81531) | Hot spring microbial communities from Jinze hot spring, China to study Microbial Dark Matter (Phase II) - JNZ 110809A | ecosystem: Environmental > Aquatic > Thermal springs > Hot (42-90C) >... | reverse complement strand
TAAGTCTGATGTATTCATAGGAGAACTATTCCATGACTTTTAACGAAGTAATCGTTTCCAAAAAGAGGGCTCGTTAAAATGTAAAGGTTTGCTGAAAAATGAAAAGATTTATATGGGTCTTTAACGGATGGCGATTTCCCCCGCAAATCCCCCTATTTTTCCTCGCTTAATTATTTAGACCTTCTACCTTCCTTCAATTCCTACTTAACTTCGAAAGACTTTAACCTTAATATCGTTAGGTAAACCATCTAAGAATAATCTTTAGTTTATCGTATCTTATATCTGCCATATATTCTGGATGTCTACACATTTCAAATTCATACGGCCTCACTAATGCTATTACACCTATTGGGCTCCTCCATTCTTCAAATACCTCTGCAACGACCTTACCTATGTCTAAGATAGGTACGCACAGGAAGATTTCGTTAAATAATTTTGAGATACGCATCACACCGAGCTCCCTGAATAGGCGGTTTGATATGCTTTTGTTATCGTCTAATCTAGAGAGCTCCTTCGTGGTTTTAACTTCGTATCCCCTTATGATGTTACCATCCATTGATGTCAGATCTACCTGGGCGTCGGCGGGCATTTGATCAAGCGCATATGACCACCACCCAGTTGGAGACCATTCGATAAAGCCATCTCTCCTGTCTAAAACCATTTTATCGGGAGCGTATACCTTTCCACCTCTCGATATTGGAATTTCTAATGAAAGCCATCTATTAACCTTAGTAAGTTGCCATATAAACAGTTCGTACTGGATTCTTCTGTGGTGAGTCGGAGATCCCTTAGTTGGATATTCTATCTGAATGTCGCATTCTGGCTCTGGTCCTCCGTATTTAAGCACTTCATAAAAGAGGTCGCTGGCCTCTAACTCTCCCGTTAATGGGTCGACTAAGATGAGTCTATCGCCAATCCTCCACTCTCCATATCTTTCATTTAAGTGGCGTTTCAATTCCCTGGATTTCCATGTAGCCACAAATGCCATTAATCCTGTGCTTCGCTCGTAATCGTATGCATGTTTGAACAAGTCCGTGACTGGGATTTTGTAGAAGTTCTCCACTTCTATAATTATTCTTTGATGAGGTAGTAAGATGTCAGGCTTTAAAGGTACAGTATGTCTACGTATCTTCATAATTCCAGAGAATTCATAGTATAGATATTTCTCTCGTAATATGGGGATGTTCGGTTCAAGTGCCACGAAGTATCCACTCCCTTCAAGCATGTGTACAAGCTCGCACTCTAACCACTCCTCATTATATGGAAATAGATGCTTAGGGATCTCGACGTATTCATCTATCCTTATTGGGGGAATTAGTTTCATCATAAGACCTCTGTCCATACACAACATTAAGTTTTAGGCGGTAATCTTTTCCTCCCATAGAGCTTATGTTAGAGACTTAAGTAATGGGTGTAGGAGGCGATTTGAATTCCCACGTTTATAATCAATGGAATAAGTTACGAGTTAACCATGGAGGGCGTTCTTAAATCCATCAGAGGCGTTGAACCAGACCCCGTGAGGAAGGCGATAGATACAGAGTTCTTAGAAGCGTTGGGAGTCGAAGTTGAAGAGCAAGTCCTCCTGGATATCTATAGAAAGCTCCACGAATCCCTGACAAGTTGGTTAAAATCTCCGGAATCGACTGGATCTTGATAAATTTACAGAGGTATGGTAGGCTTAAAGATATGGAAAATGAATATTCATACAATTAAGTAAGCTCTAATACTTGTTTCTTTTGCAGAATATGTCCAATTTTTAACTTCAATATATTCGCGAAATTATCTATTTCTGAGGACGCTAGATTAACATCAGCCTTATCCATTTTACTTATAAATTCCCACATAGGGTCAAAAAGGGGTTTAAACACAGGTAAATGGAAAAGCTCTTCCAGCCCCCCTTCCATTGGCTTTTCGATCGTGAGAAAGCATCCCTTCAATTTCCTTAAAGGCTCTTTTTGGCGAGGTAGCGAATATTCCAAGTCTCGTATACCATACACAGAGTAATCAAAGAAAATTGAAAATTCGTTCGTTTCAACTGGAGCTATAATTATATTATCATCATCTTGGATGTAGCCTAAACCTTTTAATTTAGGAAGTGCATAAGGCAGGTCGGAAGTGTCTCTAACTGCTGCCAACGTCACATAATCAAAGATTTTCTCAAGGTCAATAATAAATTTGTTAAGTCCAATTTGGTAAAGGCACTTTTGGATATGCCTTCTAGATATTATCGCAATAAGCGCTGGTGTACCTGAGCTGGGAGGGCGAAGGAAGCGTTCAAAGCTGACTTTATAGGCATCTTGGGTCAATGCCTTTGCGAAGTCCTCTACGCAGAAGTCTACGGATATTTTAGGGTTGATCGTTCGAAAATGACTTATACCACTTGGATGGAAAGACAAGTGGAAGCCAGTACCCTTGAATAGAGGTGGAAGAGGTACAATGTAAAGCGAGTTATCTCTAGAGGTGGCAAACTTAATGAACTCGATACTATGAGTTAGCTCCTGTTTTACTCCCCAACCTAGCCTTATTTGATATTTCACCATTATTCTCAGCTCTCTACCGAGAGTAAGTACCCATTTTCATAGATGCTATTTCATCCTGACAAACACCTTCTTATAGGCTTTAAGGTTTAACTTTCAATTATTAAGTTCGCGCATATCACCCTTTCCAATAAATGAGGTTAGTTAACAGAAGAACCATACTTTCTAACTATGCAAGTGCCCCTCTATATTCCTATTTCGCCTCTTATCTCTGCGACCTTCTTTTCTAATCTATGGAGTTCTCTTACCTTTTTCCAGTTTATTATGTGTGCGACGCGCTCCATCTCATGGAAAGAGCCCTCAAGAAGCCTTTTGGCCTCTTCCATGTACTCATCCGTCGTCACTAGTATTGGCTTGCTATTCCACTTGTCCCACGCGTGCTTGAGCTTTGTGAGGGCCTCGAATAGGTTTCCCCCCATCTGGACTTCGAACACGTGGCTCGGATTGCCCGCTTTGATCTTCTTCCACACAACGTCTAAGCGATACCCGTCAATTGGATACTCGACCTCAGTGATCCTACCCTCGAATTTTCCAATTTCATGGATCATGTCCCTGACCTCGTTGTGGCTTGGCACCCAAGACGGGGTCTTTCGCTCAGCCCTTTCAAATGAAAGCCTGTACTTCTTAAACGGCTCCAATACCTCTATCTTGACCATATCTCCCTCCTCGGCATTACGTCTCCTGTAGAACTCCGTTAATCCGTGAAGCCTCCTGTACTTGGAGTTGTAGGTCAGCTCGACCTCTTCTCCATCTAAGATCGCTACGACCTTCACGGGCCCCTCGACTGATGGGAAGAGATGGGCATACTCCTTTGAAATATACGCGAAGCCAAGCTCTAAGGGCTTGTGCGTGATCTTACATACTATTGAAGGTCGACCGCTCATTTCAAATTACCGTTTGTTTTTTCAAGTATATAACTCATTTGATTGAGCTTAGTTCAAATATCCGTGCTATGATATTATCAGAGGAAAATAATTTATAATAGAAAAGATTTACTTGAAGTTGTCAGCAGTTTTGGAAATCCCATCCATTAGAATTCTTCTATACATTCACCAAAAGGGCGAGATCAGATATAGTGAACTAATGAGGGTTGTCGAAAGCCGAGGGACACTGTCCATAAACCTCAAGGAATTGGAAGAAGAGAACCTCATAAAAAGGAGGGTAGAACCCACAAAACCCATACAGTCTTACTACTCGCTCTCGGCGAAGGGGGTGGAAGTGGCCAAAAGGCTAGAGGAGATTAAGAAAATAATCACTTCAAAGTAGATGCGGGAGCCTGATTAATCCCAATCCTTTCCATAACAGTCCATTTTGTTTACAATTGTAAACAAAATGGATTCCCTATTTATTCTTCTTTTGAGTCTTCCCCTCTAATTTCTCCAATTCATTCTCTATCTCTTCGACGATGCTACTGATCTTTTCTGAAATGAAGGGCGCTTTTTTAACGCGGTATCGTCTAAAAAATGGGTTGAGGAGGGTTTTCACCGACCATATTTGGTTTTTATGTACTTAAATATTTGTTGAGATACTTCATCAAGATGGCTAACTTCTCTTTCAACCTCCCTCCAAACCTCTTCTACAGTTTTTCTTCTTAATTCATTGAAGAATTCAAGTGTTTCTCTCGCCATTTTTTCCGCATAATCCTCATTACATTGAAATACCTGTATGAAGCATTTTTTCAACTCTTCCACTGCATTGGGTTTTTTAGATAACACATAGTTGTATAAGGAATTGCTGATCATGATTGGTAAATCTATCCGACCAGCTTCAGATAACATATCGTAAGCTATATATGGACCAATCATTTTCCAATCCTCATCCGAGAGATTGAACTCTTCCTTCCACTTTAACCATTCGTATTCAAATTCTTCCTCATAGAGTCTGAACAACCTTTTATACATGCCAATTGTCACAGTCCCCTCATATCTATATAATGTGGCGTTGCCGCGCCTCTCTTCAATTCTCTTCAAATCTTCTTTTAAAACCTTCCATTGAGGACCAGTGTAATGACGGAAGAATTCGTCCGCTGACACCGTTTTTACTTCTAGTTCGCGTAGCTCCGGTGGAAGGTCATCCACCCCTCGCCGATCTTCAAATACATTTTTAAAGTTTCGAGCCTGCTCTTCTCCAAACATCTTTTTAAGCACAACTAATGGAAGAGGCAATTCTTCGAGTTCATGAATTTCATCCAACCGCTTATAATGTTCAAGTTCTCTCCTCATAGCCTCCAGCATTCTCTTCAACTTTTCAACTCGATTTAAATCAGCTTTATCAACGATATCTGCGAAGTCCACCTTCAGCCTTTCTTTCTCATAGTATTTCCGCCCCTCATCAGTAATACTGTAAAATGCGTAGAGTCCACCACCTGACCTCTTCTCATAGCGCTTCACTATGAACCCGTCTTTTTCAAGCTCTTGACGCGCCTTTAGAAACGTTTTATTGGAGCAGTCGGCCACCTTCTCAAGAGTGGTAGCATTCATCTCTCCAAACTTCACAAGAATGGATAGGATCCTAAGTTTAACATCTTCGATGGTTCCCATTTTAACTCTACACCACTGGTGTAGATAATACATGTATATAAATCTTTTCATAAATACCTATTAACGGGAGGTGAAAAACTTCATGGAAGGAAGTGAAGCATGGGTTATTCGGGCAATAAATCTACCGAAAAAATTGGACAAAGTAATCGAAGACGCTAGGAAAAAGATTGGATTTTCGAGAAGCCGCTTCTATACTACGGCTCTTACTGAGTATCTGCGGAGTTTGTCGGTTCTAAGCCGAGCTGTAAAAGCGGAAGTGGGGGGATGAATTATGAGTGAATCGTCGAAATCGAAGCGGATAATAGAGAAGGGCACGCTTCCTGGATGTATTGGAACTAACAGACCGTACCCGCCGAATAAATGCGACACATGTCGACGGCATTCCGACTATACATGTAGTGATGTTAGGGTTATTCAGATGGATCGCCGTCGATCCAGCAAATAATTAGAAAAAGAGGGGGAGTAAATGGGTGAATACAGGATAAGTAAATTCGTCGAACTATATAAATCCCTTGGTTTTTCCATAATACCTCTAGCACACCGATCTAAAAAGCCCGTCGTCGAGTGGACGGAGTACCAGAAGCGGAAGCCCACCGACGATGAGCTGAAACAATGGTTTTCAAGAGATGAGATCAACATCGGAATTGTCTGCGGATCAGTTAGTAACGGCCTCATCATACTAGACTTTGAATCGGCGGATGGCTTGGAGCGTTTTTTCGAGAAGACGCCTGAAGAATTGGCTAAAGAAACGCTAGTCGTCAAAACCGCAAGAGGCTACCATGTATATTTTAGGTCCAGCAAAAACATGCGTGGTTTCAAAATTGAAGAGTTAAAGCTTGATGTTAGAGCTGATGGAAACTATGTTGCCGCACCGCCTAGTATACATCCAACAGGCGTCACCTACGAATTCCTTGGAAACCCATGGGAAATCGATGAGGTACCGATGGTAGAGAATTTAGAGAGCTTCATATGGAGTAGAGCCAATGAACTCGGCGTTTTCCGTTACGGCTCAAATGAGGACCCGCCTTGTATAAGGAGGCTGCTGGAGGGCGTGGACGAGGGAGCGAGGAATGAAAGTGCGGTTAGGCTTGCCAGCTACTGGCTTTACTTTAAAAACATCGATGTTTCAAAAGCGTGGAGGCAGCTTCAGGATTGGAATACAAGGAATAGACCTCCACTGGATGAAAAGGAGCTTAAAACCTGTTTCCAATCCGTTTTAAAGCACGGATACGAATATGGATGCTCGTCTATGAAGTCTTTAGGCGTATGCAATGGGAAAATGGAGGATGTCTGCAGAATCAGGGGAGGGTTTAAAGTTGAGAAGAAGACCGTTAAACATGTTCCCTCCATTGTTTTATCTGACGGTAGAATCGTTGAAGAGGCGTGGAGGGACAATAAAGCATTCTTCATCACCTACAATCCAACAGATGGCTCTATTAGAGAGCTTGAAGAAGTTGAAGATGGTGGGATCATTTATAAACCGTTGGTTAACCGTGACTTGGAGACTGGGCAAGTCATGCTTCCATCAAAAGCTGAAGAGTATACTAATGATGTTAGCCTATTCGAGGAGGTTAGAGCTTTCCTGGACAAATGGCATGAGCAGCCTGATCGCTTTGAAAGAACCTTAGATGTACTCTACACCTTCCTATCATGGGTTTACGACGCCCTGCCTCAAATACCCTATAGACGTGCATTGGGTAGGTGGGGCTCGGGCAAGTCCGCGTGGGTTGAAACGGTAGGCTCTATATGCTACAGACCAATTATCCTAGCTGGATGTGACTCTGAGGCGAGCCTAAGGCGTACCTTCGACCTCTGGCGCGGCACGGCTCTAATAGATGAAGCCGACTTCTCAGAGTCGAGCCTCTACGCTTCAATAGTCAAAATACTGAACATAGGATATTCCAAGGCTTTGGGATGGTACCGCTGTTGCAACGATAAAGACCCGGGAAAGATAGACAGCTTCTACGTTTACGGTCCAAAGCTATTGGCGACTAGGTCTGAGTTTAAAGACGTAGCCCTCGAATCACGATGTTTAACCTTTATTTCGAGGAAGGGCTCTGGTGAAGCACCACTTTACAGAGCCGAGCAGTTTAGAGCTGAGGCGTTGGAGCTTAGGAATAAGCTTCTACTATGGCGTTTTCGAAACTATGGGAGGGTGGTTGAAGTTGCGAAAGAGCTTGAAAAACAAGGGCTGTTTAAGGAGGCCTTCAGCGGTAAAGTAGAGCCTAGAATCGCTCAGATAATTCTACCCTTGGCATTGGTCTTTGAAAACCCTGAGCTTAGAAAAGCTCTAATAGCAATGGCTGAGTCCAAGAGCGAAGAAGTTAGAGCGTTAGACCCGGATGTGTGGCTTGAAGAGGAAGTTCCAACTGTAATCAAGGAAATGCTAAAAGAGGGGCTGGATGGCAAGACTGGTGAAGGCGAGCATACGGGGATTCTATCAAAAGTGGATGTAGTTGATTTAGTGGATGTATTTAAGCAAGGCCCCAATCTCCAAAGGTCGAGAAAATTGACCCCTCTAAAAATTAGAGATATAGCGGAGAGGCTCATCGGAGAGAACAACGATGAATCGGAGCTGAAAAGCACGGCTAAGAAGGTCTCAGCCTTCATAAGGAAGCAGCTGGGTTTCATGGTTAAGAAGTCGACTGGCGGCTACTTCTACGCATTCATCCCCGAAGACTTTCTGAAAGAAGAGAGTAAAAACACCAGGCTACCTGTAGAAAATCCACTCAATCCACTAAATCCACCTGAAGGAGTTCCAACAGCTCCACACCCGGTAGGCTCCGAAGAGAAAGAGGCTGCGGTAACAAAACCAGCTCAGTCCGTTAAACCCACTTCCAATAGTTCATCTAAACCCGACGATTCGACCGAAGTATTTGAAGGCGCTTTAGAAGGCTACGTTTGCGTGAAGTGTGGAAGACATGCGTCTAAGGTGATTAAAATCCGTGGCACCCAGGAGGCAATCTGCGACAGCTGTCTCTCCAGGATTTCATCCGAATTAACGCTCGGCGAGCGGATTAAAAACGCCAAGGATGCCTACAGGAGGCTTGAAACAGGCGGTTTGAACATGGTTGAGGAATCCGTCTTCCTGAACGCTTTGAAGCAGTTTGATGCCGAGCCTGAGGTCCTCTTAAGACATCTAATAGAGCAGGGTAGAGTCTTCAGACCCAAAGATGGATGGATAAGATGGGTGAGCGATTGAAATGAGAGGAAGACTTCACATACTAATTTCAATCGACGTCAGCCTTGAGCGTGAGTCTCTCTTCGAAAGGCTTAAGCGGTACATTGAAGTGTGCGAACGGATTCTAGAGGATCCAAATGTAAACTATGAAACCAAGCTTAAGGCTGCTACGGTTTTAGCCCAGTTGGCGTCTAGAGCTGGAAAACTGCTCACAGAGATCCAACTAGACGATATTGAGAGGCGGCTTGAGGAGCTTGAAGAAGAGGTGAAAGATAGAGCTTAGAGGGGGAGGGGGTCTAGTTGAAAATCCATAGAAAAACTATGGAAATTAGATGGATGAAGTATAGGCCGAAGCCAAGAAAGGTCGTGGAGGTTCTCCTCAGACGCTTCTGTAGAAAATGCCTTAGAGCATGGAGCATTGGAAGGGGGTTTAAACTCATACGCTCTAAATGCCTAGGCTGTCCAGTGCTTGAAGCAATATGCACCATTGATCCGAAGCTCAAAAGTAAAACGAAGGAGTTGGAGGATTTAAAACGAAAATATGGATTAAAAATCAGTATCTAAAACCATGGAAGGCGTTTAAATGACTGTAGATGTCGATAATAGAGACGGTTTAAACGATGGTTTAACCTCGGTCCAGGGCAAACCCTATGGCTCTAATGGGCCTGAGGTTCAATGCCCATCATGTAGCTCGAAACGTTTGTTCAAAGATGGATGGCGTAAGTTAAGTGATGGCTCTAAAGCCCAACGATACTTATGTAGAGACTGCGGATATCGGTTTACAGATCCATCGCATAGGAATGGAAAAATTCATGAGGCCTCATATTTAAATAGTTCCAGCAATACCATTGGAATTGAAGATGAGGACCTGAGTAGAGCGGGCTTCAGGTCTGAAACGGGCGTAGTGACCTTAATGGAAAAGTCCCTTTCGGAGGAAAAAGGGCCCGCGGGGGGCGCATCGGCTTCAGAGCAAAGTGAAAATTTACTGACAGGCTTTGCGCTTTGGCTCTTAAAGAACGGGAGGAAGGGGTCTACTGTCGATAAGAATGTTAGAATCATCAAAATGCTTCGAAAAATCACGAATATCTACGATCCAGAGGCGGTTAAAGAGTCCATTACGAAGATGGGTATTTCAGATGGTACAAAGGATATCTATGTAAACGCTTACGACAACTTTCTCAAGTTCATCGGGGGGTCATGGGATAAACCGAAGTTCAAACTCGTCGAAAAAGTTCCATTCATTCCGAGCGAAGAGGAGCTCAACATCTTGATCGCAGGATCTGGTAAGAAGGTAGCGGCACTCCTACAGCTTCTGAAAGAAACGGGGGCTAGGATTGGAGAGGCCTTGATGCTCAAGTGGACGGATGTAGACTTCGAGCGTAGAGTCGTCAATATAACACCTGAAAAGGGATCCAAACCGAGGATTCTCCCAATAAGCGAGAAACTCATCGCTATGCTGAAAAGCCTTCCTAAGAATGGAGAAAGAGTCTTTCCAGGAACGCGAAGTACGGTTGAAGTAAACTTTTCCACTCAGAGAAATGCATTAGCTGAAAAGCTTAAAAACCCGAGGCTGAAGAAGATAACTTTCCACACCTTCAGACATTGGAAGGCGACGATGGAGTATCATAAGACGAAAGACATAGTTTACGTTAAGGAGCTGCTCGGCCATAAAAGTATTCAGAACACGATGATCTACATAAACATAGAAAGAGCGTTATTCCAAACCCCTAAAGACGAGTTCTACTGTAAAACGGCTTCAACCATAGATGAGGCCTCAAAGCTCATCGAAGCAGGCTTTGAATACGTCACAACCTTCAACGGTATAATGCTCTTCAGAAAGCGGAAGTAAAAATAAAAAGATTTAGTAAAAAATGAAAAGATTTATATGGGTCTTTATAGCGTTTCCATATCGCTTTTAAGATAAGCTACTTTGACGGTAGACCTAAGGGGGGAATCAATAGGACAGTTGTTGAGAAAAGTGAAGAGGGTT
>Ga0105163_1001941_pt1 | contig 10267 bp, 10 predicted proteins | sample JNZ110809AmetaG_FD_81531 | JGI IMG/M metagenome (GOLD analysis project Ga0105163, IMG submission 81531) | Hot spring microbial communities from Jinze hot spring, China to study Microbial Dark Matter (Phase II) - JNZ 110809A | ecosystem: Environmental > Aquatic > Thermal springs > Hot (42-90C) >... | reverse complement strand
CCATTAGAGATGTGAAAGTTGCTGTATTTATAAAAGAAATAGATAAAAATATAGTAAGTGTAAGTCTTAGAAGCAAACCTCCTATTGAGATAATAGAATTTGCAAAAATTTTTGGGGGAGGAGGACATAAGTATGCAAGCGGGTTTAGATTAAAGGTTAAAAATTTTTATGAGTTTTTATATTCCTTAAAAAAAATGATTCAGGAATATTATGGCAGATAAAATCTTACTGAATGGGATATTAGTAATTGATAAACCACAGGGATTCACTTCAACAGAAACCGTTGAAAGAGTAAAAAAAATATTAAAGGTTAAAAAAGCAGGACATGGAGGTACTTTAGATCCTATTGCAACAGGTGTTTTGCCGATCTTTTTAAATAATGCAACTAAAATTGCTCAAATATTTTTAGAAGGAGATAAAGTATATGAAGGAGAATTTCAGCTAGGTATTATAACCGACTCTTATGATATAAGTGGAGAAATAATAGCTAAAAGAGAAGTCCCTTCTTTTTTAACAAAAGAACAAATTCAAGAAATAAGTAACAATTTTATAGGAGAAATTGAACAAGTTCCTCCTCCTTTCTCAGCAGCAAAATATAAAGGCAAGCCACTTTATAAATATGCAAGAAATGGAGTTTTTATACCCAAGGCACCTAAGAAAGTAATAATTAAAGAATTTAAAATTTTAGAAAAAAATGAAACTAAGGTTAAGTTTTATCTTCACTGCTCAAAAGGAACTTATGTAAGATCTTTGATTCATTCTTTGGGAGAAAAATTGAATTGTGGAGCTGTGCTTACAAATTTGAGAAGACTTAAAAAAAGTATCTTCACTTTAGAGGAGGCTATAACCTTAGAAACTTTAACAGATCTTGTTAGAGAAGGAATAGAAAAAATTACTGCTTTTTTAATCTCTCCTGAAAAAGCTTTAGAGTTTTTGCCAAAAATAATTGTAAGTGAAGATTTTTCTCAAAAAATAAAAGAGGGAAGGCAAATATATACTTCTTCTTTTCTCTCTTTTATTAAATTTCAAAAATTGAGCCTTTCTACCTCGGAAAAATGGATAAAAATTATTAATACCAAAGGTAAATTAGTAGCCATTATAGAAAATCCCCTCTTAAATCCTTCAAGTCTTTATATAAAGTATTTTAGAGTATTTAAAGAGAGTTAAAAATGAGAAAAATTAAATCTTATTTTTTCTTATCTTTAAGACTTTTGATTACCTTATCCATTCTTTATATACTCTTTAAAAAAAGTAATTTTGAAAAATTGAAAGAACTTTTTAAAACTGTTTCATTAGGTTATTATTTGTTAGCTCTGATATGTTTTAACTCTTTTCAATTATTAGTAGGTTTAAGGTGGAAAAGCATATGTGAAGCTTGGGGATTTAAAAACGAATATTTTTTTTATTTAAAAAGTTATTTGATGGGGTTTTCTTTAAATACAGTTTTCCCGGGAATCGTAGGAGGAGATCTTTTAAGAGCCTTTTTTCTTACTAAAGCAGGCTTGAATTGGAAAAAAGCAAGTTTAAGTGTAATATTTGATAGATTTTTCGGTTTTTTGGGGACTCTTTTTATCTTAGTATGGTCCGTACCCTTTTTTGGTAATTTTCTTCCTTATAAATTCTACTTATCCTTTTTATATTTAGTTTATGGATTAATTTTTGCAGGATTCTTTACTCATTTTATAGGTTTAAAATATTTATCTTTGGATTATTTAAAACCTCTGGTTTTCCCTTATAATGTAAAACCTGGTTTTTTAGGATTTCTTATTCAACTTCTTTTTGTTTTGCAATTTATTTTTTTAGGTAAAGCTTTACATCTTAATTTAAAATATTTTTACTTTTTCGTCATTATTCCGATAGTAAGTTTTCTTTCTGCATTACCATTAAGTATTTCAGGACTTGGTATAAGAGAAGGTACTCTTAGCTACTTTCTTTCCTTATTGAATTATTCTTTAGAATATGGAATTTCTTTGGGACTTTTGGGATATTCTTTAATCTTAATTTCTTCTCTTCCGGGACTTTACTTTTATTTAAGAGAAAGAAAACTATGGAAGCAGGATTCCTGATAAAAAGCTTTATAACACTTTTTACTATTATCGACCCAATAGGGGGCGCTCCCTTCTTTTTGAGTATAACCGCAACTTATTCAGAAAGGGAAAGGAAAAAAATAGCCTTTAAAGCAACTATTTCTGCCTTAATTACTTTACTGATCTTTTTATGGATAGGTAAATCTCTCTTACACTTTTTTCAAATTTCTGTTTCTTCTTTTAAAGTTGCCGGAGGTTTGCTTTTGTTTTTAATTTCAATAGAAATGTTATTAGGGAAAACTACCCAAATAAAAACTACAGAAAGGGAAACACTTAAAGTAAAAGAGCAAGAGGATGTATCTGTTGTGCCTCTTGGAATACCTTATTTAGCTGGACCTGGGGCTATTACTACTATTATAATTTTAGGGGAAAATTCTGATTTTTATAATAAAATCGGGCTTACTTTAGTAATTTTTTTAGTTATTTTATTTACTTTTTTAATTTTTATCCAGGCTTTGAAAATTTTTAAATTTTTAGGAGAGCTTGGGATTAAAGCTGTAGTGAGGATTTTAGGGCTTATTCTTGCAAGTATAGCCATAGAATATATTACTACTGGACTCAAGGAAATTTTTTAATATAATAGAGGTTTATTATGGATATACTTAGAAAAAAACCTTTAGCTTTAGCTGAAAAGACTCCCTCTCAATTAAAAAGAGCACTTAATTTGTGGGATATTATATTTATTGGAATAGGAGCAGTAGTAGGAGCCGGAATTTTTGTAATTACAGGTCAAGCTGCTGCTTCTTATGCAGGTCCAGCCATTGTTCTTTCCTTTATATTAGCTGGAATAGGTATTGGAATTACAGCTTTAGTTTATGCTGAACTTTGTTCTGCCTTTCCACTTGCTGGAGGAGCTTACAATTATACTTATTTTGTATTGGGAGAATTTTTTGCATGGTTAGTAGGGTGGAACCTTCTTCTTGAATATGGAGTAGCTACTGCAGCAGTAGCTACTGGTTGGTCAGGATACCTTAGAGCATTTTTAGAAAATAATTTCAATTTTCATCTACCTAAAGTCTTTTCAGGTCCTTTTAATCCTCAGCAGGGTACTTTCATAGATCTTTTTGCATTTTTAGGTGTAATAGTGATTTTTTTACTTGTAACTATCGGAATAAGGAAAAGCGCCTTAGTAAATAATTTTATAGTAACTCTTAAACTAATTACTCTTTCAGTGTTTGTTATATTTGGACTAAAATATTTAAATTGGAAAAATTTTTTAAACTTTATGCCTTATGGATGGAAAGGTGTCTGGAGTGGTGCTTCTCTTATTGTATTTGCTTATTTAGGATTTGATGCCCTTGCTACCCTTGCAGAAGAAACTAAAGAAGTTAAAAAAACCCTCCCTAAGGGACTTACTATTTCCTTAACTATTATTACCTTTCTTTATATAATCGTTTCTTTTACCTTGGTAGGAATACTTCCTTACTGGGAATATGAAGGCAAACCTGATGCATTGGCTTATGCCATGTATAAAGTTAATGAAAAATTGGTAGCTAGTTTTATCTCATTAGGAGCTGTGATTACTATTACTTCGGTAATGCTTGTCATGGCTATAGGATTTACCAGAGTTCTTTATGCTCTTGCAAGGGATGGTTTAATATTTAAATCCTTTGCAGAAATTCATAAAAGATATTTTACCCCCTATAAAGCTTCTCTTTTTGGAGGATTCTTTTTGTCTTTCTTTGCAGGCTTTATACCCTTGAGAATCTTGGCAGAATTAATAAATATAGGAACTTTATTCGCTTATATTATAATAGGAGTAGCAGTAATAGTTCTTAAAGTTAAAAAATATCAGGAATATAGACCTCTTTTTAAAGTTCCTTTCCCAGTTGTTTTTTTACCTTTAAATTTAATTTTCTTACTCTTTATTATGTTAGGGCTTCCTCTTGAAACTTGGGTCAGATTTGTGGTATGGAGTATTTTGGGAATTTCAATATATCTATTTTATGGATATAAACATAGCCTTGCTCAAAATAGTAAACTTTAAATCATCTCTTGACAAAAAATAAAATATTAAATAAATTAAGTAAGTACTTACATATGAAATTTAAAAATTTTGGAATTTATTTATTTTTATTATTTTGCTTTTTTTATCCTTTAAAACTCTGGGGACTTCAGACTCTTTCTTTAGAGGATATAATTTTAATTGGAATAAAAAATAATCCACAAATTAATATTGCAAATAAGATAAAAGAGCAGTATTTTTATCAAAAAAATTTAATAAGAGCTGAGTTTTTTCCTTATCTTTATTTACAGTATACCTATGAAAGAATGGATTTAGGAAGGAATGAGCCAGCTTTAGATTATCACTCTTTCGGACCTTATTTGACCTGGAATATTTTTTCGGGATTTTCTACATGGCATAATTACAAATCTGCTCTTTTATTTATAGCCTCTCAAGATGAAAATATTAAGGCTACTATTTTGGATGTTGCTCTTAGGATAATTCAAGCCTACTTAGAATATTTTAAACAAAAAGCTCTTTATGAAGCCGCTCTTGCTGATTTAGAAGATGCTAAAGTTTTATTAAAACTTGCAAAAAGGAGATATGAAGTAGGTCTTTCTCCTTATGCGGATGTATTAGATGCTGAAGCAAGAGTAAAGGAAGCTGAATTTAATGTGACTAATTATAAATATACTTCTGAAATAGCTAAAGCCAATGTATTAACTTTAATAAATTATGATATTGCTAGATTAGAAGAATTTGAGTTTTTACCGGTAGAGGAATATAAAATTGAATTAAAAAATATTGAAGAATACATTAAAATAGGTCTTACCAAAAGACCTGAAATAAAAGGAAAAGAAAAAGAAATCCTTGCTCAAGAAGAAAGAATAAAAAGTGTAAAAGGTGAATTTTTCCCTTACATAGACCTTTTTGGCAGTTATTATAAGGTAGATAGTGAATTTTTTCCAGATAAGGATGAAGAATTTATAGCAGGTATTAGAATAACCTTTCCTATCTTTTTAGGATTTTCAAGACTTGCTAAACTTGGAAAAGAAAGGGTAATATTAGATCAGAAAAAATTCGAAAAAATTAATATAGAACTTAATGTGAAACAGGAAATATTTAATAGTTATAAAGCCTGGCAGACAGCTAAAGAAAATTATGAGACAGCTTTAGCTTGGTTAAGGAGCATGGAGGAAGACTATAGAATAATTCAAAAAAAATATGAAAGCGGGCTTGCAAGTATAGTAGATGTTACTACTCTTTTAGCAAGACTATCTCAAGCAAGAGCAAAAGTTGCAGTATCAAAGTATAGTTGGATTTATTCTCAATATTGGTTTCAAAAGTCATTAGGTATGATTCCTGAAATTGAGAAATGAAAAAAATTTTTTTTCTTTTTCTTTTTTTCATTTTTGCTGGAACAAGCTGTAAAGAAGGGAAAAAGAATCCCAATCCTTCTAAAATAGCTAAAGTAGAGAGAGGAATTATATATTTAGAGGTTTCTGCAACAGGAGCAATTAAACCTCAAGTAGGGGCTCAGGTTAAGGTAGGAGCAAGGATTTCAGGAAAAGTAGAAAGACTGTTTGTTACCCAAGGAGATAAAGTAAAGCCTGGGCAACTAATAGCTATCATTGAACATCAAGATTTACAAAATGAAGTAGATAGAGCCTATGCTAATTATAAGGATGCTTTAGCTAATTTAGAAAAAATTAAAAAAGTTTATCCTGCAAAAATTTCCGCCCAAAGGAAAAAAATAGAAGCCATCAAAATAGAATTAGAACAAATAGAAAGAGAATTAAAAAGATATGAAACTTTATATAAAGATGGACTGATTTCTCTTACAGAATTAGAAAGAATAGAAAGAGATTACATGGTTAAAAAAGCAGAAGTTGAATCTGAAAGTTCAACTCTTGTAGCTATAGAGTCAGAATACAAGAAAGAACTTGAAAGAGCAGAGGCTCAAGTTCTTGCAAGTAGAAATGCTTGGGAGGAAGCTAAGGTAAAATTAAGTTATGCCTTTGTCTATGCTCCTATTTCCGGAGTGGTTTCAGAAGTAACTACACAACAGGGAGAAACAGTAGTTGCAGGACTTAATGCTCCTACCTTTATTACAGTAATTGATCTTTCAAAGCTTCAAGTAGAATGTTATGTAGATGAAACAGATATAGGTAAAATAGCCATAAATCAACAGGCCTTTTTTACAGTAGATTCTTATCCTAATAAAGTATTTAAAGCTAAGGTAAAAACTATCTATCCCGGGGCTATAATTAAAAATAATGTAGTTTTTTATGATGTGGTTTTGGAAATTTTAGATCCTTATGAAGGTATTCTTCGTCCAGAAATGACAGCTCAAGTCACTATTATTGCAGGGAAAAAAGAAAATGCTTTAATAGTGCCTTCATCAGCTGTTAAAATCGATTCTCAAGGAAATTACTATGTTATGGTTAAAAAAGGAGATAAATGGGAAAAAAGAATTGTGAAAGTGGGATGGGAATCAAGGGGCAAAACAGAAATAATTTCCGGGGTTAAAGAAGGTGAGGAAATAGGTTTGTGGTAAAAGATTTAGTAGTTCTTAAAAATATTACAAAAACTTATCAAACAGGAAAAATAACTTATCAAGTTTTAAAGGGACTAAATTTAGAGGTAAAAGAAGGGGATTTTTTGGTTGTTATGGGAGCTTCTGGTAGCGGTAAATCAACCCTTTTAAATATCATAGGACTTTTAGATAAGCCTGACTCAGGAGAATATTTTTTTGATGGACAGGAAGTTAGTAAATTAAACAAAAAAGAATTAGCTTATATAAGAAATAGAAAAATTGGATTTGTTTTTCAAGCTTTTCACCTAGTTCCATGGGCTACAGCTTTAGAAAATGTTTTATTACCTCTTCTTTATAAAGATGGAGAAATCACTAACCAAGATAGAGAAAGAGCTTTGGAATTACTTAAACGTTTAGGCCTTGAAGAAAGAATAAATGCTAAGCCTTCAGAACTTTCAGGGGGAGAACAACAAAGAGTAGCTATTGCAAGAGCTCTTATAAATAATCCAAGATTACTTTTAGCTGATGAACCAACCGGAAACCTTGATAGTCAAACTACTCAAGAAGTAATGAATATATTTAAAGAACTTAATGAAAAGGGCTTAACAGTAATAATGGTGACTCATGATCCAGAAGTAGCTAAATTTGCTAAAAGGATTAAATTAATTAAAGATGGAATTTTTATAGAACAATGATTCCTTCTTATTATACTTTAAGGGAAATAACTAAGGAGTTAATTTCTAATAAAGTTAATTTATTTTTTATGCTTTTATCATTAATTATAAGTCTTACTGCACTGAATACTATTTATTCCTTAGGTGCTTCTGCAAAAAAACAAATATTAGATGCTTTAGCTAATGTTCAGTTTGGTAAGGATGCGATGCTTATTATAGCTGGAGGAGGAAGAATTATAGGGCTTACTACTACTAGAAGAGATACACTAAAATTAGAAGATGTAAAAGAATTAGAAAGACTTGATTTTATAAAACTTGCTTCTCCTATGAGCAGGGAGACTCTAGAAGTTTCTTATAAAGACATTGCAGAAAAAATGAGGGTAGAAGGGGTTTTTCCTAATTTTACTATAGCTAATAACTGGTATCCTATTTTAGGAAGATTTATCAATGAAAAAGATTTAAAGACTTTTGCTAAGGTATGTATAATAGGATCTGATATTCCTAAAAAATTTAATGCCTCTCCTTCTGAACTTATCGGTAAAAAAGTAAAAATTGGAGGAGATTTTTTTGAAATAATAGGAATTTTGGAACCAAAGGCTTCATTTGGACATTATAGAAGAGATGAAAGAATTCTTTTGCCATTTACTACAGCTCAAAGAAGGGTTTTTAACAAAGACTATATTGATGCAGTTAAGCTTCTTTTTAAAGAAGGAACAGATATAAAATTTGCTGAGAGGAAAATAAGGGAGATTTTAAGAAAAAGGCATAAACTTTTTGGACCTGAACCTGATGATTTTAGATTAATTACTCCTGAAATGGCTATTTCTGTATTTACTAAAGCATTAAAAACTATTAATCTTTTTCTTTTAGTTATAGGTCTTATAAGTTTAATTATAAGCGGGGTTATAATTATGAATTTAATGTATTCAAATATTGAAGAAAAAGCTCCTGTGATAGCTTTAAGGATTGCTTTAGGAGCTACGCCACAAAATATAATAACTCACTATCTTATTATGTCATTAATTATTGCCCTAATAAGTGGATTAATGGGATGGATTTTGAGCATACTTCTTATGCAAATAATCTCTCTTTTTACTCCTTTAAAGCCTCTTTTTTCTTGGATAACTTTCTTAATAAGTTTTGGATTTGCAACTGTCACCTCCATTCTTTTTAGTCTACTTCCTGCTATAAGAGCAACCCAGATAGAACCATCTTTATTATTAAAAAGTTTATAAAACATAAATGCTGATTAAATATAAACTTCTTTTTGGTGGACTTTTTTATAAAAAGTTAAGGCTTCTTCTTTCAGTAATAGGAATAATTATTGGAGTTGCTTCACTGCTTATTATGAACGCTTTTGGTGAATCAGCAAAAATAAAAACTTTAAAAGAAATAGAAACTTTTGGACCTGAAATAATAATGGTTGTAGCTGGTAGCGTAAGAGTTCATGGAGGGAGAGCTATCCAAACTGAAATTACTACTACTCTAAAACCTAATGATGCTGAAGCCCTAAGAAAAATCAAAGACATTAAATATCTTTCTCCTGTATTTAATGGAGATGGAATAGTAAGATATCTTGGGAATACTCTTACTACTATAATAAATGGAGTAAATGAAGAATATTTATTACTTAGAAAATTTTCTTTGCTTGAAGGCAGAAATTTTTTAGCTGATGAGATTTTGGGTTATAAAAAAGTTGCTATTTTGGGTTATAAGATTAAAACAGAGCTTTTTGGAGATAAAAATGCTATAGGGGAGATTATCCGAATTAACAAATTACCCTTTAGAGTAATTGGAGTACTTGAACCCATCGGAATTGATGCAAGTAATGCTGATCAAGATGATCAGGTTCTTATTCCCTGGACTGTAGCTGTTTCAGCACTTTATAATGTGGATTATATTAGAAGTATATATTTAAGTGTAGAAGATATTTCTCAAATCTCCTCAGTTAAGCAACAGGTAAATGATATATTATTAAAAAGACATCAAGTTAGTGAAAGAAATAAGGATTTTGATATCGTAAAGGCTGAAGATATTTTAGAGGTAAAAACCCAGACTACCGATCTTTTTTCAAATTTAGTTAAAAGTATTTCTATTTTGTGTCTCTTAATAGGTGCAATTGGAGTTACTGCAATTATGACTTTGTCTGTAAATGAAAGAAAAAAGGAAATAGGTATAAGAAAATCATTAGGAGCTAAGGATAGGGAACTTCTCTTTCAATTTTTAATAGAAAGTGTAATTGTAACTGTAGCAGGAGGAATTATTGGTATTTTGATAGGTTTATTTAGTTCATTGATACTTTTACCTCTTTTTAAATATCCTTTAGTTTTTCCTTGGTTTCCTATATTGACTTCTGCTTTTTTAACTGTAACTTTTGGAATTTTAGCAGGAATATATCCTGCCTATAAAGCCACTAAAATAGATCCTATAGTGCTTTTAAGATGAAATTATATTAACTTTTAAAAAATTAATTTAAAGGAGGTTGATTATGGCTAAAAAGGGAGAAAAATGGATTCGGCACAGATGGGAGTTTGAAACAAGTGAAGATCCTTATGCCATAAAAGCTGCTCCCTCAGGAGAAGCACTCTGTCCTCAATGTAAAGCTGTTTTTAAAGATAAAAGATGGTTAATGGATGAGAAATTGTATGAGGAATTAAAAGATATAGATACAGTTCCTCATATTATTTGTCCAGGTTGTAGAAAAGCTACCGAAAAATATGCCATGGGTTATCTTTACATATCTGGAAACTTTTGGGAAGAACATAAAGACGAATTAATGAAACTTATACACAATGAATGTGAAAGAGCAAAGGGTTTAAATCCCCTTCATCAAATTATAGATATCTATGAAAAAGATAATGTTACAGTAATTGAAACCACTACAGATCAATTAGCTCAGAGATTGGGAAGAGCACTTTATAAAGCCTATAAAGGGGAACTTGAATTTAAATGGTCAAAGGGTAATAAGTTAGTCAGAGTTTATTGGTCAAGATAGATGCAAAAAACTTTAGCTTTAGCTATAGAT